>WBZQ01002139.1_pt1 | contig 12930 bp, 7 predicted proteins | sample 5204251 | NCBI WGS metagenome assembly WBZQ01 (sample SAMN12412402, study PRJNA552823) | activated sludge metagenome | isolation source: activated sludge from nitrification reactor of wastewater treatment plant... | place: USA: Virginia | collected 2017-09 | reverse complement strand
CTGATCGACGTAAAAATGCCGGATATGGATGGATTGCAGCTTCAAGAAGAATTGTCCCGGCGAAATGTCGTGTTGCCGGTCATTTTTTTGACCGGTCATGGCGATATTCCAATGAGCGTAAGGGCAATAAAAGCCGGGGCGGTAGACTTCCTAACCAAGCCGGTGATCCGTGACAAACTCCTGGTCTGCGTGCGCGCGGCTTTTATTGAAGCAGAAAAAAGAATCGAGAGTCTGGCCTGCAATCAAGATGCCATTGCCTGCCTGGCAAAACTCACCGAACGAGAGCGGGAGGTCATGATTCTGGCGGTAGAAGGACGATCCAATAAAGAAATCGCTTCCTACCTGGGCATCAGTTACCGCACCGTTGAAATCCACAAATCCAAGATCATGCTGAAAACCGGCGCCAGCAATTTACTGGATCTCGCCCGCATCGTCCGCGCTGCAAGCTGAACGGCGCAACACGCCATTCCTTACTATTCGCAGCACCCGCTTGCAACCCTAACGTTTCGTTCTCTGAGCGATTTTTCCGATCAATACAAAAAAGAGTGGCACAAAAAAGATGGCCAGAAACGTTGCCGCCAGCATTCCACCGAATACTCCGGTTCCGATTGAATTTCTGCTGGCCGCGCCCGCGCCAGTAGCCATTACCAACGGCAGAACGCCCAGGATGAAAGCCATCGACGTCATGATGATCGGTCGGAAGCGCAGCCGTGCCGCTTCAAGCGCAGCTTCCGTCAGCGATAACCCAGCAGCGACACGCTGGTTGGCGAACTCAACGATCAGAATGGCATTCTTGGCCGCCAAGCCGATCAGTGTGACCAGGCCAATCTGAAAATAAATGTCATTGGTCATATCTCGCAACCAGATCGCAACAAAAGCACCGAGAATTCCAAACGGAATCGCAAGTATCACTGCAAATGGAATGGACCAGCTTTCATACAACGCCGCCAGCACCAAAAATACCATCAGCAGCGCAAACGCGAAGACGAAGATCGATTGCCCGCTGGCTTTGCGCTCCTGCAGCGAGATTCCACTCCAGTCAATGAAGTATCCGCGTGGCGTGAGGACTTCATCGGCCACTTGTTGCAATGCTTCAAGCGCCTGACCCGAGCTATATCCCGGCGCAGCGCTTCCAAGCACCAGCGCCGAATTGTAGCCATTGAAATGCGTCACCGGATCGGGACCGCTGTTGAATTCGGTGGTGATTACAGAATTCAATGGAATCATGGTCTGGGTAGTACCGGATCTTGCCCGGACATAAATTTTGCTGATGTCATCGGGATTCGAACGGTATTCCGGCAGTGCTTCGGTCTGCACGCGGTAAATACGTCCAAATTTAACAAAATCATTGATGTACATATTGCCGAAGTAAGCCTGCATGGTATCGAATACCTCGGAAATAGGCACACCAAGAGCTTTGGCCCTCTCCCGGTCGACCTGGGCATAAAGCCTGGGGGCGCTGACCCGGAAATTGGTCGCAGCCACCGCAATCGCAGGGTGCTCCGTCGCCTTGGTCACAAATTCCTGAGCGACCTCCGCGAATACCGCGAAATCACCGCCGCTAGGATCCTGCAATTGCGCCGAAAAACCGCCCGTGGATCCCAATCCGCTGATCGATGGCGCATTGAAAGCCAGAACCAGCGCTTCCGGTATTTTGGCAAATTCCTGGAAAGCCGCGCCGATCAAGCTCGGAACCTGGAGGGCCGGATCCTGTCGCTCATCCCAGTGATGCAAGGGAATGAACATCGTGGCCTGGTTGGTACCGCGCGTGCTGAACACGAAATTCTGGCCCGCCAAGGTATCGGTCGAATGCACCGCCGGATTCGACTGAAAATAGCCTTCGATTTTTTTCAATACTTCGATGGTACGCGTCATCGAAGCGCCATCGGGCAACTGCACCACAGTAATGAAATAGCCCTGATCCTCCTCCGGGAGAAAGCTTCCAGGTATCATCCTGAACAGGCCAGCAATGACCAGCAGCAAGCAGGCAAAAATTGCCAGTGCGAACATGGATCGTTTAATCACGATGCCGACTGTTCCAACATAGCGCGCTTGAGTCCAATCGAACCAATTGTTGAATAATTTCCAGAAACCTCGAGGAGCTTCATGACCCGGCTTCAAGACCAGCGCGCATAAGGCTGGACTGAGCGTCAGTGCGACAAATCCAGAAATCGCCACCGACAATGCGATGGTAATGGCAAACTGTTTATACAGTTCACCAGTAATGCCGCCCAGAAAAGCCACAGGCACAAATACCGCAGCCAGCACCAGCACGATCGCGATGACAGGACCGGTCACTTCGCTCATTGCTTTTTTGGCCGCATCGATGGGCGACAAGCCTTCTTTCGTCATGTGACGTTCGACATTCTCGACCACCACGATGGCATCATCCACGACGATACCGATTGCCAGCACCATGCCAAATAGTGTCAGGGTGTTGATCGAAAATCCCAGCGCATCCATGCCGGCAAGCGTTCCAATCAGCGAAATCGGCACGGCAATCGCCGGAATCAGGGTTGCACGCCAGCTTTGCAAAAACAGAAAAACGACCAGAATCACCAGCAGCATTGCTTCGCCAAGCGTCTTGACCACTTCCCGGATCGACACATCAATGAAAGTCGTGGTGTCATAAGGAATGTCATAAGAGACCCCTGCTGGAAACGTTTTTGAAAGCCTATCCATTTCCTGACGGACCTGCCGGACGGTGTCGAGTGCATTCGCACCCGGCGCGAGAAAAGTCAGCAGAAAGGTGTTTGGTTTGCCATTCCAGCGCCCTTGCAGGTCATATGATTGCGCCCCCAATTCCACCCGCGCGACATCGCGCATGCGCACCATCGCGCCATCCGGATAGGCGCGAATGATCATGTCCTCGAATTCCTTTACCTCGCTCATGCGGCCATGAGTAATCACCGGAATAGTCAGCTCTGTGCCATTCGGCGTTGGTTCGCGGCCGATCCGGCCTGCCGGGAAATCACGATTCTGTTCACGCACGACGGCGGCAATCTCGCTCGGGGTGATATTCAGTTGCGCCATGCGCACTGGATCGAGAATGAGCCGCATCGAATAACTCTGCCCGCCAAAAATGATCGCGTCGCCAACCCCGGGTAATCGCTTAACGTTGTCCAGAATACGCAACAACGCATAATTGGACAGAAAAACCGTGTCATGCTTGGGATCGGTCGAACTCAACGCCACCACCGCCAGCAAATCAGGCGATGTTTTTTTCACGGTAATGCCCTGACGAACCACTTCATCGGGCAGTTGTGGCTCCGCCAGCCGCTGACGATTCTGGGTCTGCACTTGCGCAATATCCACATCGGTTCCAATTTCGAACGTCAGCTTCATCGTCATGTGGCCATCGTTAGTGCTGGTCGATTCGTAGTACAGCAAATTGTCGATACCCGGCAATTGCACTTCGATGGGACGCGCTACGGCTTCCGCCACGACCTCCGCGCTCGCGCCGGGATAATCGGCATCGATCTGCACCATGGGTGGGGTGATTTGAGGAAACTGCGCAATCGGCAACTTCTGCAACGCCACCAGGCCAAGCACCATGATGATCATCGAGAGCACTGACGCGAATATAGGTCGGTCGATAAAGAAATGCGAGGTCATGGCTGGTTCTGCGCCTTAGTTTTTTCGGCGGGTGATGGCGTTGCAGCAATCGCATGGACTTCAGCACCCGGTAGAATTCGGAAAAAACCTTCCACGACGACTCTTTCACCCGGCCGCAGACCTTCTTCGATCAGCCAGTCCTTGCCTCGCCAGGCACTGGCGCGGATAGGACGCAATTCGGCCTTTTCTTCCTGATTGATGACATACACGAAAGAACCGCTCGGACCTTGCTGTACAGCGCGCTGTGGAATCAAAATGGCGTCGGTACGGATATAGCCCTTGATTCGAATTTTGACGAACTGACCTGGATAAAAATAGGAATGCCCTGGCGCCAGATTACCCTCAGGATTCGGAAATACGAATCGACCTTGCAGAGTCCCGGTTTCCGGACGTAACGCCACATCGGCAAAATCCAGTACACCTTCTTCCGGATACACGCTGCCATCGGAAAACGTCATCATGCCCGTTAATTGAAAAATATCCGGCCGTTGCACCTTCTGTTCCGCCAATTCCCGGCGGCGGCGCAGCAAATAACTTTCCGGTACACTGACATTCACATACATCGGATCGAGTTGGTCAATCGTGGTCAGCAACGCCGTTTGCGCCGATATCAATCTTCCTTCATAAAAATGACTGCGGCCAATGCGACCTTTAACCGGAGCAGTGATCACCGTATTGTCCAAATCGAATTTTGCCTTGATCACATCGTTCTGTGCTGCTTCGAGCATGGCCTTGGCACCCAGAAACTCGGCTTGAGCATCATCAACATCCTTTTTACTGACAGCCTGCTGTTCAAGCAGTGGCTTGACGCGCGCAAGATCCAGCTTGGCCTGGTTAAGGCGCGCCTGTGCCTGAGCAACCTTGGCCTTGGTGCTCAAATAAATTGCATTGAATGGCACCGTATCGATCAAATAGAGTCGGTCGCCCTTTTTAACATTGCGGCCTTCGGTAAAGTATACTTTTTTGATGATGCCACTGACTTGCGAACGAATTTCAACCGGCCGGAAAGCTTCGGTCTGGCCGATGAACTCGGGTTCATCCTGTATCACTTGGGTGGCCACCGTGATGACCTCCACTTGCGGTAGTCGCGGAGCAGCTTGTTCGGGCTCTTTATCAGCACAACCACTGAGCACGATCACAACCATTCCCAGGCAGGCGGCAGCCACCCATCGGATTCTGTATCTGATATGACTTACAGAAAAATGCATCCTAGTCATCATTCAGCCTATCGATTCAATTTAAAATATTCAATATTAAATAACTTAGCAACCATGTCGATCCACCCAGGCAACATAACGATCCATCCAGTTCTGCAAAAAGTTTTTACTGGCTGTCCCGATATCGCCGTTGTCATCGAACAGTCCCTCTTTCACCTGGATGAACGCTTCGGGTTGACCCAACGTCGGCACATCCAGGTACGCCAGCACATTGCGCAAATGCTGCTGCGCCATGGCCGTTCCACTGGCGCCGATCGATGCGCCCAGAACACCCGCTGGCTTACCTGCCCAAACACTTTGACCGTACGGCCTCGAACCATGATCGATCGCATTTTTAAGCACACCCGGGATGGAGCGGTTATATTCCGGGGTGACGAACAACAAACCATTCGATTTCAGGATTTCCGCCTTGAATCGTTTTACTGACTCAGCCTGGCTGGCATCATCATCCTGGTTATACAGGGGCAAATCATCGATCGGAATCAATTTGAATGAAAACTCAGCTGGCGCGAGTTTCGCAATGGCGTCGGCCAGCTTGCGGTTGAAAGAATCCTTGCGAAGGCTTCCAACGATCGTCGCTATCTTATAGTCACTCACAATAATCTCCTGTGCGAATCAGCTTCGCGTATGTTGATGTGATGAAATGAATTTGTAGAACTGAGCACTTTTTCACCCTTTTGTGCCCAGCCAGGGCATCGTTCGTTGCTTTTATCGTTCCGTTGGTTAATGTCATGATGATGCCCAACCTCCACCTAATGCCTTATACAGTTGTATGATCGACACCAGGTGAAAGCGGCGCATCGCCGTCAACGAAAATTCCGCATCGAACAGCGTTCGTTTCGCGAGCAGGACATCGACATAACTGGTAATTCCACCGCGGTAACGCAAGTCGGCGACATGCAGTGCCGAATGCAGGGCATCGACTTGTTGCTGCTGCGCCTTGAGTTGCTCATTCGCTGTGTGGATGGCAATCAGTGCATCGTCCACTTCCTTGAAGGCCACCAATATCGTCTGTTCATACTGTGCCAGCGCCTGACGGGCTTGTGCTTCTGCTGCTCGCTGCTCAAATCCGAGACTTTGCGCATTCAGCAATGGCCCTGCCAACCCAAGTCCGCCGACCCCAAATTCGCTGCCGGATAACAGCAGATTCGACAACGCCGGACTGGCTACGCCGAGAAAGCCGGTCAATGATAATTTCGGAAATCGCGCTGCCTTGGCCACGCCAATACGTGCGGTCGCCGCTGCCAGCGCTTGCTCGGCTTGCAGGATATCCGGCCGGCGCTGCAGCAATTCAGACGGTAATCCGGCTGGAACCTCCACCATGTTCAACTGTTCTGTAAGTAAACGCCCCCGCACAATGGCGGTCGGATTTTTGCCGACCAGAACGCTCAATTCATTTTCCTTCTGGATCACTTGCCGTTGCAGTTCGGCAACTCGGGCTGCCGCATTGGCGCGCTCAGCTTCGAACTGATCGAGATCCAGGCGCGAAATAATTCCGGCCTGAAGCTGCGCGCGGGAAATACGCACCGATTCTTCCCAGGATGACAGGGCGCGATGCGCAATATCAAGCTGAAAATCAAATTGCAAAAGATCAAAATATGACTGAGCCACAGCGCTGATCAATGTCAGAATGACCGCCCGCCGGTTCTCTTCCTGTGCCATCAGATCAGCCCTGGCTGCTTCGGTGGAGCGTCGAATTCTGCCCCAAATGTCGATTTCCCAATTCAGCGTGGTTTGCCCGAAATAATTGAACGGAGTTGCAAATCCGGGTCGGAGAAATCCACCCAATGTGCCAAATGCCGGAGCATTGGCGCTGATATCCATGTTTGGAGCAAAATCCATCAAGGCGGTGCGTGAGCGCGCCTGAAACTCTTCCACACTGGCAACTGCCTGCTTGAGATTTTTGTTTTGCGCCAGCGCCAGCGTAATCAATCGCTGTAATTCATCGTCCTGGAACAATGCCCACCACGGCAAATTGGCAATCGAATCTCCTTCCCCTTCACTGACACGAAACTTCTCGGCAGTCTCGATCTGTGGGCGGACAAAATCAGGGCCCATCGCACAACCCGTTGCCAGCAGGGTCAACAATAATGCCATCCATCGCATGCAGCGGATCGAAAATACCCAAGAACTACGGATGATGCCCGAACTCATCGGTTCTGCCCGTGACCAAGAATACATTCGGTTCGCAGCAGAAACCGGACTGCGCTGTAAACGCAGAGCCAGAAAAATCCAGCCTGCCCATCGCATCCAATGAGAAAAAATCAACGCTGGCATTATGCCCTGTCCTTATTGCACATCATGAAAAAAATGGAAGTTCACTCGAACACAACGTTGTCAGAAGCTGTACCGAATCAATGGTTCCCAGAAACATAGCTTATTCTTATTATCACCTAATATGGGAATCATTTTTCCACCTTGCGAAACGTCAGATTGATACGGTGCTTGCCTGTTAATGTATGACATTTCTCTTTAATAGGCAACACGCCATGATAGCGAAATCGCGCGGGCCCGCCCCAGATCACGACATCACCGTGAAATAATGGTATGCGGATATGCTTATCCTGACGTTGCAGGCCACCCCACAAGAAAACCGCCGGAATTCCCAGTGAGATGGACACGATGGGCGCTTCACGATCATGCTCATCCTTGTCCTGATGCATCGATAGTCGGGTTCCGGGATCATACCGGTTGATCAAGCAGACATCGGGAACAAACTTCTCAAATCCTGCGGCCGCCGCGGCATTCTGCGCCAAATCAATGAATATGCCTGGCATTGCTGGCCACGGCTGGCCAGTATGCGGATCGACGGAATCGTACCGATAACCGGCGGAATCCGAAACCCAGCCATAATTTCCGCAATTCGTCATTGCAACCGACATGCAAAAACCACCCGGGGTAACCATATAGCGGAATGGCGCTTGCACCGTGACTCGATTGACTGCTTCACATAACGCAGGTGCATCGGCAAAGGCAAAACCTCGCAATACGAATGCGCCTAGGCATAATTGCTGACGTTGCTGGCCCTGAAACAACGCCGTTTCATCGAACAAACTCATGATTGGGTAATTTCCTTCGTCATCTTTCTCATGGATCGGACGCGGATCGGTAAACGAATAACTTAACTTTCATTTTGACGCTACTGCAGCAGAATTAAATGCAGCAGTTATTCAGAGTCATTTTTAATAATTCCGGATCATTCTTCTGGCACAGATGTCAGACATTACTGATGTTAAAGCATTCTTTTTTATGTTATTTTGCAATTACTTCTATAGTGGGTACTGCAAAGAGAGTGAGGATATTGAAATGTCATACCATCATATCACCCCATCACAGTGCTGCTTTCCCATTCCGGAGCGATAAATGTCAATTCCTGAAAAAATTGATCACGCATTCCGTGCGCCTGCAAATGAAAGAAACCTGATGAAGGAATCCAGCAAAATACTCATCGTAGAAGATGAAACCATCGTTGCTCTCGATTTGAAAAGACGCCTGACCAAACTGGGCTACCATATCACAGGCACCGCCGCCAACAGTGATAAAGCGTTGGCTCTGGTGAATCAAGAAATTCCCGATATCGTGCTGATGGATATCCACATTCAGGGCAGCTTTGATGGTATCGAATTGGCCGCCCTACTACAAAAACTCCATCCCCTCCCCATCATTTACCTGACGGCGTATTCAGAGGAAAAAACGCTAGCGCGCGCCAAGACCACCAAGCCATATGGCTATCTTTTGAAGCCTTTCTCCGACCGGGAACTGCATATCGTTATTCAGGTGAGCCTTGAGCGTCATGAAAGCGACATCGCACTCAAAAAGAATGAACAGCATTTTCGCCTGGCATTGGAAGCTGCGAACCTGCAAACCTGGGAAACAACACCGGATTCTCGTGACATCATCCTGAATGAAATGTCCGGCAACGATGCTTTACCGTTGAAGGACGGTAAAAGTTTTTTTGCTGCCATGCATGATGACAATCAGCGCAAACTTGCAGAATTCATTCTTCGTCTGCGCAGCCGCAAAGGAAAGTCCGCTGACCTCGAATTTGAAGTGGATACCGGCAATGGCTGCGTCTCCTGGTATAAGCTATCTGGCAAATCATTTTCTGACAGTGACAACGCTGCCGGACAATCTCAGATTATCGGGGTATTGCAGGACATCACTGAAAGCCGCACTGCGCGGAACAGATTGGCACAGGCAGCGACGGTGTTCGAATGCGCCGCCGAGGGCATCATCATCCTCGATAAAGACAAACACTTCGATCGCGCCAACAACGCTTTCTTCATCATGACCGGCTTTGAATATCATGACCTCGTCAGAAAAGAACTGCCGTTCTTGAATCGATTTTCGCTTGGCGAGGACTTGTATAACAAGATCTGGCTCGCTTGCACCCAAAATGGCCAGTGGCAAGGCGAAGTCAGCGTGCTCAAAAAAAATATGGATAGCCTGTATGCCTGGCTAAATATCGGCCTCATACCGTCGGACACGGATACGAATCAGCAATTTGTCGTGATGATCTCGGATATCACCATCATCCGTAAAACGACTGAGCAACTTTCACATATCGCGTATTACGATAGCCTAACCAATCTACCCAATCGCATGTTGATCATGGATCGCCTCAAGCAAGCCCTGGCGGTAGCCATTCGTGAATCGTCGATGCTAGGCGTGCTATTCATTGATCTGGATAACTTCAAGCGCATCAACGATACCTTGGGACACAACAGCGGTGACACACTGTTATGCTTCGTGTCGCATCTCATGCTGTCGGTGTTGCGACAAAGTGACACGCTGGGGAGGCTCGGAGGAGACGAATTCATCGTGATCGTAAGTCGCGCTGAATCGAACGAGGCGTTGATCAAGGTGGCTGAAAAGATACTGGAAAGCCTGGCCATGCCGGTGATCGTTGAAAATATGGAAATCATCCCTTCCTGCAGCATCGGCATCAGCACCTACCCCGATCACTCCGCACATCCAGACGAATTATTGCAGATGGCCGATACTGCGATGTATGAGGCAAAGAACAAAGGCAGAAACAATTATGCCTTTTATCACTCTGCATTGACTCAAAAAGCAGCGCATCATTTGACCCGGGAGCAAGAACTCCACCACGCTTTGGCTAAACAACAATTCCTGTTGTACTACCAACCCCAGTTCTCCCCCACTGAAAAGCGCATAACCGGAGTGGAAGCGCTCATCCGCTGGCAACATCCCAGCAAGGGATTGTTACTTCCGATCGACATCATTCCCGTCGCGGAAACAAGCCGGTTGATTATCGACATCGGAAACTGGGTATTGACCGAAGCTTGCAAGCAACTCAGCCAATGGCACACCAATGGGCTGAGCGATCTACGGATCGCCGTCAATATTTCAATACGCCAGCTCGCTGACAAAAACTTCCACAACTTCATCGCCAAATTACTGCATCAATATGCGCTCCCACCCCATTTGTTGGAACTTGAAGTCACTGAATCCTTTTTGCAGGATGAATTAATTTACATCAATTGCCTGGAGCAATTGGAGAATCTCGGTCTTTCCATTTCCATTGATGATTTTGGCACCGGTTATTCCTGTTTGAGCTCATTAAAGAACCTGCCGATTCATAGCTTGAAAATCGATCAGAGTTTTGTCAAAGGCATTCCCAAAGACGACAATGACTGCGCAATTGCCGCAGCCATCTTGGTGCTTGCGCAGAAGCTCGGACTCAAAGTGATCGCCGAAGGTATCGAAGCTCAGGAACAGGTCACTTTCTTGACCGAACTGGGCTGTAATGAACTGCAAGGCTACCTGCTCAGCAAACCGGTCGCTGCGCAACACATTCCCGAATTGATCAAGAACTTGCCTCATCAACGCAGCAATTGAAGGAACGCCGTCGCCATGCCCTTCGCCCACTTCAAAAATATCGGCAACACCAACGAAATGATGCATCTCGCGGTTGAAGCATCGCCGAGTGGCATGGTAATGATGGACGATAAAGGAACGATTGTGATGGTGAATTCCATGACAGAAAAATTGTTTGGCTACAATCGACAGGAGCTTCTTGGTCATTCGCTGGAAATCCTTTTACCAGAACGGTTTCGTCAGAACCACCCCGAATACCGCTACGCATACATCGGCGAGTCCAGATCTCGGCCGATGGGTCATGGAAAAGATGTCTATGGTTTACATAAAGATGGCTATGAATTTCCCATCGAAGTGGGCCTCAATCCCATCGAAACACAATATGGCATTTATGTGCTGGCAGCCATCGTGGATATTTCCGATCGAAAATACGCTGAGAAAATGCTGCGTCTTGCCGTGGAAGCGTCGCCCAGCGGCATGATCATGTCGGATTCAGATGGCCTCATCGTGATGGTAAACACGACAACCGAAACCTTATTCGGCTATAGCCGTACCGAACTGACCAACCGCCCGATTGAAATGCTAATCCCGAAATCGCATCGCCAGCATCATCCACAATTGAGGAAAAATTATCTCGAACAATCAAGCGCACGCGCGATGGGTCATGGTAGAGACTTGTATGGATTGCATAAAAACGGCCGCGAATTTCCCGTTGAAATCGGTTTGAATCCGATCCAAACACCGCATGGATTGATGATTCTGGCTTCTGTGATAGATATCACGCAGCGTAAGCATCACGAAGAACAATTGAAGGCTGCGCTCAAAGAAAAGGATTTGTTATTGTCTGAAATCCATCATCGCGTCAAAAATAACCTGCAAATCCTCGATAGCCTGCTCAGCATGCAATCCGATCGATCAGTAAACGACGCCGCCATTGCAGTGTTGAAGGAAAGCCAGAACAGGATCAAATCCATGGCCATGATTCATCAAGTCCTGTATGAGTCGACTGATTTTTCACGAGTTGACTTCAGCGCCATCACCGAAAGCTTGGTCAGCAATTTATCCGCTTCCTATGCCCTGGACCCTTCCAGCGTACGCATCGCGATCGATTCAGATCACGTGCTGCTTCCGATCAACATCAGCATTCCGCTGGGATTGATTGTCAATGAACTGTGCACCAATGCGATGAAATATGCCTTTGGGCAGAATCACCAGGGGAATATTCAAATCGCACTCAAATATGTCGGCAACGATCATCTACGTGTCATCGTCAGCGATGATGGCATGGGGCTACCGGATGAACTGGATATCGACATCGCTCCAACCTTGGGATTGCAATTGGTAACGCTCTTGAGTGAACAGATTTCAGCAGAACTGACCATAAAGCGCAAAAACCCCACCCGTTTTACGCTCGTTATTCCATTATAATCATTAGGATATGACATCCAATGGCATTCTTCAGCAGAATCACGGCAACAAGCAGGCGCGTTTGAGGTAAGAACCCTTTATGTCATTATCCCCGCTCTAGCAGTTGACCAAAAAGACTCAAACCGTTAACATGCGCAACTCACCATTTTCCCCGATAGCTCAGTCGGTAGAGCGACGGACTGTTAATCCGCAGGTCCCAGGTTCGAGCCCTGGTCGGGGAGCCAATTCGGTACAAAACTGGGCACTCTTTCAAGAGAGTGCTTTTTTGTTTCTTCTACAGCGTAAGCAAGCGCAGAATAGCTGCCGGATATTTCCGCTTGATTGCCTTTGATGCGAATTTCACTCACCAGCAGTTTCAAATATTCCTTGCCGAATCCGCTCTTTCGGTCGAGTAGCTTGGTTCGTAGCGCCTTAGTGAAAGCTTCAAGCTGATTTTGTTTGATTTCTGGCAATTGTTGCTGGCGGCGGTATCCCGCGACTTGTATCAATAATTCCTGTTTTCTTGCATTCAGCATGTGAGAGCGTTCCTGTAGAGAGGAATCCAGCGGCAGGAATCCTTTCTCGACTGCTTCATAAAGCCGATCAGTGGCGATCTTTATTTCATCCAATTCCTTGGTCAACTTCTTCAATCCGTCATCCTGGCTTTCTTGTGCTGCTTTGATTTGCTTTTTCATGTCGGACAGCATGATTTTGACTCGCTCAGGATCAAATATTTTGTCCGCCAAAGTATTGAGAACCAGGCTATCTAGTTTTTCCATTGGAACGCTTCGGCTATCGCACAACTTGTTACCCTTGCTGATGCGGGTATTGCATTTGTAATAACGATAAT
>WBZQ01002134.1_pt1 | contig 12941 bp, 14 predicted proteins | sample 5204251 | NCBI WGS metagenome assembly WBZQ01 (sample SAMN12412402, study PRJNA552823) | activated sludge metagenome | isolation source: activated sludge from nitrification reactor of wastewater treatment plant... | place: USA: Virginia | collected 2017-09 | reverse complement strand
ATTTAAATAATGCAACTTGCAAATTGTGATTCACGTGACTAGGCCTTGCCGATCCACGGTCGCTTGGCTGCGACCAGCGACGTATCGGACGTTGACATTACCGTGAGCGCCAAGCCCAGCATTTACATGGGCCATATTTTGGCTCCTTGCGTAGTCCGATTGTTGTAATGATCCAGGAATGATTATAACTTGGGTAATGGCCATATTAGGGACTCCGACCATCATTGCCGCCATATTGACAACCTGCGCACCGCCAAGTCCATGCCAGCCGCGCGCACTGCCGTAACGTTTTGCGTCATAGCTATATAACACGATGATTGATACACAGTCACCCATTGGCCCAGTATGGATGAAATTATCTCCTTCAGGAAGCGGTTGCGGGACTCCGCTTGCACCTTGCATAATGAGTTGCATTTTGTTCTCCTATCGACTGTGGTTATGGATTGATCGACCTAACGTAATATATACGACATAACATGTCATGTCCTATCAACTTACGGAATGCCGTACATTCTTTATCAACATCAATTATCCTATTGTTAAGCCATAAAGTTCGATTGAAAGCATTATAATCTCCGAAAAAATCAATCCCAATTGGATTGATTCTAGCAGCAAATTACATTTTGTAGTTGCTGCTATGAGCATAATAACTTGTCAGTTCCAATAAATTATTCCAATTCCCCATTCCCCGCATGATAAAATTCACGTTGATTTTTGATTGTTCATCTGGCTAACCTGACATATCAATCCTGGCTTTATCACGTATGATACAACTCACCATTAACGGGCAAGCGCAGCAATTTGAATCGCCGATAAGCGTTTCCCAGCTTATCGATCATCTTGCACTACACGGCAAACGCATCGCCATCGAGCGCAATGGCGAGATCGTTCCACGCAGCCAATTCTCGCAGCAAATTTTGGCTCATGGCGATCAATTGGAAGTTGTGGTGGCCGTCGGTGGCGGTTAAATTTCACTATTTCGAATCACCCACTGATACACAATAATTTTTATGGATAACTTAGTTATTGCCGGTAAAACCTACGCATCCCGCTTACTGGTTGGCACCGGTAAATACAAGGATTTTGACGAAACGCGCGCAGCCGTTGAAACGAGCGGCGCCGAAATCATTACGGTGGCGATCCGGCGCACCAATATCGGGCAAAATGCCGGTGAGCCGAATTTGCTCGATGTTTTGCCGCCTTCGCAATACACATTATTACCCAATACCGCGGGTTGTTATACCGTTGACGATGCGGTGCGTACCTTACGGCTGGCGCGTGAATTACTGGATGGCCACAGCCTGGTTAAATTGGAAGTGCTCGGTGATCCGAAAACGCTTTACCCGAATATGGTAGAAACCCTGAAGGCTGCGGAAATCCTGATCAAGGAAGATTTTCAAGTGATGGTGTACACTTCCGACGATCCGATCATCGCCAAACAACTGGAAGACATGGGTTGTGTCGCCGTGATGCCGCTCGCTTCATTGATCGGTTCCGGCATGGGCATTTTGAATCCGTGGAATCTGCAAATCATCATCGACAACGCCAAGATACCGGTATTAGTCGATGCTGGCGTCGGCACTGCATCGGATGCGGCCATCGCAATGGAATTGGGGTGCGATGGCGTATTGATGAATACCGCCATTGCCGCGGCAAATAATCCGGTGTTGATGGCATCGGCCATGCGCAAAGCCGTTGAGGCCGGGCGTGAAGCTTATTTAGCCGGGCGCATGGCGAAAAAACTCTACAGTGCCAGCCCAAGCTCTCCAACAGATGGCGTAATCGGTCGCCCAAATACCGTCAAATAAACCAACTTCAATGCAGCAGCCCATACGCAGCTTCGTTCTTCGTCAAGGACGCCTATCCAATGCGCAACGCCGGGCCTGGGAAACTTTACTGCCCCGATATGGTATTCCATTTAATGAGAACCTGCTGGATCTGAACCAGATATTTGGCCGTGCCGCGCCAAAAATCCTGGAAATCGGTTTCGGCATGGGGGAAAGTACCGCCATGATCGCGCAAAACAACCCGCAAAATGACTATCTGGGCATTGAAGTGCATACGCCGGGAGTCGGCAGTTTGCTCAATCGCATCGAAAATCTCGACTTGAGCAATTTGCGTATCATTCAACATGACGCTGCTGAAGTATTACAACATATGCTGCCTGCGCAATGCCTGAATGCCATTCACATCTTTTTCCCCGATCCCTGGCCGAAGGCCAAACATCACAAACGCCGCCTGATCCAGCCCGCGCTAACTGCGCGCTTATGTGATCATCTAAAATCGGGCGGATATATTCACGTCGCTACTGACTGGGAAGATTATGCCGCACAAATTCTGCAAGTTTTAAATCATGAGCCGCAATTAGCCAATACCGCCGCTGATTATGCACCGCGACCGCAATACCGGCCATTGACTAAATTTGAACAAAGAGGACTCAAACTCGGACATAATGTTTGGGATTTAATTTTTATAAAAAACTAGACCTGTACAAACTCTGCCACTCTGATGCACAATTTGTTGTTTAATGACAGGAAACCGTATGCATAAGATTCTCATTGCAGCCTTAGCCGGAATGATAGTGGCGGTTCCCAGCTTCGCGCATGAGCACGTGCGGCCCGGATTATGGGAAATTACGACCACATCGGATTTGCTAGCATTAATCCCGCATATTCCTTCCGAGCACATGCAACAATTGAATGATCTCGCCAATCGCTATGGTTTGAAATTACCCAATATTGAAGGCAACACTGCAATCTCAAAGATTTGCATTACCACGGAAATGGCAAGGCAGGAAATTCCTGCTTATTTTTATGAAAATCACTCCGGTTGCACCATTCAAAATGCAACCCGTACCGGCAATAGTTACAAACTGGATCTCGTCTGCAATCATCAGCATTTCCAAGGCAATGGTACTGCACAAGGCACATTCACCAGTCCGGAAAGCTTTTCAGGAAACACGGAATTTGACAGTACCGTAGGTGGCAATCCTGTTTTTGCATCGGCCGAAACTACCGGCCGGTGGATCGGCGAGCGTTGCACCGCCGTTAATCCACTGCGATAACAAGCGGCCTCCTTTAGTCTCTGACTAATATATAATTTGCTACGTTTTTTCGCCAGGCGGTGTCGCGTATTAGCGCGTAGACTAAGCATGAACAGTACTACAAAATTTTGCAGCATCATGATACTGACAAACATGATCAGTACTTCATGTTATGCATTTAATGTAACTTATAAAAGCGGACCAAGAATTAAAAGTAATGATGGCAATTTTGAGATCGGACTCAATGGCCGTGGACATTTCGATGTGCATTCCCTATATCCGGATCAAGCCAATGCGGATTATCCGGCATTCGGCAGCCAGCTTTTAACCGGTCATGATCGTGATGGATTTAACTGGCGTAGAACTTACGCCACCTTGACGGGAAAATTTCATCATATCAATTTTAAATTTGAGAATGATTTTGCAGTAAATGCCACCAGCCCTTTCCCGCATAGCCTTCGGGAAGCCTGGCTGGCCACCAAACTCGGGCCGGGTCAGTTGACAATTGGTCAATTCAAACCCTATCGCGGCCTTGAAGAAATAACCAGCTCCAATGAAATTACTTTGATGGAACGTCCATCGACCTCATCCACCGGCATATACAGCGGACGGCAATTTTTAACCGGCATTGGCTATCGTTCCATGATCAAAGACAATTTAGGGGTGGGCGTTCATGTCATGAGTCTTTCTCATTTTGGCTTGCCCATTGAGGGAATTACGTATGGCGGGCGAATGGTATGGTTGCCTATCGATACCGATCGCAGCACTCTTCATCTTGGATTTTCTCTCAGTAGAGATACTGCCAATAACGGTTCACTGTCTGCAAGGATAGTCGATGTCTATGGCGGACGTCAGGGCATCAGTCAATCTTTAGGAATCGCTGGCGCAGCGATTGGCGCGCCAAACAGCAATAGCCAATCCACTTTCTCTGCCGAAGCTGCTTACTCGATTGGCCCACTGACACTGCAAGGAGAATACGCAGTCTCGCGTTTGGATAATACCCATCGATTCCACGGCAACTTAAGGGGTTCCACTATCCAAGCCTATTATGTACAAGCAAGCTGGTTCGTAACGGGAGAACGTGTCGTCTATAAAAAAGACCGTGGTGCATTTGCAAAGCCTAAGCCAAACGGCAAATGGGGCGCACTGGAGCTGGCTGGACGATATGATGTTGCAGAAAACCTCACTCAAAATATTATGGCTGATCCCTGCAAAACAGGTACGTCGCAATGCCAAGTTGAGGTCATTACACTGGGTGCGAATTGGTATCCATATCGCAATATCCGCTTCATGTTCAATTATTATTTGACCGAAGCGATGTTTGGCAGCCTAGGCCCGGGTACAGCAATACAAAAAGATAATTTGTCGGTATTTTCTTTCCGCACTCAAGTGAATTTTTAACCGAACATCGAAAATTTCTGTAACGCTCTTTCTTAACCTGAAATAGTCGTTGTCATAAGAAACATCACAAAAAACGGCTACCGGTTTTAATCCGGTAGCCGTTTTTTGCAACTTCTAAGTCAAATTAATTATTGACCGATTGGATTTTGCTGCGCATCTGTCAAAGTATCTTTCCAATGTTTAGGGAGGTTTTGCACCCAGCCATTATAAACGTTGGGTACAGCCAAAACACCTTGACCGCCAAATCCTGGCAAACTGCTGACGGTATCGTCTTTAGTAGTATTTGCAGTATCCACCAATGATACATAGCCGGCAATTTTTGCTTTGCGGAGATCGCCATCATTGTCCGGATCAAGATCGACTACCGTCAATCTATTACCGAATTTAGTCGTGACGTACGCATAGTAGCCGCCGCCTTCTTTAGCTCCAAAATTCGCACCATGACAACCCGGATCGCAAAGCAGCGATTTGACAATTTTGTCCGTAGCTGTATCGACGATGACAATCTGTCCACCCGTTGAAGCAATCACTACGGCCTTACCATCCGGAGATACCGGCGATTGAATCGGCAGTATGCCATAAGCTTCCGGATCGTTATTTTGATCGCCATCGACAAACGCTCCAGTAATCGGATTGTAGTCAGCAATCAAATCGATAGTTGTCAGTAATGCTCCGGTACTACCATCCAGCACACTTAACGAATGATGCAGTAAGTTCGCAGCATAAATTTTGCTGGAATCCGGCATCATGCCAATGGCAATCGGATGCGCGCCCGGCGCATTATTTCCGGTTGGTGTGCGGGCGTGTATGCCACCATCGGTTCCATAGATGCCGATATCATTGGTATTGATGTTCGGCGTTACAATTTTGGAACCATCAGCACTAATCCAGTGACCGTGCGGATTTGCAGAGATATGACCGTGATCCTGGGTGGGCAACATTTTGGTTACATTGGTTGTGCCAGCCGGAATCATTGAAATACCATTTTCACCATTGATCGCAATCGTAATATCATCGGTATTCGGTATGGTCACCACATGAGAAGGTGAATACCCTACTGTTATATTTTTGATGAGCTCTCCGGTTTCCCGATTGATCATCGAAAACTTGTTATCAAACCACTGCGTTTGATAAATCACCGATTGATCCCGGTTAGACCACATGTTGTGCGGGTTATTGTTGTTGATTTGCGGTAACGCTACTTTACGCGTCACTTGCCAGGTCGAGGTATTAACCACAGTACTGGTACCGGGTTTGTCTTTTCCGGCCGTTTTCTCAAATTGCGTATTGATCCACACTTCTCCTACACCGGGTTTTTTCGGTGTCAATCCCACGGAAAGTGCTTGTCCGTTTATGTTAAGCGTTGATAAATTTACTACGCCACCTGAAGTAATGAGCGGTAAGTTTGGAAATTTCACATTCCACTGACCGGTTGAATAATCCTGCCAATTGACAGGTGCGGTTGCGATAAAAAATGTTTTAAGTAATCGCACTGCCAGATCACTGCTGGTAGGTAAGTTTTTAAGGCCTGTGACTAAATCAATGGTGTAGTTGTTTTGAGAATTGCCTAAATCAAACCCTTGATCAGTGCCTGGATCATCTACTATAACTGCACCAAACATGTATGGATGCACTTTACAGGTAAATACATACAATCCAGGCGTATGCAATGTCACGAACCCACCGCCGCGATAAGCGCTGGACTGATCGAAAGGCATATGCTGTGCACCGGTCGGCCACAATAGCGAGCTGATAGTATGCACGCCATTGGTATCGGACATGACGAAGTTAACACTACTCCCCGGATAAATCACTTCCAGAGATTTGGTTTTAATGTCAAACGGTAGTCCAACAATGGCGTCACCACGCGCACTTCTGAACCAGCTAGCCGGCTCATCGCTGACTTCGAAAGTAACTACGCCCGGTTCATTCGGTTTTGTTCCTAACAATATGTTGCCATATGGCGATGCGCCAACAATACCGGCACCATCTCCACCCACCGGATCAACGATGAAGCTGCCATGCATGCCTGCTTCCATGTGCGCAATCAAGTGACAGTGATATTGCCAATTTCCAGCGCCAACACCCGTCCCAGCTTTGACGGTAAACGAGTGGGTATCGGAGCCTTCCGCCAGCAATTTGGTATCGATCACTTCGTTTGTACCGGTTTTAAACCAGCGGTGTGCATGTAAATGGAATGTATGTCCCGGACCTACCGACAAAATATGAAAACGTACAATATCATTTTCAACGGCACCTGGATGTGGATTAGCCCATAGCGGCTTTTGTGTACCATCACTTGCAATTTCGCTTCCCCAGAAGGTTGATCCCACCATGAACAAAACAAATTGCTTGGTGATATCAGATTGCGTAACGGGAACGGTGTTACCATTCGCTTCTACGTAACGATCGACTGGACCGTTCGCCTTGTCGACTACGAGTGCGCCAAACAAGCCCAGCAATTCCTTTCCGTTCATATTGCCATGGTACGCGTAGGTACCCGCTTTTTTGGCTTTAATAGTATATTTTTTATTTTCGCCTGGCTTAACTTTGGCGGAGCTTTGTTGCAAGCCCGGAATTTTAAACCCTACTCTTATACTGGTATCATTATTTAGCGTTACGTTAACAGTATCACCTTCTTTTACAAATAAAGTAGGTCCTGGAATCACTGCTTCATTACCACCCAGTGCGTATGCTAGCTGACCATTCGGTAACGTTTTGGCCGTCAGCGTAATATTATGAACAGCAGCTAATACAACTGATGAAGTCAGTAATGCCGCTGCAACCACCATACATTTTATTAATTGCATAATTGGTCTGTTAAGGCCATAAGTTTCTTTACTATTCATTTTGCTATTCATTTCGCTATCCTTATCATCCATGAGAAGGTTTTCACATTTACTGAACATTAAATTTACCTCTCATACCCAATAGCTTGTTTGAAAGATTTTTATCCTCATAGTGAGCGCTATGCTCAGCTTTAATACTAAACACATGTTTCTCAAGCGGACCAATCGCTACTTCGTTGATACGATTAGTGGTTCCCGGATCAAACCATTGATAACCATTAAGCTTGAAAGTATGTAGATCAGTACCTAAAGCAATTAAATGAAACCGCACATGCGTGTCTTCTTTGGCGGTTAATGTTGGATTGGGCCCATGTTTCGATTGTTTCTTAGTGGCACCATTGATTTCCATGCCCCAAAATGCGTCATCACCTAGATACAGTACATATTCTTTGGCGTAATGGGCTGCGCCGATCGGATTAACAATAATTGCCCCAAAAAGACCTCGATGTTCCGCACCATTGTGCGTTTCAAAATTGTGATCATGATACGCCCATGTTCCGACAGTTCCTGGTGCAACATTCCAGGTGTAGGTATAAACGGAATACACGGCTCCTGGCTCCAAACCAGCGCCTGCACCCTCATCATCTACCTTATTAATCACCTTAAGTGTGCCATCGCTGAGAATGTTGTAATGAACCCCATGCACATGGATACTAACTTGCTTGCTGATTCCCGGTACTTGTACATCATTATTAAAAATCTCATTAAAAATTGATATCTCGACCGTATCGCCTTCAGTCAATTCTATGGTTGGTCCCGGAATCGTAGCTTCAGAACTGTAGCGGCTTGTAATGTCCTGGCCATTCACTGTATGACTTACCATCTTATAAGCTAGTAACTCATTACCAAAACCATCAGCCCGCGTTTCTTTGGCGGTTAATTGGATAACATGCTCTGCCGCGAGACTCTTATCGATAAATGCTAGCGCTAACACTAAAAACACCACCAAGAACTGCTTTAACAGCACATGATGGGGTGAAGATTGCGTGGCATTGGAATTTTCTGACAACTCCATGGCACCGCAAGGTTGATTCATTTGAAACGACATTCTTAACATCCCTCCTTAAATGTAAAAAAAAATCCTCCAACAAGCCGTAAAATAAAATTGCCTCGATCGACGAACGGGTTTGTACTTGAAATTGACGATTTATTTGGAGTTTACGATTAACAGATAGACAGCAGAGACTAATACACGCTATCTATTTAATTTATCGAAGAAATAATTCTAGCAGAGGTAATTTCTGACAAATAGATGCTATTTGTCCTAAAAATGCTTCTAAGTTGTCCCTATTTTTCGGGATCTTCCGGGATAAATATCCCGGCTATGTAGGAATCTTTAAAGTAATTGTAGAGAGGAGCTTTTAGGCACAATTCAATTTGCTTTTTCACACCTATTTTTTTATAAATAACAGAGAGTTGATTGCGCACAGTCTTCTCAGTAACAAGTAATAAGGAGCTGATCTCTTTAGCTGACATGCCCTTACACGCAAGATAGGCAATTTGACGTTCACTATCACGCAATTTTAATTGCTGTACTTGCTCGGGATTAAGTTTCATTTCCGGTACTTGATTTGTATTAAATTGTGCTTGCCACAGCAATTTGGTAATGCGACGATCAAACCAGACTTGGCCTGCATGAATCGCCCGGATGGCTTTTAATAACAATTCAGAAGATTGATGCTTGCCAATAATACCCATTGCTCCTGAACGAAAAGCTTCCAGGCAAGTATATTCATTATTGTGATCGGAAAAAGCTAGTACTTTGCTTTGAGGGCAGGCACTTAATAGCTTTGAAATATATTCCGCACAATTACCATTATTTAAGTGCAAATCGACAAGAATTATATCTGGCTTATGCCGTACGGTCATATTAAACAAATTCTCAATACAATCAGTTTCCGCAACCAATTGAATATAAGAATTATTCTCAAAAAGCTTACGCAAGCCGATACGCACAAGTTCAAAGCTTTCTGCCGCAATTACACGAATCTTTACATAAGATTGCTCAGTCACGTCTTTAATTACCTACCAATAACCATATAACAAAGACTGAGTTTTTTTGAGAGCCTTCATCAAAATCATTCCGGTAGTATTATTTTTCTGAGACTCACAAGAATTAATTAGAATTTACAATGTATTACTTAATAACTATCTCTCTAATATGATTGATTATTTTATCAAATCTGCTTTGTGAAGAATAGATGTCATTTGTCCCCGGAAAATAATTATTAATTGTTTATTCTGAGACAAATATCCCAATCATGTAGGATTATCGGAAGTAATTATAGAGTGGCGCCTTCAGGCAAAGCTCGATTTGTTTTTTGACACGCATTTTCTTATAAATTGCCGAAAGCTGATTGCGTACAGTTCCTTCGGTAATTGAATATTGTCTACTAATCTCTTTTGCAGAAAATCCCTTACAAGCAAGGAGAGCAATACGGCGCTCACTATTGCTCAGATTTGAATCATCTAATTCTGTCCCACTGGTTTGCAATACGAGCGATGAATCCGGAATCAATTGTTTTTGCTGAGTTAATTGCGTTATATAATGTCGCTCAAACCAAATCTGACCCGCATGCACGGCATGAATAGCTTTTAATAACAACTTACATGAGTATCCCTTATTAATAATCCCCGACACACCCGATCGAGATGCTTGTAAATATAGATTCTTGTCATCATCGTAAGCTAAAGCTAATATTTTGCTGCATGGGGATACACTTAGCAATTCATTAATATACTGGGCATAACTACTACCACCCATTTGCAGATCAAGCAGAATGACATCTGGCTTATATTGTGCCGTAAGGCTTAATAAATCTTCCAAACAATCGGTTTCTGCAACTACACTAATCGCAGCATAATTTTTAAACAATGAACACAAACCGATACGAACAAGATCAGAACTCTCAGCGACGATTATACGAATATTTATAGGATCAACCATTGGAATACTTAAACACTTGTAATCTATGAATTGAGACACTTATTAATTACTATTATTAAGAATAATGCGACTGCAACCAATTATCGCTGTTGATAATTATTAATTACGTGATTTTTATCACTAAGAAAATAATTGTCATCAACATCTAAGTGCATCCTCGTCGCACCTCCAAACTCGATAGCGTTTTTTATCTCATTCATTAATTTTTCTCTTATCGTCAAAGGATACAAGTAGCTTTAACAAACCCCACTAAAATTTAATGCAATATATCCTATTACTAGTTACAGACTTTGATCTTGAGCAAGAACACACAATTTAGCGCCATTGAAAAAAAACTGAAGTTTAGATGCGGCGGTGGAAAAAAAGCAGAATTACCTAATTTTTATTGAATGGTACTGCAAGCTATACTACATTCTGGAAGTTAAGTTAAAGGAAAAATTCAGCAGGCTTAACGACTACTAGACTTAAAATTCTTTACTACCCATGCGAAATCCGATTATCTTTTTAAGGTAAAAATATTTATGATTAAACCACAAAATATTCTTGTAAATATCCCTCACAAGTTGAATCAAGAATTATTCGAAACTTTACTACAGCACAATAGCGTAACTATTCAACGAATTGTTTCAAAAGGTCACAAATCCCTTGAATCTGAGTGGTATGATCAAGAAAAAAATGAATGGGTAATGGTAATAAAAGGGAACGCAGTGCTCTCCTTTGAAGATCAATCAGCAATAAAACTCAGTGAGGGTGATTATATTAATATTCCCTCACATAAAAAACATAAAGTCATATGGACTGACCCTAATAATGAAACTGTCTGGCTTGCAGTGCATTATTGATTAACCTCTACAAGAGATTGTGAGCGGAAATTAATTTCTAAATGGAGTAGAGGTTATTTGCTTTACATTCATCCTGCGATTTGTCTTGCGCTAATAATAAACGACAAATGGAAATGGTTGCGTTTCCATTTACAGTATTGAAAGATTATTTCGTTGCATTCTTGCTGTATTTCTGGCGGAATTTTTCAACCCTTCCCGCAGTATCAACAATCTTTTGCTTGCCGGTATAAAATGGATGGCAAAGTGAACAAACTTCAATGCTCAAAGCCTTGTTCATAGTTGAGCGAGTTTTAAAAACATTTCCACAACTGCAAGTAACTGTTATCTCGTGGTAATCTGGATGAATACCTTCTTTCATCGTTAATATCCTCAATTATTCCGTTATCTTCTTAAAAGAAAAATTAAGAAGTTATTAAAAAGCTTGGCATTATCCTTTAATGCGCTTATCGGTGCAAGCATAAAAACTATGCTCACACTCTTCTCATAGAATCAAAAAAATCAGAATTATTCTTAGTTGCTTTAATCTTATCCAATAAAAATGCCATAGCATCCATATCATCCATAGGATGCAGTAATTTACGCAACACCCATATTTTTTGTAATACATCTGGCGCAATTAACAATTCTTCGCGGCGTGTACCTGATCGATTTACATTAATTGCTGGGTAGATACGCTTTTCAGCCATACGTCGATCAAGATGTATCTCCATATTGCCGGTACCCTTAAATTCTTCATAAATGACATCATCCATGCGGGACCCGGTATCAATTAATGCTGTGGCAATAATCGTCAGCGATCCTCCTTCTTCAACATTTCGAGCAGCACCAAAGAATCGTTTTGGCCGTTGCAACGCACTTGCGTCTACACCACCTGTCAGTACCTTTCCTGAAGCTGGCACTACCGTGTTATATGCACGGGCCAGCCGCGTAATTGAATCTAGTAAAATTACGACATCTTTTTTATGTTCAACCAGACGCTTGGCTTTTTCAATCACCATATCGGCTACTTGCACATGCCGCATGGCTGATTCATCAAACGTAGAGGAAATTACTTCTCCTCTCACAGATCGAATCATATCCGTTACTTCTTCAGGGCGTTCATCAATCAACAGCACCATTAGAATCACATCCGGATAATTCGCTGCGATCGCATGTGCAATATGTTGCAACATGACTGTTTTACCTGATTTTGGGCTGGCAACCAGCAATCCACGTTGGCCTTTGCCAATGGGTGCAATCAGATCAATAATGCGGCCTGTAATGTTCTCTTCTGCTTTGATATCTCGTTCAAGAACCAATCGTTCATCAGGAAATAACGGGGTCAGGTTTTCAAACAGAATTTTTTGTTTGGAATTTTCCGGCGGTTCATTATTAACCTTATCAACCTTTACCAACGCAAAGTAACGTTCGCCATCTTTTGGAGGACGAATTTCACCATCGATAGAATCTCCCGTATGAAGATTGAACCGCCTAATTTGGCTAGGAGAAATATAAATGTCATCCGGACCGGCCAAATACGAAGTATCTGGAGAACGCAGAAAGCCAAAGCCATCTTGCAATACTTCCAGAGTTCCATGACCATATATATTTTCACCCTTACGTGCTTGATTTTTAAGTAAAGCGAAAATTAAATCCTGTTTTCGCATTCGATTGGCGCCATCGATTTCGTTTTCGACGGCCATTTTTACTAGTTCTGTGACATGTAAGTTTTTCAGATCAGATAAGCGCATGAAAAAGCTCGTGAAAAAATAATACTGGGTGAAAAATCAGGATATTGGAAGGAAAATTATTACGGATGGGATAATCAAATAGGTCGTGCGATCTTTGCAAAAATTATTGATCCCACACATTTATTTATT
>WBZQ01002133.1_pt1 | contig 12941 bp, 10 predicted proteins | sample 5204251 | NCBI WGS metagenome assembly WBZQ01 (sample SAMN12412402, study PRJNA552823) | activated sludge metagenome | isolation source: activated sludge from nitrification reactor of wastewater treatment plant... | place: USA: Virginia | collected 2017-09 | reverse complement strand
GGGTACCAGTGGGAAAAAGGCACGTCTTCAACCCCAGGCACTGCAGCCTTCGCGATCTCCACATTGATCGCCAATGGTTTACAACGCTCCTCGCCGGCACACCCTATACCATCAACGATGTATCGCCTTCCAAAACCTTCTTTCTGTCGTTCGAGGATGGTGAAGTCGGACTCATGCCAAATGCCTCGGCAACCATGGCAACTTACGTTCTCGATTACGAAGACAACCACACGCTGATGCTTCAGCTTGGTAGAACACTCCATCTACGTCTGCGAGCCATCGCCGGGTAATGTCCCAGACATATGCATCAAAAAGGGCTCCCCTGACAGGAGCCCATTTTTTTGATCTGATCCACACCTCCCTTAACGATCCTTTTCCTCAACGACTCCTCTCTTACAAAATTGTAAAAGCCGCTACCCCATCCTTAGCCTGTGGTTTCATGACACGCACTCCCTGCGTCACTCGACCGAGAAGTGGTACCGATTTGAATGGCACACGGATTATGGTTCCTTTTTCTGAGGTCAAGATAAGATCATCTTCGATATTCGCCATACTCGTAACCAATGCTCCCACGATATCCCCTGTCTTTGGAGTTACTTTCATGGCCTTCATGCCGGAACCACCGCGCTTTTGTGTTTTAAACTGCTTCAAAGCCGAACGTTTCCCATATCCATTCTGAGACAACACCAGAAGTTCCATATCTTTGGCATCTTTCCCGATGATATCCATTCCGACAATTCTATCTTTCTCATCCTTAAGTTTCATACCGCGCACCCCTCCGGCATTTCGTCCCATCGGTCGAACATCAGATTCCTTGAAACGGACGGATTGACCATCGGCCGTCGTCATCACTACCTCATCACTCCCGGTGGTCGGCCATACCCAGCCTAAGACATCACCTTTTTCCAGTGTGATTGCAATCAAGCCACTCCGACGAACATTCTCAAATTCATCAAGCTTGGATTTTTTGACTGTCCCATTGCTCGTCGCCATAAAGAGATACTTGTAGGCATCATCCTTATTCAAAGAAATCATTTCGGTAATTTTTTCTTCCTGAGAGATCTGAAGAAAATTGACTATGGCTTGTCCACGAGCCGTGCGTGATGATTCAGGGATCTCATAAGCTTTTATCTGAAAGACTTTGCCAGAATTGGTGAAGAACATGAGATTATCATGCATTTCAATGGTCAAAACCATAGCGATACGATCCTCCTCTTTGGTTGTAGCACCAATCACTCCCTTGCCACCACGTTTTTGTACGCGGTATACCGTTGGATTCATCCTTTTAATATAACCATCTTCGGTCAGAGTGATAATCGCTTCTTCATTCGGAATAATATCTTCCTGTTTGAATTCGCCGATTCCGCCCTTGATGACCTTCGTCCGACGCTCATCGCCGAATTTATCTCGCACTTCAATCAATTCGCTCTTCACGAGACCAAGAATCTTCTTGCGATGTTTCAAAAGGTCTTCCAGATACGCGATTAATTTCAATTTTTCCTCAAGTTCATCCTCAATTTTCTTTCGCTCAAGCCCAGAGAGAGTTTGCAGACGCATTTCCAAAATAGCCGTTGTCTGGCGTTCCGAAAGCCGGAACTTCTTCATCAAATTGATATGCGCCTGTTCTTTGGTTGGAGATTTTTTGATGGTTTCAATAATAGCATCGATATGATCGAGCGCTTTCTTCAAACCTTCGAGGATATGCGCTCTATCCTTGGCTCTTTGAAGCTCAAATTGAGCTCGACGAGTCACCACTCTCTCCCGATGCTTGATATAGTGTTCAAGAATAGCCTTTAAGTTCAGTACCTGAGGATCAACTCCGTCCACCAGTGCCAGCATATTCACATTGAAATTCTTCTGAAGATCAGTCATGGAATACAATGCGTTCAGAACTTTCTGCGGATAGGCATCCTTCTTCAGCTCAATCACAATGCGGACACCGTCCTTATCTGATTCATCGCGCAAATCCTTAATACCAGAGATCTTTTCCTCTTTCACGAGATCGGCAATTTTGATAATCAATGCGGATTTGTTGGTCTGATACGTCATTTCAGAAACAATAATCTGAAAGCTACCCGCCTTGGTTTCAACGATATTCACCCGGGCACGGGTCACAATAGGGCCTCTCCCGGTCACATAGGCATTATGAATATCACGACTGTTGTACATGATGCCACCAGTCGGAAAGTCTGGCCCCTTGATAAACTGCATCAAGTCGTCAATGGTGGCTTCTGGATTGTCAATCAAATGACAGATACCATCAACCAATTCGTTGAGATTATGCGGTGGAATATTGGTAGCCATACCAACCGCGATACCAACAGTTCCATTGAGCAGAAGCTGCGGGAGTTTCGCGGGCAGCACGGTCGGTTCTTCGTGTACGCCATCGAAATTAGGAATAAAATCAACCGTATCTTTTTCAATATCCAAAAGCATCTCTTCGGCGATTGGAGACAACTTCGCTTCTGTATAGCGATACGCGGCTGCGCCATCACCGTCCATCGAACCAAAGTTTCCCTGTCCCCAGATCAGTGGGTAGCGAAGGGAAAAGTCTTGCGCCATACGAACCATCGTATCGTATACCGCCGTATCACCGTGTGGGTGATACTTTCCCAGCACTTCACCGACAACCGTTGCTGATTTCCGAAATTTGGCGCTCGAACGCAGTCCGGTTGACCACATCGAATACAAAATACGCCGATGTACTGGTTTCAAACCATCCCGCACATCCGGCAAAGCACGCGCCACAATCACGCTCATGGCGTAATCAAGATACGATTGCTGAACCTCATCCGTGATATTCCGTAATGCTATCTTCCCATCATGATAGTGTGAATCCGCCATATACCTTCTCCAATCAAATTAATCTCCTTTCATTTCTTCCCTTTTCTTACTGCCTCTCATTCACGGTTTGTGTTTCACCGCTCTGATTTTTCATTCGCATTTCACTCTCAAAAAAATCTTCAACCGGAACAGAGGTACTACTAGCGTCCAGTTTCTCTCCTTTCTCAAATAATTCCGAGAGCGACTGTGTCCCCAAAGAGCCAGGCAATGATTGAGTCGCTCGATCTTTGACAGCGTCAAGACTCTCTGTATCCGCCACCGAACGGAAGCTCTCTTGAACCGAGATAAGCCAGATACCCACTATCAACAACATCGTAACTGATACATACCCAAACATATACCGACGTCGTATATCTTCGGGTTTTTCACGAATTTCATCAATAGTATCCCACAATGAACGCATACTCCCTCTTTAGCTTTAGCTATTACTCAAGAGGACAATTTCCATAGTCTTCCCCTCGAGATCTTTCTTTTTCATATTATACTTGAGAAGAGGCTCTTCTGGACAATTTCCCAAGATATCACAGAATTTTTTAATTTCCCCAAGTGATATTTTCATCCCCGGTAAGGCATAATGCATCGGGATGGTTACTTTTGGCTCAATTTTACGAACTAGGTCGTCCATTTTATCTAAATCCAGAGTGTCTGATCCGTCTGCTGGAACAAACAAAATGTCTACATCTCCTAATTTCTCAATAACGGATGGATCAAGCTCGTGACCCAAGGCGCCGAGAAAGCACAGTCTTATTTCTTCTGATTCAATCAAAAAAAGAGTATTTTTGCCTTTTTGAGAACCTTTTGCATTATCTCGAAAACTTGGAAACCCAACAAGGGTAATGCCATTTACCGCATATTCACCAGGGGCATCCAAAATAAGGGGTGATCCTTTGAGCGAAGAGGCCTCAACACTGTCTCGCTTCTGATGAGACAAAACCACCACATGAGCTTCACCCTGAGGAGCACGAAGTCCGGTAGATTTATCCGGAATATCCGTAAGAATAATCACATCCTCCGTAGCTCGTCCATTCGGTTTTGTGTTTATCTTAAAGCAAAAATCACCGTAATATTGAATATTCATAACAAGAGCAATGGTCGATTACTTCCGGATTGTAGCACAAAAAAATTGCCCTGTCGATACTCAAACAAGCCAAAAAATGGATTTTGTACTTGCCAAAACGAGAAAGGCCTGCTAAACTAGTTCTACTCGGTGTAAGAAACGATTTAATCACAATTGAATATTGGGATGCTTTTAATCCCTCAGTCGTTATCGATTTTCGATACGTTTTCTCTTCTGGTTTAAAGGCACCTCACTTCGTTCGGGTGTTTTTTGTTTCTCTTCCCTACGAGTATCGGCTTATAATTATTATTTTTTCGTTGCCGACGGAAAACTCAAGTACAATTTCTATGTCAGAAGTCAAAAATAGCGCAGAGACAAGCCAAATGGAAAGTCTCCTCGCCAAGCATCTTATTGAAATTCCAAGTGTTGGGGACGTCGTTCATGGCGTTGTCATGAATGTTTCTTCAAACTACGCCCTGATTGATTTAGGTGCACTGGGAACAGGCATTGTTCTGGGCAAAGAGATGCGCGATGGACTCGGTGTGGACGGAAAACTCAAGATTGGAGCAGAAGTCAACGCAACTTTGACAAGTTTTGAAACAGAAGAAGGATACATCGAACTCTCTATCCGCGAAGCTTCTTATGAAAAATCCTGGGAGGATATTGAAGAGAAGCTCAATGCTCGTGAAATCGTCCAAACCAAAGTGACTGACGCTAATAAGGGTGGACTCATGATCGAAGTCAATGGCATTAGCGGCTTTCTCCCGGTCTCTCAACTTTCAAGCGAGCATTATCCTCGTGTTGAAGATGGAGATAAGAACAAAATCCTCGAATTACTGAAGAAACTGGTCGGACAAGAAATGAGTGTTCGCATTCTTGATGCTGATCGGATAAGCGAAAAACTCATTGTCAGTGAAAAAGCAGCCCAGAGCGAAAAAGAGCGCGAGCTGATCAATCGACTCCAGGTAGGCAATATTATCGAGGGAGAGGTGAGCGGCGTGGTCGACTTTGGTGCTTTTGTGAAATTTTCCGCTCCAGAAAGCGAAATGGGAAAGAAGGCCACGGAAAAACTTGAGGGTCTCGTTCACATTTCAGAGCTCGCCTGGCAGCTGATTGATGATCCACGAGAAATCATCAAAACCGGCGAACATGTCTCCGCGAAAATTATCGGGATTGAAGATGCCCGCATTTCACTCTCTATCAAGGCATTGAAGAACGATCCCTGGGAAAAAGTTGGTGAAAAGTACAAAATAGATGATGAGGTTCAAGGGAAAATCGACAAAATCAATCATTTCGGAGCATTTGTCTACCTTGATAAAGATATTCATGGACTTGCCCACGTGAGCGAATTCTCAGATGTCTATCCTGGACGCAAGATGGAAGAGGTTTTCTCTACCGGTGAAACCTATACCTGGCGTATTCTTTCCATTGAGGCCAAAAGTCATCGTCTCGGCCTGCTCCCGGTCAAAGCCGGCGCAAAAGCCAAAGAAACGAAGGTGGCTGCCCTCTAAACCAAATAGAAAACATCCCGCTTCAACACGGGATGTTTTCTTCTCAGCTGTATACAAGTATGGATACTTCCAATATCTTCATTCTCTCTGGCCCAACTGGCTCTGGGAAAGACAGTATTATTCAGCAACTGCAACAACGTCTCCCCTTGGAACGAATCGTCAACACGACTACCCGTTCCAAGCGGCCTGGTGAATCAGAAGGACATCCGTACTACTTTGTCACTCGAGAAGCATTCGATATCTCCGCTCAACAAGGTTTGTTTATTGAGCACTCAATCAATGAGAATGGGGCGTGCTATGGCGTCAGCATTACGGAGCTCCATCGCGTTGTCAATCAAAACAATCGCATCGGCCTTTGGCAGGCAGATTGGAAAGGCGTCCAAAGTATTAAGAAACTTTTTCCTGGTATACCAGCCATTTTTATCAGTTCATCCCTGGATACGCTCGAAAAACGTATTCGCTCTCGCGATACACTAAAAGACGAATCTTATTTTCTTGAACGCATGAACTATACAAAAGAATGGCTCAAACACACTGATATCTATGACTACATTGTCGAAAACGAACAAGGGAAGCTTGCAAAAGCCGTCTCTGCCGTCGAACAGATTATCCGCGATCGCACGTCCATCCCTTCCCTTTGAGGCAAGACGCATTGTAAAACGCGTCCAAAACTTCACTTCCGAGAGGCATCTCTTGAAAAAAAACGCCCGTATCCTAGTAGCCGTTTCGGGGGGACCCGATAGCGTTTGCCTCCTCGACATGCTCGCTTTTTTGAAAACGAGATATCATACCACCCTCGCCATTGCCCATGTGAATTATCAACTCCGTGGTAAAGAATCAGCTGGTGACGAGATTTTCGTCCAAAAATTAGCCAAAAAATACCAGATTCCCTGCTTTATTGCGCATTACCCTCAAACATCACACAAGCAGGATGAGGAGTCTCTGAGAGACTTTCGCTATCGCTTTTTTTCCCTCATTTCAGAACAACAAAGTTTCGACACCATCGCCCTGGGGCACCAAAAAAACGATCAAGCCGAAACATTTCTTATGAATCTCATCCGCGGATCTGGTCCGCTCGGTCTGGCCAGCATGTCTCCGGAACACGGCAAATATATCCGACCCCTCCTGAATACCTCAAGAGACGATATTCTTCAGTATCTTTCTGCCTGTAACCTCCCCTTCAGGCAAGACCGCAGTAACACTGATGTTCGTTACACACGAAACCGTATCCGAAAAGAACTTATGCCTTTGCTCGAGCAGAGATTCAATCCAAACATCCTGGATACTCTCGCTCATTCCGCAATGCTCTTTGGCGATATGGATCAACTGCAAGAAACTGGGACTGATAGCTGCCCAGTAACCTATCAAGAGAATACCGCTGCCTTTTCTCGTTCTGATCTTCAAACTCTTTCACTTCCCGCACAAAAAACATTCCTTCGTTCTCTCGCACGTATCCTTTCAAATGAACAATATACGCCGACTCAGTCCATGCTGAGTGAGCTCAGAAAAGTTATTGTAGCCACAAAAACGCAGTCGGCCAGCCTGACAATCGGACTCTTGAAATGTACGCGTAATCATGATAGAGTATTCCTGTTATATTTACCCTCTTAAATACCCGTTATGGAAACACTGCTCAAAAATTTTTGGACTATCCTTATCGTCTTTTTTGTGATTTCCGGCCTTCTCATACTCATTGAAGGACCCCAAAACAAACCCGCAAACATCTCTTTGAGCGAGCTTGTCGAGCAAATCAATCGAGGAGAAGTCAAAACAATCGCCATCACTGGAAACGACCTCTCTATCACCCTCAAAGATGAAAAAAAGGCGAAAGCTTCCAAAGAATCCGAAAGCTCACTCACGGAAACTCTCGCAAACTACGGCGTTGATAAGGAGAGCCTAAAAAACGTCTCTCTTACTATAAAAGACCCCTCAGGTGCTTCTTACTGGGCGACACTTCTTATCCCGTTTCTTCTTCCGCTCCTGCTTATTGCCGGATTTATTTGGTTTATGATGAGGCAGGCGCAGCGCGGCAATTCACAAGCCATGTCTTTTGGAATGTCAAAAGCGCGTATTCTTGACCCGAAAGACAAAAGGAAGCGCGTTACCTTCAAAGACATCGCTGGTGCTATCGAAGCCAAACAAGAACTGGAAGAAATCGTTGAATTCCTCAAGCATCCCAAGAAATTCCTTGCCATGGGAGCCAAAATTCCCAAGGGAGTCCTCTTGCTTGGCCCTCCAGGAACCGGAAAGACACTCATGGCTAAAGCCGTAGCAGGCGAAGCTGGCGTACCATTTTTTAACATCTCTGGTTCAGAGTTTGTTGAGATGTTTGTGGGTGTTGGGGCCTCACGTGTGCGAGACCTCTTTAAACAAGCAAAAAAGAATGCCCCCGCCATCGTCTTTATTGATGAAATTGATGCGGTAGGCCGCCACCGTGGAGCCGGACTTGGAGGAGGACATGATGAACGAGAACAAACGCTTAATCAGATTCTCGTCGAAATGGATGGCTTTGAAACAGAGACCAGCGTTATTGTTGTTGCCGCCACCAATCGCCCAGATGTACTCGATCCAGCTCTCCTCCGACCCGGACGATTCGATCGTCGTGTCACAATGGATTTACCGGATATCAATGAACGTGAACAAATACTCAGAATTCACTCCAAAGGAAAGCCGGTTGCTGAATCAGTGAATGTTCGACAACTCGCCGAACGCACCTCTGGTTTCTCAGGTGCGGATTTAGCCAATCTCGTCAACGAGGCAGCTATCCTCGCCACACGACGCGACAAGAAGACTATCGATATGGATGAACTGATTCTCTCCATTGAGAAAGTTATCCTTGGTCCAGAACGCAAAAGCAAAGTGATGAATCCGCATGAAAAAGAAATAGTTGCCTATCATGAAGGTGGACACGCGCTTGTGGCAGCTTCCCTTCCACACGCCGATCCTGTTCACAAAGTCTCTATCGTATCCCGTGGACATGCCGGAGGATATACACTCGCCGTTCCAAGTGAGGACAAATACCTTCATTCAAAAGCCTATTTCCTCGATGAACTCGCCACATTACTCGGTGGATACGCCAGCGAAAAACTTGTTTTTAACGATACCACTACGGGGCCATCTAATGACTTAGAGCGAGCGACACACATGGCTCGTGGCATGGTGACCCGCTACGGAATGAGTCAGCTGGGTGCCCGGACATTTGGTCATAAAGATGAACTTGTTTTTCTTGGAAAAGAACTCCACGAAGACCGGAATTATTCTGAAAAGACAGCTGAACAGATTGATAATGAGGTCACCCGACTCATTGATAGCGCCTTTGAGAAAGCGACGCATATCCTCACCGAACGTCGTGAAACACTCAATACTATTGCCACAACACTTTTGGAAAAGGAAACTATTGAAAAAGATGAGTTCGAGAGTATTGTGAAATCACCTATTTCAACAACTCCTCTGAACAAGACATAGGGGGTTCTTCCAATATCGGTTTCAAAATCTGTCTTACCCTTCGATTCAAAACAAACAGAGAGCTGTCTCTTCAAGTCAGCTCTCTCGACTCTCTTATGAAGCCTTCATTTCGCATTCGAACACTTCTTTCGGATACTTGGCATGCGACATATGCGAATCCAAGTTTCTTGGTGTTCGGTCTTATTATCTCCCTTCTGGTGCTCTGGAGTTTTCAGTTCTCACTCCCAGAGACAAAACTCCTCAAAAATGGGTCATTAAAGGATGTCCTCTCTTTGTTCTCGTTGCCTCTCCTACTTCTTTTTTTATTGATTTTCTTCGCCCAGGCATTCGCATCGAGTCAAATTTTTCTCCTTTCCGCCGCTGAGTTCCTCCGACGTCCAAATATTCTCACGCCGCGCTCTCGACTCATCAAGGCATTCACCTATATAGGAGTTGAGATATTAGGCATGATTCCAATTATCGTGGTCTTACCAACTCTATTTATTCCCACTTTTTTTCATTTGGATCCCACAAGCCTACCCTCTTTGCTGGCTACTAGCTTCTTGTTTAGTATTTTTTTTATCGTTACTCTTTTTACCACCATCCTCAAACGCCTCACGATCGGGTATCTCATTCTCTCCCCCCTTGGTCTTCGCTCAAGCCTTCATATTGCCTTTCAAGTCTTCTTTCGTTATCGTTTTTTTTCCGTTCTTTCCTTCTTTCTTGTTCTCCTACTCACCCTCCTCTTTACAATTCTTGAAAATCTCGTTATGCTTCAATCTGCATTTATCGGACAATATTTGTCTGGTATAGCACCGGGGGTACTCATGTATAGCGTTCTTTTACTTGCGAATACTTTTATGTCGGTTTTTACCGAGGTATTTTGGCTCCATTTTTTTCTCACCCTCACCAACAAAAACCAGAAAGTAAAAGATCCGCTTCCGCTGCTTCACAAACAATTGGAAGAAGTACCCCTCATACCCTCCTAGTCCTGCCTATCAAAAAATTTGTAGGAAACAGAATCAATCAAATTATACCGTTTTCGTTCTCTTTGTGAGTTCGTAGCTCAGTTGGTTAGAGCGCTACGTTGACATCGTAGAGGTCCCCAGTTCGAATCTGGGCGAACTCACAAAAAGAATGAATCTCCAAAATCACACTCACACAGAAGAATTCAAATTTAAGTATCTCTAAAAAGCACCTCTTACAAAAGGTGCTTTTTATATCTCCACTCCATCTTGTCAGTATTTGTATTATCGTTTACTTGACGAGAATGAATATCCACTATCCTCACAAAAGATACATGACCCATTCGTTGATCCAGAACTACTGGTTGTTTTTGACATGGAAGTTGGTTTTGCGGTTTCTTTCTGCTGTGTTTCCTTAGAAAAACTTGCGCCCATTCCCTCATTTGCTATGTCGGTTCCAATTTCTCGAGCCACCTGCACTCCAACATCTCCAAATTTCTTCGCGATCACTGCCTCTACCTTCCCAAGACCCTGCTGAATAGTTCTGGTAATTATTTGGTTGGCATACGAACTAATAACATTCACCGCGAGCTCTTCTGGATTCGCCGCAGCGGTAATTACGTCTGTAGCCATAGTTTTCACCTTCACAACCATTCCCTCGAGCAACGCAGAAGGAGCTACTACTTTCCCATCCTTTTCTTTCGGTATAAATCCAGATGCCTGCGCCTTTACTTTCTGTATTTCCTCCCTTTCTGAAAGAGTGGCATAAAACATTTCCTTCGCCTGAAAGGACGCTCCAATGGAATTATTCATCGGGTTAGTAACCATCTGATTTAAATCTCGGGCAGAAAGCCCCCCTCTCAAACCTGGATTCAGACTCTTAGTATCAAAATCAAATGTTGGAAGCTCTGCGGTAACCGCATCTTTCATAGATTGAGCCACTTCAGCCGCAGCATTCACCTGCGAGTCCAAACCACTCGTAAAGGTACCTACCATGCCCCCCACCTCCACGTAGTTAGATACAGAAAACTTCCCACGCATCGATGTAGTGAAGAAATCATTCATGACATCATGCGTATAATCCAGTGACACTCCATGGATATACTCTTTAAAATCCGTAACAAACAGTGGTTCATTTCCGGATCCCCCACCAAACATCTTGTCAATCTGCTTATCCAGCATCTTTACTGCTGCACTCTTTAATTGAGAGAGAAGAACACCTTCGATATATCGGTCCAATCTATCCAACATCTTCTCAACTAACGTAGCAATCATATTGGTTCCCCACATTTCAGCATGAGCAGAATGAAGTGGCATACCAAAACCGATGGTACACACCATCAGAATCATCATGATATTCAGGCGAATTCTTTTCCACATCATAAATCGCTTTTATATTCCTACAAATCAACAGGGATCAAGTCTATTCCTAATTTCTTGAATTCACCTTGTATATCCGTAGCAAGACCTGCCGAAAAACTCAACAAACCCTGTACTTGTGAAAGCAAAGAGATTTGTCCCATCGGATCACCCCCCACTTTTCCAAAAGCATCACCCAATCCGACAGAGAAGAGTGCTAATTGCAAAGCCTTCACATGCGTTGAAACCATATTTTCTGGGACTTCAACCTCTTTCACATTATTCAAAAAAGCTTCTGCTTTTCCTTTGTTTTTCAAAAGAGTTGTAAAGTTTCCCGTCGAAAAAGCCCCCATGATATCACCCACCATTGATGATGCCGCCAGATCTAAATCTCCGTTCTCTTTCAGAGCAATTGGAGAATTATTTGCTACCAGATAAGAAAGCACAGTGAGATACTCTATTGTTGCGTCTTTTTGTTTTTTCAGACATTTTTCTTCTCCTTCAGAGTCCTTACATTTCAACTTTTTGATATGGATACTCGCAATATCTACTTCTGGAAACTCAACATTGACTGTTGACTTCTGAAGCAATTCTTCCACCGAAGCATTAATATCTTGCATTTTCACTGATGGATTTTCCTCAGATACGCTGGATAGTATATTAGCCACCTCAAGTGAAGCGCTCTCAGTCACATTCGTTGTGGGTTCCGAAGAGGCATCATCGTATCCACCTTTACCTAGGCCATCATCCGGAGAAATAAGCTTATCCCCCGGAGCAGGTTTCAAAGGATCATATCCGCTCTCGACCTCAATACCATCAGCATAGCTATCGCCATCAGTATCCTTTACGAAAGGATTAGTCCCAAACACTTTTTCTTCTTCATCGCTCAAACCATCCTGATCTGCATCCTGAAAAAGAGAATACGATTTCAAATCTTGTTCATCTGCAGAGACATAAAAACCTACTGACAAAGCCAATAGCACAAAAAAAATAAAGGTTGTTTTTTGAGGAAAGGTAAAAATATTTTTCACAGTTTTCTTTTAAATCATTATATCATGACTCCTGCAAATTACGAATAGGGCTTTCCTTAAATATCTCTCTTCCTCATCATTGAAACCACACGACTATTCTGTTTTTTTTTGTATTAAAAGTAATCCTCTCTGCATAATTCTTCGGCTTCAATATTTCTGACTCTGGAATATCTTTTTATGATTCCCTTTACAATTCTTCTCTTCATCAATCATCATACTCAAATATGTACACTCTCCCAGGAAAAATGGAGTAAAACTATTACTCTTTTTTTCAAAGCCGTTGTTCGAAAGTAATGTTTTTTACTTCCTATTTGTGGTGGACTTCGATATCGTAACTCTCCTCAAATAAGATAATTCATACATTAAATCGACAACTTTCGAATCAAATTCAGAAATGAATACAAAAGATGTTCCACGAGTGCCATACTCACTCACATCGAATCAAAAAGAGTGTCTTATCCAAACAATGGCTCTGAGGGGCAACTTCATGCCATTTTTTTTCTTTTTCATCTGTGCTTATCAGAGTGTTTGACTTTTTTATGACAAGGCTCAATCTCCTGTCATATACTTCATCCACCTTCGCACTTGCTCTTTTTTCTTTTCAAATGTTCCACGTGGAACATTTTACCACTTGAGATCATAACTTTTCGATAAAGTTTCCACGTGGAACATTTCCCTGGAAATGAACCATGTCTTCTCGTATTCCGAAATTGTTCCACGTGGAATAATT
>WBZQ01002132.1_pt1 | contig 12942 bp, 11 predicted proteins | sample 5204251 | NCBI WGS metagenome assembly WBZQ01 (sample SAMN12412402, study PRJNA552823) | activated sludge metagenome | isolation source: activated sludge from nitrification reactor of wastewater treatment plant... | place: USA: Virginia | collected 2017-09 | reverse complement strand
GGCTCTCGTTCTTGGCGGGATTGTCTGTCATTCCCTGGCGGTCGGGATGACTTGGGGGCCGAGTTGATCAGGCTGAACCCTTCTTCGAGAAGGCGATTCTCGAGGGAATGGGGATCGGCAAGCGCGAAGGCAGCGGATAACGGCCCTCTTCAGCCTGAATCTTTTGCTCGGTCTGTGCCTCACACAAGCAAAAGAAAAGGAGGGTGCTATGAAACTCAATGAACGTTTGCGATTGATTGCCGGCATCTTTGTGCTTGCCGCGGTGCTTCTGGGGGCAACCGTGCACCCCTACTGGAACTATTTCGCCGCTTTTGTGGCGGTGAATCTCATCCAATCGGCCTTTACTGGCTGGTGTCCGATGATGGCGCTCTTGCGCAGGCTTGGAGTCCAAGAGTAACAGGATGCTTCTGAAGCCCCACAGGCTTGACCTTGCTCCGCCCAATAACTTCGCCTGCGAAGGCGGAGCAGCTGTGTCTCTAGGGAGTCTTCGGTGAGGTAGTGCCGAAAGGCGTACTGACTCGCAGGAAAGCTGGTTCATCGCGTGCTATTGACAACACGCTTCTCCATAAGATCGTAACTGATTACTTACTTTAAGGAGTCGGTATGCCGTCTCACCCTAAGCACCTTTCGGCGGATCAACGTCGAACCGGCACGGTCGAGGCCGTGATTGCATTAGCCGCCGAACAAAACCCCGCTGACATTACAACTGCCGCCGTGGCCAAGCGGATAGGGCTGACTCAGGGGGCGCTCTTCGGACACTTTCCGACTAAAGATGCCATCTTGGAGGCGGTCATGGAGTGGGTGGCGGACCGCTTGCTCACGCGAATTGACACAGCAACGCAACGGGCCTCTTCCCCGCTTTCCGCTTTAGAGGCCGTCTTCAGGTCGCATATCGATTTTGTGGCTGAGCATCCCGGAGTCCCACGGATGCTGATCGGCGAATTGCAGCGACCCGAAGACACGGTCACCAAGCGGATGGTACGGACCCTGCTTCGTTGCTACACCGAGCGAGTGATTCGACTCATGGAGGAGGGGAGAAAGCAGGGCCAGCTCGCTCCGGAATTGGATACCATTGCTGCTTCAACCCTGTTTGCTGGGACCATTCAGGGGCTCGTCATGCAGCCGCTGCTCACGGGACACGTGTCCCAGATCCGCCGCCAAGCGCCTGGTACGTTTGCCATCCATCTGCGCGGCATCGCCTCTGACCGACGGCCAAGACGAGAAAGCCGCCCTCGCCGCGAGAACAGCCATCGTGGATAGCGTGAAACAATGGAGCGACCGATGAAGAAGCGAACATTGGGTCTCGCGACACTGGCAGCACTTTGGATGGTGAGCTGGGCGGCGGGTGAACCCCCGCAGACTCCCCCCGAGCTGCGTCTCAGTCTTCGCGAGGCGATTCAGGCGGCGATCGATAACAACGTCAATGTGCGACTGCTGAAAGAGCGCATCGCGGCGGCGCAAGCGCAGGCCAATACGAGCTTTGGCGCCTTATTGCCGAACGTCGGTGGCTATCTCAATGGGAGAAACCAAACGGTGAACCTCGCCGCCTTCGGTCTACCAGCGGACCGGCTTGGCGCCCTTGGCCTCACCCGAAGCGTGACCGACCCATTTGAGGTGTATGACGCACGTGCCACGCTGGTGCAGAACATTTTCAGTCTCAGTCTCATTCAACGGTGGCGTGCGGCGAAATCCGGCATTGATGTCGCAGGCCTGGAAGCGGAAGTCACGAAGCGGGATGTGATGGCGACAGCCGGGCTACTGTATATCGAGGCGCTACGGGCCGACGAAGCGGTTAAGGCACGGGAAGCGGATATCGAGCTCAGTCAGCAATTGCTGAAATTGGCGAGAAATCGCAAGGCGGCGGGTGTGGCAACGGGATTGGATGTGACCCGTCAGGAAGTGGAACTGGAGAACAACAATCAACGGTTACTTGTGTCGCAGAATGAGTTGGAGAGCGCTCGCCTGAACTTGATTCGCTCACTGGGGATTGCCTTCGATGTGCGGTTGATTCTCACGGACGACCTCAAGTTCGTGCCGGTCAAACCTCAGGCTCCCGAACAGGCGCTCATGGCCGCCCGCGAACAGCGGTTGGAATTGAGAGCGCAAGAGAATCGCCAGAGACTCGCCTCACTCACCCTCAGTTCCGTCACCAGTGAACGAATTCCGTCGCTTTCGTTGAACGGTGACTATGGTTGGATCGGTTTGAAACCAGAGGATGCCTTGGCCACGCGCTCCATCGGACTCACATTCTCAATCCCGATCTTCGACGGAGGTCAGCGGGAAAGCCGAATTTCCGAAACCCGCAGCCGAGTACGACAAGAATCGATTCGTATGAAGGATGTATCGGACCAGGTGACCTTGGAAGTGCGGAACGCTCTCCTAACGCTCGAATCGTCGATGCAACAGGTAGCCGTCGCTGAAAAGGGGATGGAATTAGCGTTGAAGGAATTAACCTTTGCACGAGATCGGTTTACGGCCGGTTTGACGACCAATATCGAAGTCACAAACGCCCAAACCTCGGTGGCACGGGCACGAGATAACCAGATCGAAGCGTTGTTCCGGTTCAACGCTTCGCGCATCAATCTGGCGCGAGCCAAAGGGGAGATCGAACGGTTCTTCTAGTAATAGGCGTCGTTCGTGATCGTGAACGGCAAGGTTCAGTAGTTGGGCCTGTGCGCTTCACGGATGACGTGCGCCCGAGGACACATTCCCATGAGCACTGATACGACGACGGTTTCCCGCAAACCGATGGGTGCAGGGACCACCGACCAGGGAGCCGCGCCTCCTGTGGCGGCGGCTCGCCGAGGAAAAGGCCGAATCTGGATGTGGTTCATACTCGCCGGCAGTGCGCTCCTCGGCGCCACCATTTTGTACGTGCAGTCTCGGCCCGCTCCGGAGTCCGGCGTGTTGCGCGTCTCGGGCAATATCGAGATGACCGATGCCGAAGTGAGCTTCAAGATAGTCGGTCGGGTGGCCGAGCGCTTATTGTCGGAAGGAGAAACGGTCAAAGCCGGGCAGGTTGTCGCTCGTCTGGATACCAGTGAACTGGCGCAAGAGGTCGCGTTGCGCAAGGCGGAGGTCCGGGCCGCGGAGGCGGCGCTGGCGGAATTGGAGACTGGTTCCCGTCCGGAGGAAATTGCGCAAGCCAAAGCCGTCGTCCGGCGGTCGGAGGCAGATGTGACACGGGCACAGGCGGATCTCAAGCGCCTCGAACGGCTGTATGAACAGGACAATGTCTCGGCGCAGGATTACGATGCAGCGAAGACCGTCGTCGCCGTCACGGAGGCGAAACTGCGTGAGGCGCAGGAGCAGTTGCGTCTGGTCCGGAAAGGTCCTCGCATTGAAAAGATCGAGCGGTCACGGGCACAGCTGCAGCAGGCAAAAGAGGCGCTGGCTCTGGCTGAGACTCGGCTGAGCTATGCCACACTGACCTCGCCGCTGACCGGCCTCGTGCTCTCCCACAACATCGAGCCGGGTGAGTTTGTTGCTGCCGGCACGCCGATCGTGACCGTCGGCGATCTGGAGCATGTGTGGTTGCGGGCCTATGTCGATGAAACGGACTTGGGACGGGTGAAGGTCGGTCAAACCGTCGCCGTGACGACTGACACGTTTTCGGACAAGGCCTACGAAGGCCGCGTGTCGTTCATCGCCTCCCAGGCTGAGTTCACGCCAAAGAGCGTCCAGACCGAGAAGGAGCGGGTCAAGCTGGTCTACCGTATCAAGATCACCATCGACAATCCGCACATGGAGCTCAAAGCCGGGATGCCGGCCGATGCCAAGATCGTGCTCGCGAATAGAACGGATCTGTCCAGTGGAAGCCATTAAGCTCCTCCATCTTACACGATCGTTCGGCGCGGTTCGCGCGGTCGAGGATGTGAGCTTCACAGTGGCGACCGGAGAAATTTTCGGCCTCGTCGGTCCGGACGGCGCCGGCAAGACCACCACAATGCGGCTCTTGACCGGCGTCATGGAGCCGACCGGCGGCGAGGCGTGGGTCATGGGGAAGCATGTCGTGCGGGATGCGGAGGCCGTCAAGGAGGACATCGGCTACATGAGCCAGCGATTCGGGCTCTACCCGGATCTGACAGTGGACGAGAACATCCAGTTCTACGCGGATCTCTACGGAGTTCCCACGCAAGGGCGAGAGCAGAAGATCCATGAGCTGCTCTCGTTCAGCAACCTCACTCCCTTCAAGAAGCGGCAGGCCGGGCGGTTATCCGGGGGCATGAAGCAGAAGCTGGGGCTGGCCTGCGCGTTGATCCATACGCCGAAAGTCTTATTCCTGGACGAGCCGACGAACGGCGTCGATCCGGTCTCGCGGCGCGACTTCTGGCGGATTCTCTATTCTCTTCTCAAAGAAGGCGTCACGATCTTCGTCTCCACCGCCTATCTGGACGAGGCGGAACGGTGCCATCGGGTGGCGCTGTTGCACCAGGGCCGTCTCCTGGCTTGCGACACGCCGGACCGGGTCAAAAGCCTCATGCGGGGCGTGATCCTCGAAATCCGCGTCAGCCGGGCGCGCGAGGCCGCGGCGTTGCTCAAGCAGCGCATGAGAGCCGAATCGATCGGTCTCTTCGGCGATCGCATCCACGTGGTGACGATGAACCACGCGCAGGCGGCGCACGAGGTGCCGGGCATCCTCCAAGGGGAGGGATTTACGCTACATGGAGTGCGACAGATCGAGCCCTCCCTGGAAGATGTCTTCATTTCAGTGCTGACGGGCGAGCAAGCTGCCGCCCACCAGCAGGAACCAACTCATGGACTCTGATCGTGAGGCCTATGCGGTCGTGGTCCGCGACTTGGAAAAGCGGTTCGGTTCGTTCATCGCGGTCAATCGGATCAGCCTGCAAGTCACAGCCGGTGAGATCTTCGGTTTTCTCGGGCCGAATGGAGCCGGCAAGTCCACGACGATCCGCATGCTGTGCGGGCTGTTGTCTCCGACGGCGGGCACCGGCACCGTCGCCGGCTTCGACATCATGCGGGAGGCGGAACAGATCAAAGCCCACATCGGCTACATGAGCCAGAAGTTCTCGCTCTATGAAGATCTGACGGTCGAGGAGAACATCGATTTTTACAGCGGCATCTACCGCATTCCCAAAGAGAAGAAGGCGGAGCGGAAAGAGTGGGTCATTCATATGGCGGGCCTCGCGAAGCATCGGCACTCCCGGACCGCCGTCCTCTCCGGAGGCTGGAAGCAACGGCTCGCGTTGGGCTGCGCCATTCTCCACGAGCCGCCGATCATCTTTCTCGACGAGCCGACATCCGGCGTGGACCCGATCAGCCGCCGCAGCTTTTGGGATCTCATTTACGAGTTGGCCGGACGAGGCGTGACGGTCTTCGTCACCACCCATTACATGGAAGAGGCAGAATACTGCGACCGGCTGGGATTGATCTATCGGGGCGAGTTGATCGCGGCAGGGACACCGGAGGAACTGAAGACGCGGTTCATGCAGGATGACATCATCGAAGTGCTGTGTGAACAGCCGCAGGAGGCGATGTTTGCGTTCGGGGACATTGAAGGAGTCAAGGAAGTAGCCTTGTTCGGCAAGGGCCTGCATGTCGTCGTCGAGCGCCGGGCCGAGGGTGTCATCTCGGCGATCGTGAACCGGCTGGCGGAGCGGAAGTTTTCGGTGTCACGGGTGGAGCGAATCGTGCCGTCGTTGGAGGACGTGTTCGTCTCGTTGATCGAGGCGCGGGATCGGCAGGAGCGGCCCCAGGCCGAGGTGGCGGGATGAACGGGCGGCGCATGTGGGCGGTGGCGCGTAAAGAGGGCATCCATATCATCAGGGACTGGCGCAGCCTGGTCATGGGGATCGCCATTCCCGTCCTCTTGTTGATCCTGTTCGGCTATGCGCTGACGCTGGACGTGGATGAGGTGCCGCTCGTCGTGTGGGATCAGAGCGGCACGGAAACCAGCCGGCGCTTCATCAGCCAGTTCGACGGCTCGCCCTATTTCAGCCTGCGCCGGTACGTGCAGACCTATGCGGACGTCGAGCAGGCGATCGATGAGGGGAGCGCGCTGGTGGCGCTGATCATTCCGACCGATTTCGGCTCGGATCTCGAAGCGAGACGGATGGCACCGGTGCAAGCCATCATGGACGGCAGCGACTCGAACACGGCGACGATCGTGCTCGGCTATGTGGAGACCGTGGCGCGGACCTACAATCAGGACCTGGCGATCGAACAGACGGCGCGTAAGAGCGGCCGGACCGTGACGGTTCCGCTCGATCTACGCCCGCGTGTCTGGTTCAACGCCGACATGGAATCGAAGAACTACATCATTCCGGGGTTGATCGCGGTCATCATGATGGTCATCGCCGCGATGCTCACGTCACTGACCGTCGCACGGGAGTGGGAAACCGGCACGATGGAGCAGGTGATCTCCACGCCCTTGAAAGGGCCGGAGCTGATTCTCGGCAAGCTCCTGCCCTACTTCGGCATCGGCCTGTTGGATGTCCTGATCGCCGTGCTGATGGGCGAGTTCCTCTTCAGGGTGCCGCTACGCGGCAGCGTCGCGCTCCTGTTCGGCATGGCGGCCGTCTTCTTGGCGGGGGCGCTCTCTCTCGGCATGTTGATCAGCATCGTGACCAAAGCGCAATTGCTCGCTAGCCAACTGGCCATGGTGGTCACGTTCCTGCCGGCCTTCCTGCTCTCCGGGTTCATGTACGACATCAGCAACATGCCGAACGCGATCCAGGCCATCACCCATGTGGTGCCGGCCCGGTACTTCGTGTCGCTGTTGAAGGGCATCTATCTCAAAGGGATCGGACTGGAGCTGCTCATGCTGGAGGCGGGGCTGCTGGCCGCCTTCGGCTTGCTCGTGCTCCTGGTCGCCAATCTGGTCTTCAAGAAAAAGATGGCGTGAGCACACGATGTTCGAGCGAATCACGCAGATGCTGATCAAGGAGTTCATCCAGATCCTGCGCGATCCGCGTATGCGAACCGTGATCTTCGTGATGCCGCTGGTGCAGACGCTGGTCTTCGGCTATGCCGTCACGACGGACGTGACCCACATCCCAACGGCGATCTTCGATCTGGACAACAGCCGCGCCAGCCGTGAGTTGACCGCCCGGTTCACCGGCTCCGGCTACTTCGACGTGGTGGCGTATGTCGATCGCGAAGAAGACGCGCAGGCCCTCGTGGATCATGGTGCGGTCAAAGCGGTGTTGCAGATAAACAAAGGATTCGGGGACGATCTCCGCGCCGGCCGGACGGCGCCGGTGCAGGTCATCGTGGACGGGACGGACTCCAACACAGCGGGCATCGTGCTGAACTATGCCGGACAGATCGCCGGCCGGTTCAGCGAGACCGTGTTGCAGACCCGCATCGTCCGAGCGACCGGTGAGCCGGCCACCCCGGCTCGGGTCATGGTGGAGACGCGTGCCTGGTTCAACGAGAACCTCGAAAGTCGCAACTTCTACGTCCCCGGGGTCATCGTGCTGATCGTCACGTTGGTCACGCTGATGTTGTCGAGCATGGCGGTGGTCCGCGAAAAGGAAATCGGGACGATCGAGCAGATCATGGTCACCCCCATCAGGCAAGCCGAGTTCATTCTGGGCAAGACCCTACCGTTCGCGCTGATCGGCTTCGCCGACGTGGCGCTGGTGACCGTCATCGCCGCCTATTGGTTTGACGTGCCCTTCAGAGGCAGCCTGTGGCTCCTCGTCGGGGCGACAAGCCTGTACCTGATGAGCACACTGGGCATCGGTCTGCTGATCTCGACCATTAGTCGGACGCAACAACAGGCGATGATGAGCGCCTTTTTCTATTATTTCCCCGCCATGCTCCTGTCCGGCTTCGTGTTCCCGATCGCCAACATGCCGGAGGCCGTACAATGGCTAACCTATCTCAACCCGCTGCGCTACTTCCTCGTCATCATCAGAGGGATCTTCTTGAAGGGAGTAGGGCCCGAGATTCTGTGGCCGCACATGGCGGCGCTCCTGGTCTTGGGAACAGTCACGCTCTGGGTGGCGACGAGACGGTTCCGGAAGACGGCGATGTAGACAATGTTCGGTCTTCTCGATGATAGCCATGGGCGATTTCGGGGGCAGTCGCTTAAGCGACTCGGCGGATGAAACGGTGGGGGGCTGTACTGTGAAGGGGCTGAATTCTAAACGTGAGAGGACTGTCCTCATGACGACGGAATGACAACACGATGGAATACACAGGTCATGTCGTTCTGATTACCGGCGGTGCCACGGGGATCGGCTTCGCCCTAGCCAAGAAGTTTCACACGTCGGGCAACCGCGTCATCATTGTTGGGCGAAGCGAACACAAACTTGCCAAGGCCGCCGCGGCTTTGCCGGGCATCCGTACGTGCGCAGCGGACGTGTCGTCCATCGCAGATCGTGAACGGCTCCTCGCCATGTATCCCGACGTCTCCGTTTTGATCAACAATGCGGGGATCCAAAACATCGTGCCGATCCTCGAATCGACTCCGCACGACATCGAATACGAGCTCGAGGTGAATTTCCTGGCCCCTGTGCTCCTGTGTCGAACGTTTCTTCCACTGTTGCTCCAACGCGAGGCTGCCGCGATCATCAATGTGTCTTCCGGGCTGGCGCTTGTTCCGAAACAGACTGCTGCGATGTATTGTGCATCTAAGGCCGCGCTGCACAGTTTTACGAAGGTCCTTCGTTGGCAGCTTGAGGGTACAAGGGTTAAGGTGTTCGAAGTGCTCCCACCCGTTGTGGACACGGCGATGACGGCGGGGCGTGGACGAGCCAAGATTTCTCCGGACAGATTGGCAGAGGAGTTCTGGCTGGGCTGGCTGCGCGATCGCTATGAAATGCGTATCGGGCTCGTCAAAGTGTTCGCGCTCCTGCATCGTCTCGCGCCATCTGTAATAGAAAAACTCGTACGATCGGGCCATTAGCCTGTACTGTTCGGTAGATAGCGATCGGAATGCGAGAAGACTCTGTTAGAGGGGCCCTATTCGGCTTCGGCATGTGGCAATTCCGGAGACGGTTCCGATGACGTATTCTTCGGACGGGTTTTTATTGGAGCCGTGGAGCATCCCATAGAGTGCCATGAATGAGGCGCATTTCACTCCGATGCGCCATCGTCCAATCTGATCACTACGTGTGTGTCGTGCTTTTTGAGCCTGCCGTCGAGCTGACAGAACCTTACGCATCCTGCAAAAGGTTTACAGAAGATCCAGCTAGGACAACCTTCGCACGCCTGACGCCTTTTTCCCCAGCAGCAGTTTGTTGACTGTCGCACAGTTCCCCTGTGGATAACCGTTGTTGAAAGACGCCAACTAAACAGGTTGATTTATTTAAGCGAATTGTTCTTTGCCTGCTCAGGATGCGTTGGCTCCTCTTTTGCAAACGTTCGTTCGCTGTGACCTGATTATCTAGATTCTTACGTCCGTTATAACGAATCCGGTTCTGGACGCCATGTATAGACGAGTCATGCCGGTCCTGTTCTGCTTCGGTCTTATTCTGTTACTGAGTCATGAGCATGCCGGAGCTAAACCGCTACCTGTCGTGCAAATTGCGGTCGTACGCGATGGCCCATCGGAACTGGTGCCGGAGATGCGAGCACTCATTCGCAAGGAAATTCTCGATCTCACCAGCGGAGAGTTTACTGTCCGGTTCCCTGAAGACTTGCAGCTTGAAGGAGGGTGGTCAATCAAAGGAGTGAATCAAGCAATCGATCGGGTGCTGGCCGAGCCTCGTGCGGATCTCGTGATCGCGCTGGGGATTCTCGCCTCTCATGAAGTCAGTCAAAGAAAGCAATTGCCCAAGCCGGTGATCGCCCCCTTCGTTGTCGATCCTCATGTCCAGGGTCTGCCCTTCAAGAAGGGGACGAGCGGCGTTAAGAACCTGAACTACCTCGTGTCCTTGAAGAACTTCGATCGGAATCTCGCCGCGTTCAAGAACGTGTTTCCTTTTCGTCGGTTATCGGTGCTGGCGGATCGCGTCCTGCTGGAAGCTTTCCCGCTGTTCGACGCTCGCGCCCGCAAGATTGCGGAGGCACACGCGGTTCAACTCACCGTGATCCCGGTCGATACCTCTGCTCAAGCGGCCCTTGCCGCCGTCCCTCCGGATACGGAAGCCGTGTATCTGTCGCCGCTGGTACGCCTCCCTTCGGCTGAATTCGATCGCCTCGTGGCCGGTCTCACGGCTCGTCGGCTCCCCAGTTTTTCCTCCGTAGGGCAACGCGAGGTCCAACGAGGCGCCACCGTCGCCCTGTCGCCCGAGTTAGATGTGGGCCGTATGGCTCGGACGATTGCGGCGAATGTCCAACGCATTCTCTCGGGGACCGATGCAGGACGGATTGAAATCGCCTTTGCACAGGGGGAGCATCTCGTCATCAACATGGCGACGGTGCGGGCTATCGATAAGTGGCCCAGTTTCCAAGTGCTGAGCGAAGCAGAGCTGGTGAACGAAGCGAGCACCACATCCGTGCGCCGCCTCGCCTTATTCGATGCGGTACGCCACGCCATGGAAGGGAACCTGGATCTGGCTGCTGCGAACCGGAAGGTGGAGGCGGGACTCGGGCAGGTTGGTCAAGCGCGGTCCGGCCTGCTGCCGCAGGTCCTCGTCGGCACCTCCGGTGTCCTCAACGGTCGAGGCCCCGACACATTCGGGACAGGTGAGACCCCCGGACAAGCGGCGATCGTCCTTGGCGGATTCCGACAACTCCTCTACTCGGACGATGCCTGGTCCCGATATACGGTCGAGCAGAAGACGCAGGTGTCGAGGGAAGAAGATTGGAATCGGTTGAGGCTGGACATTGCTCAAGACGCCGCGATCGCCTATTTGACCGTGCTGCGGTCAAAGACCGTACAACGCATCCAGAAAGACAATCTCAAGCTGACACGCTCCAATCTCGATTTGGCCGCCGCTCGTGAATCCGTGGGCTACGCCTTGCGGGACGAGGTCTTTCGTTGGGAAGCCGAGGTAGCTAACGGACAACGGGCGGTCGTGTCCGCGGCGGCGCAAGAACGGCAGGCGGAGGTGGCCTTGAACCGAGTCCTCAATCGGCCGTTGGAAGAACCGTTTTCTACCGTAGAGCAAACGCTGGAAGATCCCGATCTGTTGGGCGATACGCATCAGCTGTTCGAGTATATCGAGAACCCGCGAGGGTTTCAGGCGTTCCGAGACTTTGAAGTCGAAGAAGGTATCAAGGCCGCGCCCGAGCTGCGACGGCTCGATGCCTTGATCGCGGCGAAGGAGCGAACTCTCACGAATGCGCAACGCGCCTTTTGGATGCCGGAGATCGCCCTGCAGGGTGCAGGGTTTCAGCAGTACGCACAAGGGGGAGGAGGGGCGGGGAGCCTGACCGTTCCGCTTGGAGCAGTGGGTTTTGCGCAGACGCAAAACAATTTTTATGTGGCGAGCATCGGCCTGACGTTTCCGCTGTTCCAAGGCGGGAACAAAAGCGCCACCGCGTTGAAGGCCCGTGAAGAGTTGCGCCAAATTCAGATCGAACGCACCGCGACCGCACAACAAGTGGATCAGCGCGTCCGCAGCGCGCTGTATCAAACCGGCGCCTCATTCCCCAGCATCAGACTCTCGCGGAAAGCGGCAGACTCGGCCCGCAAGACGTTGGATCTCGTCGTGGACCAGTACTCCAGAGGAACGGTCGACATCATCAAGCTGCTGAATTCGCAGAATGCCGCGGTTTCGGCGAACGAGGCGGCGGCCAACGCCGTGTACGATTTCCTCATCGATGTGATGAAAGTGCAGCGGGCCATCGGACAGATGAGTTTCTTTCAGAGTCCGGAGGAGCGGGCCGCTTGGTTCGAGCGGTTGAGAACATTTTTCGTCAACGCCGGTGTCTCCCCGGTGCTACGTGAAGGCCAACGCGAGCCCTGAGAATCGGAGTGCAGCGATGTCGACCCTGAAACTTCCTCATCCGTTCTTCGCCGGAGCCGCGCTGCTCCTCGTTGTCGCTGGAGCGTCTGGGTGGTGGGTCTTCCTGCGAACCCCTCCGTTGGTTGGGTTCGGCAGCGGCAACGGTCGGCTTGAGGTACAGGAGGTTGACGTAGCCACCAAGTTTCCTGGCCGCATTGCGGCGGTGCTGGTTGATGAGGGCAAGACGGTACAAACCGGAGAAACGCTAGCGCGCATGGATACGAGTTCGTTGGACGCCCAGGTACGAGAAGCGCAGGCGCAAATCCAGCGAGCCAGGCAAGGCCAGGTCACGGCCCAAGCGGGGATTGCGCAACGGCGAAGCGAGGAGCTGTTGGCCGAACGGGATCTGGAACGGGCACGCGCGTTGTACGTCAACGCCAACATCTCTGTGAGGGATTACGATCGCGCCCAGGCACAGATGAAAACAGCAAAGGCTGCAACCACCCAGGCCGAGGCCCAATTGGCCGAGGCGCAAGCCACCATCAACGCGAGTCTTGCCCAAATGGAGCGGATTCAGGCTGATCTCAAGGAGAGCCAACTGCTGGCGCCGCGGAGTGGCCGGGTCCAGTTCCGGTTGGCCGAGCCGGGCGAGGTGCTGGCAGCGGGTGGAAAGGTCCTGACGCTCATCGATCCGACCGATGTCTACATGACGGTGTTCCTGCCCGCGGCCGAGGCGGGAAAGGTGGCGCTGGGAGCCCAGGCTCGGATTACGCTCGATGCCACGCCGAACCTCGTCATCCCCGCTACGGTCTCGTTTGTCGCCGACAAAGCGCAGTTTACTCCGAAGGAAGTTGAGACCAGGTCGGAGCGTGAGAAACTGATGTTCCGGATTAAGGTCAAAATCGATCCTGAGTTGGTCAAAGGCCATGAAGCTCTCGTCAAACCGGGACTTCCCGGCATGGCCTTTGTACAACTTGATTCCGCCGCTGAATGGCCATCCTTTCTTCAAACGAAGCTCGTCCCATGAATGAGTCATCGACCAGAGTGGCTCACCTTACCGACGTGACTCATCGTTACGGGGACACGACGGCCGTCGAGGGGGTAACGTTGGACATTCCGGCCGGTCGCATGGTGGGGT
>WBZQ01002130.1_pt1 | contig 12960 bp, 12 predicted proteins | sample 5204251 | NCBI WGS metagenome assembly WBZQ01 (sample SAMN12412402, study PRJNA552823) | activated sludge metagenome | isolation source: activated sludge from nitrification reactor of wastewater treatment plant... | place: USA: Virginia | collected 2017-09 | reverse complement strand
AACTAAATCAAATCGAATCTTAAAGAAATGCCCAAAAACTGGACAGGTTGTTAAGCTCTGGCAAAACAGAAAGGGAGTGAAATAACCATGAGCAAGAAACGCGTACAATACTCCAGTGAATTCAAAGCGAAAGTTGCATTGACAGCCATCTGAGGAGAGGAAACCGTGCCGCAGTTGGCATCTCGGTATGGAATCCATCCGACGCAGATTAATAGCTGGAAACGGCATTTGGTTGAACAAGCTGCGGAGTTATTTTCCCGTAATAATGGTGTCGGCAAAGACAAGGGCAGCATCAATGATTTGCATCGTGTGATCGGGCAATTGACGGTAGAGCGGGATTTTTGGTGAAAGCGCTCAATCATTGAGTTTGGCATTAAAAAGTAACCGCTTTATCTGACCATTCAATCATCTCTACACAATCATTCATAGTGGATATTGGACAGATATCACTCGCATCTTGATTGCGCGACTTAATGCATGTGCTGCACGCAAGAATAACACCGCCACTGTGAGAAAAATCGATCAATTGAGCGTTGGAATCAAATCGTCCGGATTTGTTATTTTGAATTTCAACGCCAGCACCCAATAGAAAAATTTTTACCAAATGCCCTTTCTTTAGTGAAGCATTTGCAAAGCGCGCTGCATTCCAAGATTTTTCCGGGTCATTTGTTTCGATGATAATGCCTAGTTTCATTAGATTTTCCTTGCCATAAGCACTTTCAATGCCAGATTTGAGTGACGCATTGAATGAGAGATAGAAGTTATCTCATTTATTACTGTTATTATTGAACCCGCCTTTATCACAAATCAATTCTTGTCTTTCATTCTACATTGCGTCTATTCTGCACCGCGTGAGGCTCTGAAAATAAGCTAACTTAGTTGTTGACTCACTTGTATTTGCCCGATCCTGCAACTGCATTGGGATCAAGAAGATGAAATATCCCTTCTTTTAATTTGGCGCTAACCATTGCATGGCGATTTTTATGTTTGGGCCGAGCTCTATCCGATAAAACATAAGAAATTATTTCCGCCGAAACTTCTTCCAAATTAAATCCACTCTGCATAGGGGGTTTATCCATATCATGCGGATAGGAATCCGCACCGCGATGTAATCTTATGCTTTGCTTTTTGTAAGTGTTGAAAGTTTGTATCGCAGAACGCCCGTGGATGAGCGAATAATTACCATCATAATCAGGATTACGAGATACATGGCTATCTGAAAAGGAATCCTGGATGACGTGCAACAGGCTACCCAGTGCGATATTTTGTATGCCTTTTTTATCGGCTAGCCACTCTGTCTGAGAGCAATCTAACTCACCGAATGCTGACGGCAGCGTCACTTCTCTGGAGCACTTTAAAGAGAACAAATACGCAGGCGTCCAATTGAGTCTTCTGCCTTGCTGTGTAAAATATTTTTTAAAAACCTTACCAGCCTTTGGTGTTAAGAATTTCTGTAACTGTTTAAAAGGTGTGTGAATAGGAATATATCCGGATGCCACTTTATAAGTGAACTCGATCCAACTCATGATCGCATCACGAGTAAATTGAGCGGATTCTTCTTCATTTGATGCCATCGCATGCAAAAATTGCAAGTCAGCATGATGGCTTCGATAGAACAAATCAAAATTTTCAGTAATGCGATCGGCAATTTTACTGGCATGCTCAAAATTTAAAAGCCATTGGCGGGGATTGTCCGGTAAAAAATTCAGCGGGTCGTCATTCCAGCGAACACCTCTAATGACTTTCTTTATTAAATCATCGTCAATTAATTCAAAACCTGGCATGCGCGTATCTCTGACAAAAAATAATGTTTTTATTGTGAGCTCTTCGTGCACCGGATTAATAATCGAACTGACTACAATTTCCGCAGCCGGTTGTTCAAAAGTTTGTACTAATTCAGTACCCCCTTTATATTCTTTAAAGGGATTGATATCGAAGGCTAAAACGGTACTTGAAGGAATGAATATTAAATAAGTTAATTTTAGTAAGCTAAGGAAAATTATTCGTTTGATCATAATATAATAGCGTTTCGTGATTTTATCTTTCCAGAAAATTTGTTTTTACTCAACAAAACATGAATAAAAATCAGTGCATTACCAATAATGTCTCCATGTTAATCGCTTTGGCGCTGGTACTGGGTTTTCTTTATTGGGCCAGGGTGATCATTATCCCTGTTGCATTGTCCATTTTGCTGACGTTTCTGCTATCACCAATAGTATCATGGCTACAGCAACACGGTATTGCTCGAGTAGTCGCTGTCGCTCTAGCCTCTTCGCTTGCACTAAGTAGCATTGTCGGTGCTATGTGGGGTATAACTAATCAAATGGGAAGCTTATTGGATGCATACCCGCAGTACGAAAACAACATCTTATCCAAAATCAATCAACTTACTGAACGTGAACGTGATGGATTATTAGATAAATTGCAGGCTGTAACAGAACGTATTACCGAGCAACTGACAGATAACCCCGCCATAGAAGATAGCTTACCTATTCCTACTGACAAAAAAGAAAAAATAGATGCTCAGCCGGTTCGTATTGTAAATGATGGCCCCTTTCAATTATCGCAGTTGTGGTCTCTTTTTGGTCCCATGCTGGAACCTCTGGCTAACGCCGGTTTGATAATTGTGTTGGTTTGCTTCATGCTGCTCAATCGAGAAGATTTACGTGATCGTGTGATTTCATTAATTGGTGTTGAACAGATAGCGCATACCACACGAGCATTTGAAGATGCCGGTGAACGCGTCAGTAGATATCTGCTGATGCAATTACTGATAAATGTAGGATATGGAATTGCAGTAGCTCTGGGTTTATGGTTAATTGGTGTTCCGTATGCCGCTTTATGGGGATTCTTTGGAGCTTTGTTACGTTATATCCCATATCTAGGGCCATGGCTTACCGCAATCCTTCCCATCATGCTGAGCCTGCTGATTTCGCCTGATTGGTCATTAGCAATTATGGTACTCGCCATGTTCTGTGTGCTTGAGCTTATCACCAACATGATCATAGAACCCATGCTCTACGGACGCGGTATCGGTGTATCTCAGGCAGCCCTGCTGGTATGCGTAGCATTCTGGACATGGTTATGGGGACCGATTGGTCTTATTTTGGCCTCACCGTTAACGGTTTGTATCGTGGTATTGGGGCGATATGTTCCTTACTTAAGTTTCCTGGATACGCTCCTCGGCGATCGGCCCGCTTTATCAGTTGGACAACGCTTTTATCAACGATTGTTAGCCGATGATGTTGATGAGGCAACGGGGTTGGTTGAACAAGAACTTTCTTCAAATACCGATAAAACCCTAGCGCAGGCATTCGATGATTTGGCCATTCCAGCATTGTTGCAAGCCAGAATCGATTTACGCCAAGGAAAAATTGATAGTGAGGAACAACGTGAGCTTATCGAAAATTTAAGAACCGTTCTTGCCGAACAAATAAACGAAGCAGAAGCTCAAGAACATAAAGAACAAGCACAAACCAAGCGAAAAATAATTTTGACCATACCCGCACGTGATCCCACTGATGAACTGGCTGTAACTATGCTGAGAAAATCAATACACAATGAAGATTTTGAGTGGCACGAAATTACTTCTTTGGGTTTAGCGACCGAAATGCTGACAGGGATAGAACAAATAAAAGCCAATATTATTGTTATTGTTTCGGTTTATCCTGGTAGCTTAGCGCATACTGTTTATCTCTGTAAGCGAGTACGCGCACGTTTCCCGGAGATAATTATTGTGGCGAGCAGACTAGGTTTAGATGACTCGGAATCCGCTAAAAGTAATTTTGACAAATTACAAGCAGTGGGGGCCAATAGAATAGTCTACACACTCCAAGAAACTGTAACGGAGCTTGATAAGTTGGATCTTCTTGATTTAAATTAAGATTTGGTATTAGAAACAAACACCAGAACACGGCGGTTACCAATATTGCAATAGTTTTTAGTATGTCAGCTTTGAGAGATTAGTCATTTAAATCGCACATTTTTTAAGCGAACTATTAGTCGCTCAAATGATGTAAAAGCAGAGTCTATATCTAGTTACTCCACTCAATTACTTATCGCCGCTTTCACAATACTCAATGCTCGTTCATTAAGTTACTTTTTGGTGAAAGTTAAGACCGTATTCAAATACAATAAAAATTCTCAGCGGCGCGAATTCCCGCCGAGCAGTAATGCTATTAACATTCCCATTGAAAACGCTACTCCTAAAGCAGGGTAAGGATTATTGCGTATCCACGCATCAGCGTCTGCTACAGTTGCAGCAGTTGTTTCTGCAATATCAGTCAAACTATCTTCGATATCCTCAAATTGCACCCTGGTTTTTTCTATCTTTGCTTTTAAATTCTTCTTGATTTGCTTGGTTTTATCGGTACCATCATCAGCAATAGATTCATAAAGATCTTCAGCATTCTTTAAAATATTCTGTATATCTTTTAACAGCTCATCTTTTCTTACATTAAAATTCTGATTCATTTCCATTCTCCGCTATCTGAGATATTGCATTAAAAGTAGGCACAAACACATAAAATAAGAAATATCGTGTACCACATACACTATTATTGTTCTCACAAAAATTAATTGTTGCAGTTTTGTCAATCAATTTCTTTCCCCATCGATCAAAAGAGCGGAAAAAGAATCTTTCTAGTTGATTATTAGGGGGTAAACACACGATACCGCTAAATTTTGATAATAGCATACCTCATAGAAAACCAAACCTTTTTCACGTATAATCTCATCATCCAATGACTAGGGTAGTGCAATAGATTAGCTTTGGTTCTTTTTCCCAGATTTTGCCAGTTTCCAAGGAGTTTTTTGTGTCACAACGCTCGCACGCCATCCTCGCTCTTGCTGATGGAACGGTTTTTTATGGCGCGTCTATCGGTGTTGAAGGTATCAAAACAGGGGAAGTCGCTTTCAATACGGCGATGACCGGCTATCAAGAAATATTAACCGATCCTTCGTATTGCCAGCAAATCATTACCCTGACTTACCCGCATATTGGCAATACGGGCGCCAATCCGGTTGATTTTGAATCAGGCAACATCGACAAAGTGTATGCCGCCGGACTAGTCATTCGTGATCTTCCGTTAATTGCCAGCAATCACCGAAAAACCCAGACATTAGCCGAATTTCTCCGGGAACAAAACGTCATCGCTATTGCGGAAATCGATACGCGTAAATTGACGCGGATTTTGCGTGAGAAAGGTGCGCAATCGGGCTGCATTATGGCGGGAGAAATTGATGAGGGCAAAGCTTTGCAAGCCGCGAGGGCATTTCCTGGGCTCGCGGGAATGGATCTTGCCAAAGTGGTGAGTTGCCGGCAACCGTATACCTGGATGGAAGGTGAATGGTCGTTGGAATCAGATTTCCGGATTCAGGAAAACCCCGTATTTCATGTCGCCGCTTTCGATTTTGGCATCAAGCGCACAATCTTGCGCAAGCTCGCGCAGCGTGGTTGCAAGGTGACAGTTTTTCCTGCACAAACGCCGGCAGAAGAAGTCATGAAAATTCAACCGGACGGCATCTTTCTCTCCAATGGTCCCGGTGACCCTGAACCTTGCGATTATGCAATTTCCACTACCCAAGTCTTGCTGCAAAAAAATATCCCGATATTTGGCATTTGCCTTGGACATCAATTATTGGCATTAGCCAGTGGCGCACGCACAGTCAAAATGAAATTTGGCCATCATGGCGCCAATCATCCTGTTCAAGATGTCAGCAGCGGCAAAGTCATCATAACCAGCCAGAATCATGGTTTTGCAGTCGATCTGGACTCCTTACCCGGCAACGCGCGCATCACCCATGTATCGCTGTTCGATGGCAGCTTGCAAGGATTTGAATTGGTTGATAAGCCGGCATTTTGCTTTCAGGGTCATCCGGAAGCCAGTCCCGGCCCACACGAGGCCGATTATTTGTTTGATAAATTTATCGCCATGATGCAGCACCGTAAAACGCAGCATTCTCAATCATAGCATTGCAATGTTCACTCTCTGAAAAATATGCCTAAACGTACCGACATTCAATCCATCCTCATCATCGGTGCCGGTCCTATTATCATCGGTCAAGCGTGCGAATTCGATTATTCCGGCGCTCAAGCCTGCAAAGCCCTACGGGAAGAAGGCTACCGTATCATTTTAGTCAACTCCAACCCAGCCACCATCATGACCGATCCGGAAATGGCGGATGCAACGTACATCGAACCGATTACCTGGCCTATGCTTGAAAAGATAATCGCCATTGAGCGGCCTCAGGCACTACTGCCGACTATGGGCGGACAAACCGCATTAAACTGCGCGCTGGATCTGGTCAAGCACGGTGTATTGCAAAAATATGGTGTCGAACTCATTGGTGCTTCCCGGGAAGCGATCGACATGGCCGAAGATCGTGAGAAATTTAAACAGGCCATGAGCCGCATCGGCTTGAATTCTGCCCGCTCTGCAGTTGCTCATAGCATGGAAGAAGCACTTCAAGTTCAAGCGATGCTGGGCTATCCTGTCATCATTCGCCCGTCTTTCACGATGGGCGGAAGTGGCGGCGGTATCGCATACAATCGCCAAGAATTTCTCGATATCTGCGAACGCGGCTTGGAAACTTCACCGACCAGAGAATTGCTGATTGAAGAATCTGTCATCGGTTGGAAAGAATTTGAAATGGAAGTCGTGCGGGATAAAAACGATAATTGTATTATTGTTTGCGCCATTGAGAATCTCGATCCAATGGGTGTTCATACCGGCGACTCAATCACCGTAGCACCCGCTCAAACATTGACGGACAAGGAATATCAACTGATGCGCAACGCATCGATTGCGGTATTACGCGAAATCGGCGTGGAAACGGGCGGCTCCAATGTTCAATTTGCGATTAATCCAGATACTGGCCGCATGCTGGTGATTGAAATGAATCCACGCGTGTCGCGCTCCTCTGCGCTGGCATCGAAAGCAACCGGCTTCCCAATCGCCAAGATTGCCGCCAAGCTTGCCATCGGCTATACCCTCAACGAGCTGGGCAATGATATCACCGGCGGTGTGATACCGGCATCGTTCGAGCCCACTATCGATTATGTCGTGACCAAAGTGCCGCGCTTTGCCTTTGAAAAGTTTCCACAAACCAATGATCGCTTGACCACGCAAATGAAATCGGTCGGTGAAGTCATGGCAATCGGCCGCACTTTTCAGGAATCTTTGCAAAAAGCTTTGCGCGGACTGGAAACCGGTGCTGATGGATTGGACGAGAAAACCGACAATCTCGAAATCATTCGAACGGAACTGGCTAATCCCGGTCCCGAGCGAATCTGGTATATTGCTGATGCTTTCCGTTGCAAGCTGTCCATTGATGAAGTCCATCAGTTGACACATATCGATATTTGGTTTCTTGCGCAAATCGAGGATCTCGTCAAGCAAGAACAAATGTTGGCAAACACAAGCCTGGAAGCACTGGATAAACACGCATTACGTAAACTCAAACGAAGCGGTTTTTCCGATCGACGCTTGGCAAAATTGCTTCAAACCGAGCAAACTGCGGTGCGAACTTACCGACAGCAATTAAATGTAAGACCGGTATATAAACGTGTCGATACGTGCGCGGCCGAATTCGCCACCAGTACAGCCTATATGTATTCCACTTACGAGGATGAGTGCGAATCACAGCCGACAAATAAAAAGAAAATTATGGTACTGGGCGGCGGCCCCAATCGTATCGGTCAAGGCATTGAGTTTGATTATTGTTGTGTACACGCAGCCTTGGCGTTACGTGAAGATGGCTTTGAAACGATCATGGTTAACTGCAACCCTGAAACAGTTTCGACCGATTACGACACATCGGATCGCTTATATTTTGAACCCTTGACACTGGAAGACGTACTCGAAATTGCTGCTGTGGAAAAACCCAATGGTGTAATCGTGCAATATGGCGGACAAACGCCTCTCAAGCTTGCGCGAGACTTAGAAGCAAACGGCGTCCCCATAATCGGTACCAGCCCGGACATGATAGACTGCGCTGAAGATCGCGAACGCTTCCAGAAAATGTTGCAATCATTGGGCTTGCGGCAACCTCCCAATCGTACAGCGCGCGATCCGCAATCAGCTTTGACCGCTGCCGATGAAATTGGCTATCCGCTTGTAGTCAGACCGAGTTATGTACTGGGCGGGCGAGCCATGGAAATCGTGCATGAAAAAGCTGAGCTAGAACGTTATATGCGCGAAGCTGTTAAAGTGTCCAATGATTCGCCGGTGTTACTGGATCATTTTCTTACCAACGCCACCGAGGTCGATGTTGATGCCATATATGATGGTGAAACTGTTTTGATTGGCGGTATCATGGAGCATATCGAACAAGCGGGTGTGCATTCCGGTGACTCAGCATGCGCCTTGCCAACTTTCAATCTGCAACCTGAGATACTCGATGAATTACGCCGCCAAACGGCTGAGATGGCCCGTGCATTAAGCGTTGTAGGGCTGATGAATGTTCAGTTCGCAATTCAGGATAATACCGTTTATGTTCTCGAGGTCAATCCTAGAGCATCGCGCACAGTGCCCTTCATTTCCAAAGCAACCGGCTTGCAATTGGCAAAAATTTCAGCACGCTGCATGGCAGGAAAAAAGCTAACAGAACAAGGCATTACCGAAGAAGTAATTCCTGATTATTACTCAGTTAAAGAAGCTGTTTTCCCTTTCTTAAAACTTTCTGGTGTTGATACGATATTAGGTCCGGAAATGAAGTCCACCGGTGAAGTCATGGGCATGGGCGCTACTTTCGCCGAAGCTTTTGTTAAATCTCAGTTGGCCACAGATGTTCGCCTGCCAGCATCCGGCAAGATTTTTATTAGCGTGCGGCAATCTGACAAACAGCATGCTGTCGAAATCGCACGTAACCTTGCAGAACTTGGCTTCACCGTTTATGCTACGCGCGGAACAGCCGCCGCGATTTCAGAAGCTGGAATCAATGTCATTATTATCAATAAAGTAGCAGAAGGTCGTCCGCATATTGTCGACATGATTAAAAATGGTGAAATCAGCTTGATTATTAACACGGTAAAAAATCAACGCAGTGCCATACGTGACTCTTATTCAATTCGTCATGCTGCACTTCAAGCAAAAGTGACTTACTATACAACATTAGCAGGCGCACGCGCTGCTTGCATGGGTATAATCAACAGATGTGAATTACAAGCTTATAATTTACAGAAATTGCACACACAGCTTAGGTCGTGATACCACAATAAAATTTATTGGCTCGATTATTAAAAACAGAATGAAAATGAAAGGTAAGAAATTACAATGAGTACTATTCCATTAACGGTAGCAGGAGCGGAAGCATTGCGCAAAGAGTTACATGAAATGAAAACTGTGCACCGTCCAGCTGTCATTGCGGCAATTGCAGAAGCACGCTCTCATGGAGATCTGTCCGAAAATGCTGAATATGATGCTGCAAAGGAAAAGCAAGGCTTTATCGAAGGGCGAATAGCAGAGTTGGAAAGTAAACTATCGAGTGCGCAAATCATTAATCCGGCCCTCATCAATGCGGATGGTGCATGTGTATTCGGTGCCACCGTGGAACTGGAAGACTTACAAAGCGGTGAAACGGTCACTTATCAAATCGTAGGTGACGACGAAGCTAACATCAAAGATGGAAAAATTTCGATCAGCTCACCCATTGCCAGAGCTCTCATTGGTAAATATGCCGGAGATATTGCAGAAGTCCAAGCACCTAGCGGTATACGTGAATATGAAATACTTGATGTCAAATACATTTAGTTACAATCCCCAAGAACCTCAGTTTTGGAAGCTTCGTTTAGTACGAAATAGCTTACGTTTTTTATCACCAGATTTTTTCACAACTTTTTTTCTCTCACTTTCTTCTGGCTTAGGTCGATAAATAACAAATACTTTCCCTATATGCTGCACCTGTGCCGCATCCAACTGCTGACAAATTTCATCAAATAGCGTATTTCTGACAACCCGATCATCAACTTGAACTTTAATTTTTATCAATTCATGGCTCGCAAGACCACGATCCAGTTCTTTCATCACACTGTCAGTTAATCCAGTCTTCCCAATCATCGCTACTGGATTTAGTGCGTGTGCCCGTGCTTTTAATTCACGTCGATGAGCAACAGTTAGTGTTAACATAAATTTCTTTTAAAAATTTTATTATTTTACTTGATGAAGCGAGCTAAAACCAGTAAAGCTTGGATGAAAGAACATGTGAATGATCACTTTGTCAAGCTAGCTAGAAAGAATGGCTATCGATCACGCGCAGCATACAAACTGCTCGAGATTATTGAACGTGATCACATTCTCAAGCCAGGCATGACTGTTGTGGATTTAGGTGCAGCCCCTGGTAGTTGGTCTCAAATTACCAGCCATAAAGTAGGTAGCAGCGGCAAAGTCGTTGCGCTTGATATTCTTGCTATGCAACCATTATCAGGTGTTAATTTTATACAAAGTGATTTTAGAGAAGCGCATGCGATACAAGAATTGAAGAAACATCTGGCAGATACTCCATTGGATCTTGTTATTTCAGACATGTCGCCCAATATCAGTGGTATAGTAATCAGCGATCAAGCCAGAAGTATGTATTTAGCTGAATTGGCTCTCACATTCGCAATGGAGCAACTGAACTATGGTGGAAATTTTTTGGTCAAAGTTTTCCAAGGTCGGGATTTTGATCAATTTCTTCTTGAAATGCGAAAAGGCTTCAGAAATGTACTGGTACGAAAACCCGGAGCCTCGCGTGACCGCAGTAATGAGTTATATTTATTAGGCCTTGAAAAAAGGTAGTTAGGATTCGCAGAAAAATAAATGGATTCCCTCAGTGAATTTAGTCACACTAAGTAGTAAAGTTGGATTTACAGCATTTTTTGCGGATACGAACTATCCTGTTATATTTTATCAAATAGAGTTAGAATGATTAATCAATGATTTTAAGGTGCAAACCAAGGAGCTATTTTGAATAACTTAATTAAAAACATGGCCATTTGGCTAGTAATTGCACTTGTGTTGATGACCGTATTTAATCAATTCAGCGTACGTCAACCGACGCAAGTACCTATGGAATATTCTCAATTTATAACTGAATTGAATCAAGGCAGGATTGCAAAAGTTATTATCGAAGGACGAACGCTTAAGGGTACAAAATCTGATGGCAGACGTTTCACAACTTATGCACCATCAGATCCGTGGATGGTCAGTGATTTACTTAAAGCAGGCGTTATTATTGAAGCAAAGCCAGAAGAAGAACCTTCCATGCTGATGAGTATTTTCATCTCATGGTTTCCCATGCTACTACTAATTGCTGTATGGATATTTTTTATGCGTCAAATGCAAGGTGGTGGACGTAATGGCGGCGCATTTTCATTCGGCAAAAGCAAAGCGCGGATGCTCGATAAATCAGCCAACACAGTGACTTTTAATGATGTTGCCGGTTGTGAGGAAGCAAAAGAGGAAGTTGCAGAATTAGTTGAATTCCTACGTGATCCGACTAAATTTCAAAAATTGGGGGGACGTATTCCACGGGGTGTTTTAATGGTAGGCAGTCCGGGAACCGGTAAAACGTTGCTGGCGCGTGCAATTGCAGGAGAAGCGCAAGTACCCTTCTTTAGCATTTCAGGTTCTGATTTTGTTGAAATGTTCGTTGGTGTTGGCGCATCCCGGGTGCGCGACATGTTTGAGCAAGCAAAAAAACATGCGCCGTGCATTATCTTTATCGATGAAATTGATGCGGTAGGTCGTCAACGTGGTGCTGGGTTAGGCGGCGGAAATGATGAACGTGAACAAACACTCAACCAGTTGCTGGTAGAAATGGACGGCTTCGAAGGTTCGATGGGTGTTATTGTGATTGCAGCGACCAACCGACCGGATGTATTGGATCCCGCACTACTTCGCCCTGGCCGTTTCGATCGCCAAGTAACAGTGCCGCTTCCCGATATACGTGGACGTGAACAAATTCTGCATGTACATATGCGCAAAGTGCCACTTTCACCTGATGTAAAAGCAGATATTTTGGCACGAGGCACTCCAGGTATGTCAGGAGCTGATTTGGCTAATTTAGTCAATGAAGCCGCATTGTTTGCTGCGCGCAGTAACAAGCGACTCGTTGATATGGAAGATTTTGAGCGCGCGAAAGATAAAATTTTCATGGGTGCAGAACGACGCTCGGTGGTCATGCCTGAGCATGAACGTCGGAATACTGCCTATCATGAATCAGGGCATGCTGTTGTTGCACAGTTGTTACCAAAGACTGATCCGGTACATAAAGTAACGATTATCCCTCGTGGTCGTGCACTAGGAGTAACTATGCAATTGCCAACGGAAGATCGTTTTAGTATGGAACGAGAAGAGATTCTACAAAGGATTTCCGTGATGTTCGGTGGACGTATTGCCGAGGAAGTCTTTATGAATCAAATGACGACAGGTGCTTCCAACGATTTTGAACGTGCCACCGAACTGGCACGACAAATGGTAACGCAGTGGGGCATGTCCGATAAACTTGGCCCAATGGTATATGGCGAAAACGAGGGTGAAGTTTTTCTTGGGCGCTCAGTCACCACTCATAAAAACGTGAGTGAAGCGACCATGCAAACAGTAGACGCGGAAGTTCGCCGTATCGTTGATGAGCAATATGCATTGGCACGTCAATTGATTGAGGCTAATAAAGACAAGATTGAGGCCATGACTCAAGCCTTATTGGAGTGGGAAACGATTGATAGCGACCAAATCAAAGATATTATGGAAGGTCGCCCGCCACGCCCACCGAAACCACCTCAATCAATGTCTTCTGCAACGAGTGGCGGTGAACCATCAGCAAAATCTGATGAGCAAATCCAACCTACAGCGCCCCAAGAAGTTGCAAAAGAAGCAGATTAATATCAATCTGTTATAACAAAAAACGGGATACGGCTTAAAAATCGTATCCCGTTTTTATTTCTCTAGCTTATTTCTATTCACTTTATGCAAGATAGCT
>WBZQ01002128.1_pt1 | contig 12982 bp, 17 predicted proteins | sample 5204251 | NCBI WGS metagenome assembly WBZQ01 (sample SAMN12412402, study PRJNA552823) | activated sludge metagenome | isolation source: activated sludge from nitrification reactor of wastewater treatment plant... | place: USA: Virginia | collected 2017-09 | reverse complement strand
CAACGAAACCGATGCAGGTGAGCGGATATTGCGTTACAAAATGACTGCCTAAGTGACTGCTTAAGGCTGCTTTTTACGGCTACTTGAAATAGCTCAAATTGTTAGGTTGAACTATAGCGCTAATTACCTATAAGAACAAATCAGTAATTCTGATATTTATGATAAGGTTATACTTATGAAAAATTTACTCAGCTGATAGATGTTACATTTCACTTTAAGGCAATTAAAAGTATTTGAATCGGTTGCTCGCCACTTAAGCTATTCTCGTGCAGCTGATGAACTTCACCTTACTCAACCTGCTGTTTCTATGCAGATAAAGCAACTGGAAGACAATATTAGTTTACCGTTATTCGAGCAATTAGGTAAGCGAATTTATCTAACCGAAGCGGGACATGAGTTGTATCAATACAGCCGTGCAATTTCACAGCAGTTGTCCGATATGGAAGTTGCGTTGGAAGAATTGAAAGGTATGGAGCGTGGTAAATTAAATATTTCAGTGGTGACAACAGCCAATTATTTTGCACCGCATTTATTAGCAAAGTTTTGCCAAAGATATCAAGGGGTCACCGTCAGTTTAAATGTTTCCAATCGTGAGGCGGTGTTAAAACAATTGGCAGATAATTTGATTGATCTGGCTATTATGGGGCAGCCACCGGATGGTTTAGATATTGTGAGTGAATCTTTTATGGAAAATCCATTGGTGGTAGTCGCCCCACCGCATCATCCGTTATGTCAAGAGCATCAAATACCTGTCAAGCGGCTGGAAAAAGAGATTTTTCTGGTACGTGAATCGGGTTCCGGAACGCGCAGTGCTATGGAGCGTTTTTTTGCTGAGCATAAAATCAATATCAATAAAGGTATGGAAACGGATACCACAGAAGCCATCAAACAAGCTGTGCAAGCCGGTATGGGGTTAGGTATCATGTCACAGCATACGGCAGAATTGGAACTTGAAACGAATCGTTTAAAAATGTTAGATGTGCAGGGTTTTCCCATTATTCGTTATTGGCATGTGGTCAATAGAAAGAATAAGCGATTGTCAGGTGTCGCAAATGCTTTCCGCGAGTTTTTATTAACTGAAGCTGAGAAATTGATGCTGGAATCAAAAAAATAATATATTTTTGAGAAAAAAATCAATTCATTATTTACAATAAAACATAAAAATATTGCTGCTTTGTATTAATTATGATTCCTGTATGAAAAACCAAATAAAATATTGTGAGAATGCAATGCATGCGAAAAAATCAACAGCGCCTGGCATTTATCTTATTTGCGGTGTACTTTCGCTCATCATTTTATTGCTAGATTTCGTTACACCTCTCGGTATCGCGAGTGGCGTTCCCTATATTATTGTTATACTAATTTCATTAAAGTCCCCTGAAAAACGTTTTACTATTGCTATTGCGTGGATTTGTACTGTATTAGTCGGAATTGGGTATTGGGGGTCGCCTCCCAGTGATGTTGCATTGTATAAAATTTATACGAACCGTTTTTTAAGTTTATTGGCGATATGGGTTACAGCGATTATGGCTTTGAAACAACGCGATAGCATGAATAAATTCCATGAAGAACGCTTGAAGAGCGAGCAAGCAGTTCGTGAAGTCGAGATTCGGGAAGAAAGATTAAAAGTGCTAAAAGCAACCACCCAAACTGTACAAGATATTGTTGGTAATTTTCTAAATAACCTGCAATATTTTAGATTGGAAATTGATAGAAAAAATACCTTATCACCCGAATCGATACAAAAGCTTGATCAACTTATTCAAGAAACATCTTTGCGTATCAATACACTGGAAAGTGTAGAAGATATTCGTGAGAAAAAGATGGCCGGTGATAGGGTGGGTATCGACTATGAGCAGATTGTCAAAGATAAAGATACAATCAGCAGCAAATAATGGATGTTACAAGATTTTGAGGAGAAATGATGTCAGGACAAGGATCGGGTGGAAATGTACTTGCAGCAGTGTGTAGTTTTTTTATTCCTGGTTTGGGGCAATTAGTACAGGGGCGCATACTGCCGGCAATATTGTTTTTTGTAATTACTGGCACAGGGTATTTTTTCTGGGTGTTAATTATCCCTGCGGTGATTGCCGGGATTTTTCATTTGTGGTCAATCATTGATGCGGCACGGTTTGTTGGCGAGGATTGATGCATATCACGGCTTTAATGAATGATCACGATTGTGGTAAGAAGCGGTGATATATTGCCGCCAGGATAAAACAGCGGCTGTAAAGACGTGCAAAGGGATTCTTGCAGATTGCCCAGGTTCTGACGCGAAATCTTCTTCAATTTCAGCATAATCCGAGGATAACCGTAGGCAGTAGGCATTTCCGATGCGTTCCCATTCAGAAAGCTTGCCGGTGTGGACAGCATCGATTTTCTCCAGCAATTCGTTTACGCCTTCCGGACTTTTTTGTATATCGATGGTCAAGTAGGCGGTAACCAAACGATGTGTAGGGTCATCGGCATTGTATCCAGGCCAGGTAAAGGATCGGTTGTTCATTCAAAAATTGGAAACGCTGTATTGATTTTGCCTTGTCTGGCGGGTGCGAAGCCAATGGTAAAAAAATTCCCATCTTTGCTGCAATAGTGCGGCTCCTGTTCTGCATTGGCGGCCGGTTTATTGATGCCGCATCGTATCCAATCGGGAGAACCGGCGGGGCAATTGGATTCCGAATTGGTAGCGGCATGACTGATTGAATTAAGTACTTGCGTTACTGTGCAATTGTCTGGAAACATGGATGAAAATTTGTTTTTACTGGGATTGCTTTGATGTGACCAACGGCCTGTGTAAATTCCTGCTGCGTTGGCCGGGCTTTGCACAATGAATTGCGCAATAGTTGCTGGATTAATACCTTCAGGCCGTGAATGGAAGCCTTTGGGGCGATTATTGTGCCATTCACCGCAGAATATATGATATTGATTGAGCTGCAAGCCATTTTCAAGTGTTACCCAATGAGGCAGTGTTGAACAATCCACTTGAGCGAATACTGTGAGCGGGCTGAGCATGAACAGTAATACACTGAATTTCAATGAATGCCGGATTGTTGAATGGTGCATGTTTCTTCCTTCGGGTAAGGATGTGAGCAGATAAAAAATATAATCTACCATTATCAGATAAAATTCCACCTTATTTTTACATCATAGCTTTTATTTAAATATTTTTACATGTCATCCAAACACGCTTCACAAAAAGTTGGTTTTATTTCTTTAGGCTGCCCCAAAGCATTGGTGGATTCTGAACAAATCCTGACACAATTACGTGCCGAAGGGTACGAAATATCGCCCTCGTACCAGAATGCCGACCTGGTGGTGGTTAACACTTGCGGTTTTATCGATAGCGCAGTGGAAGAATCACTCGATGCCATTGGTGAAGCATTGGCTGAAAACGGTAAAGTCATTGTCACGGGTTGTTTAGGTGCCAAAGAGGATGGCGATATTGTCAAAAAAGCGCATCCCCAGGTTCTCGCGGTTACTGGGCCGCATGCATTGCCGGAAGTCATGTCGGCGATCCATACGCATTTGCCACAACCGCATGATCCGTACACGAGTTTGATACCGCCGCAGGGAATCCGCTTAACGCCAAAGCACTATGCCTATGTGAAAATTTCCGAGGGGTGTAACCATCGCTGCACTTTTTGCATTATTCCTTCGATGCGCGGCGATTTGGTGAGCCGGCCGATTCATCAAGTGATGCAGGAAGCGGAGCATCTCGTGAATGCGGGTGTAAAAGAACTGCTGGTCATTTCTCAGGATACCAGTGCCTATGGCGTGGATGTCAAATACCGTACGGGTTTTTGGCAAGGCAGACCGGTAAAAACCCGTTTGACCGAGCTTGCACAGGCGTTGGGATCCCTGGGTGTTTGGGTGCGGTTACACTATGTTTATCCTTATCCGCATGTTGATGAGGTGATTCCGTTGATGGCAGAAGGAAAAATATTACCTTATCTCGACGTGCCTTTTCAGCATGCCAATTCGCGTATTTTGAAAGCCATGAAACGTCCGGCCAATGCCGAGAATAATTTGGCGCGCATCCAGCAATGGCGCAAAATTTGCCCGGATATTACCTTGCGTAGCACGTTTATCGTTGGTTTTCCTGGCGAAACTGAAGCAGAGTTTGAGGAGTTGCTGGCTTTCTTGCGGGAAGCACAATTGGATCGCGTCGGCTGTTTTGCGTATTCGCCTGTGGAAGGCGCGGCAGCCAATTTGTTGTCCGAGCCGGTGCCGGAACAAGTCAAGGAAGAGCGCCGCGCACGTTTTATGCAGTTGCAAGCGGAAATTAGCCGTGAGCGTTTGGCCAAGAAAATCGGACGAAACATGACCGTCATGATCGATGAATTGACTGAGGATTGCATTATTGCACGCAGCAGCGCCGATGCACCTGAAATTGACGGCTTGGTTTATGTCGACAAAAGCATCGAAGGCCAGCCTGGTGATTTCATCGAGGTCGAAATTACAGATGCGGATACGCATGATCTTTTTGCGGCAGCGACTAAACAATAAACGATACGATTAATGCAGCACCGCTGGGATATTTTCTGCACGGTTATCGATAATTTTGGTGACATTGGTGTGTGCTGGCGCCTAGCCAGGCAATTAGCCTCTGAACACCACCAAACAGTGCGGTTGTGGGTTGATGATCTGAATAGTTTTGCTGCCATCGCGCCTGCGATAAACCCCAATATTTCGCGCCAAATCGTGCACGATATTGAAGTTTGTTCATGGCATAAACCATTCGCAGCAGTTGAATCTGCCGAGGTGGTCATTGAAGCTTTTGCTTGCGAATTACCCGACAGGTATGTGATCGCGATGCTACAAAAAAACAAGCCACCGGTTTGGATCAATCTGGAATATCTCAGCGCTGAGCCTTGGGTTGCTCAGTATCATGCGGTACCGTCACCGCATCCCCGTTTTCCTTTAATCAAAACATGCTTTTTCCCCGGTTTTGTGGCAGGCACGGGAGGATTGTTACGCGAAAAAAATTTGATCACGCAAAGACAAGCGTTTAATGCGTCCGCTGAATGGGAATTTTTACAGCGCAAGGATTTACCGGGCCGTGAAGCGGATGAATTGCGCATGTCATTGTTTTGCTATGACTCAGTGCCAATCGAAAAACTGATACAAATTTTGTCTCAGACAAAAGTGCCAGTTCTATTGATCGTGCCTCAAGGAAAAGTGGCTGAAAAGATTGCTGCCATGCTCAATCCAACTTCTTCACAAAATAACGTATCGCTAAAGTGTGGATACTTAACCGTTCAAGTTATTCCATTTATGGAACAAACCGACTATGACCGCTTGTTGTGGAGTTGTGACGTTAATTTTGTGCGGGGCGAGGATTCTTTTGTACGTGCGCAGTGGGGCAGTAATCCGTTTATCTGGAATATTTATCCGCAAGCGGAAGGCGTGCATTGGAAAAAACTGCACGCATTTCTGGATTTGTATTGCTCGAACATGACAATAGAGTTGGCGGTTGCGGTGCGAGAAATGTGGTCTTGCTGGAATGGCATCGGTGAAATAAATCATGGCGTTTGGATGAACTTCCTGTCTGCTCGTGAGTCTTTGAAGCACCATAATGATCATTGGCTGAAACAATTATTGAAGCAAAATGACTTGGCCTCCAGTCTGGTGCAATTTAGTATGAATCAGTTATAATTTAACGTTTAGAAACTAGGCATTTGCTGATAAAAGCAACATCAATTAACTTCATTTATTTTGGAATTGAACTATGAAAACCGCAATGGAACTCCGCTCAGGTAACGTCGTAATGATTGGTAATGATCCCATGGTCGTGCAGCGGGCGGAATTTACGAAATCGGGCCGTAATGCGTCTGTGGTTAAAATGAAGCTGAAAAATTTATTTTCCAGTACGACAATGGAAAATGTTTATAAGGCTGATGAAAAATTTGATATGGTGGTTCTGGATAAGAAGGAATGCACTTATAGTTATTTTGCTGATCCTCTCTACGTATTCATGGATGGCGATTTTAATCAGATCGAAATAGAAGCTGACAATATGTCGGATGTGTTGAATTATCTGGTCGATGGTATGGAAGATGTTTGCCAGGTAACTTTTTATAATGACAAAGCGATTTCTGTTGAATTACCCAATACGATCATTCGTGAAGTTGAATACACTGAACCTGCAGTGCGCGGAGACACTACCGGAAAAATCATGAAACCAGCCCGTCTTACAGGGACAGGATTTGAGATTCCAGTGGCCGCTTTTGTTGAAATTGGCGATAAGATTGAAATTGATCCACATAACAATGAATTCAGAAAGCGGGTTTGATGAGTAGTTATTAAATGAGACTAAAGTATTGAACGGGAGGATACCGATCTGGAATGGTTTTATCTCGTGCTTGAAGGTTTTTCTTAGTGAAATTCAACCTTATGTTTTACAGTTTAATTTTCGGGAAATCATAACGTGTTTTAACACGCGTATAAAAAATCAAATTTAAATGATACCGGCAGTGTCAGCCCTAGTGGAATCTGATGCGCATACAATTCCTTTGTTGGCGGATACGATTTGGCGGCATCATTACGCAGGCATCATATCATCACAACAAATCGATTACATGCTGGCGCAACGCTATCAGCCAGAACTTATTACTCAGCAATTAATGGATTTCAGTATTTGGTGGCGAAAACTAGTTCTGGCGGATGTTATTATAGGTTTTTCCTGTTATACGCGGACGAAAAAACCTGATGAACTAAAAATTGACAAACTGTATATTCATTGTGATCATCACCGTAAAGGATATGGTGCTATGCTGATTGCGGACGCTCTAAAAATTATGCGGGAAAATAATTTGAGTTCGCTCATTTTGACTGTTAATAAGCGCAATCAATCGGCAATACGGGCGTATCAGCATTATGGTTTTGAAATTGCGGGTGATAGTATGGTGGATATTGGAGGAGGGTTTGTCATGGATGATTACTTAATGACGCTATCAAAATTGTGAAAATTGGGTTTTTGGAATGTTCGGCCGATGAAGTTAAGATTTACTAAAATGCATGGCCTAGGAAATGATTTCGTCGTTCTCGATGGCATCAATCAATCCATAAATCTCAATCAGCAGCAACTTCGTTTTCTTGCAGACCGGCATTTTGGTATTGGTTGCGATCAAATTCTGTTGGTTGAGAAAGCGGCAGGTCAAGCTGATTTTCGTTATCGTATATTTAATAGTGATGGTGGTGAAGTTGAGCAATGCGGTAATGGCGCACGCTGTTTTGTTCGCTACGTGCATGATCACGGGTTGACTCAAAAAAACGAAATTCGTATAGAAACGCTGAGTGGTGTGATAACCCCAAAGCTTGAAATCAATGGCAATATCACAGTTGCTATGGGAAAGCCTGTTTTTATGCCACAAAAAATTCCTTTTATTGCAGAACAATACGCACCGACTTATGCGCTAGAAATAGCGCATGATCTGGTTACGATAAGCGTTGTGTCGATGGGTAATCCACACGCTGTGCGCGTGGTGCATGATGTTGAAAGCGCGCCGGTGGAATCTGAAGGCGTTTTGATTGAGAGTCATCCACGCTTCCCAAAAAAAGTGAATGTGGGTTATATGCAAGTAATTGATCGCAATCATATTAAGCTACGTGTATTCGAACGTGGCGCAGGTGAAACCCTGGCTTGTGGTACCGGAGCATGTGCTGCAGTCGTAGTAGGTATCACTTTGGGCTTACTGGACCAGCAGGTGATTGTCAGTACACGAGGAGGTGAATTGACGATAAACTGGCAAGGACAAGATGAACCGGTCTGGATGACTGGACCGGCAGTGACGGTATTTGAAGGTGAAATAAATTTATTATCGAGCAAGGAAGAATGATGAAACCAGAAGATGTCGCACAGTACTTACAGGAACATCCGCAATTCTTCAATGAATATGCCGACTTGTTAGCGGATATTCAAATTTCCCATCCGCAGGAGCAAAAAGTAATTTCGCTTAATGAGCGGCAAATTCTTTCTCTTAGAGAAAGAAACCATGTTCTGCAAGATAAGCTGCTTGAACTGATTAATTTTGGTGAAGAAAATGATGCAATCAGTGAAAAAATGCATCGACTGGTGATTGCCTTGCTTTCCATTGATGCTTTGAATGAGCTTTTTACCGCACTATACTTCAGCTTAAAAGAAGATTTTGTTGTTCCACTAGTGGCAATGCGTTTGTGGAATGTTTCCTATAATGGCGAATGCGATATTGAATTTTCTTCCGTTGGTGAGGATGTTCGCACGATTGCCGAAAGCTTGTCGCAGCCATACTGTGGTAATCATATTGCTGACGAGATCAAGCAGTGGTTCGGTGAAGGTGCTGAACATTTGAATTCGTTTGCTATGATTCCGTTGAATTCTACACAAAATATTGGTTTGCTGGTTCTCGGCAGTCCTGATATAGAACGATTTTATCCGGAAATGGGTACGCTACATCTTAAGCGGTTGGGAGAATTGGTCAGTACGAGCATTGTTCGCTATGATCAGGCAGATCCTGTGAGTGGCGGATAGTGTTAACGTCATATCAGCAATGAGCAGAAAACCTGAATTACTGGCCACTTTATTTATTGATCATTTGCTATACGAGCGGCGTTTGTCACCCCTTACGGGCGATAGTTATGCGCGTGATATTCGTGCTTTATTTAGCCATGTCAGCGAGCTCAATTTGCAACAACTTCAAGCTTCAGATATCCGTCAGGTCATTGCAAAACTGCATGGTAAGGGGCTCTCAGGCCGGAGTTTGTCGAGAATGTTGTCGACATGGCGAAGTTTTTATGATTATTTAATTCGCGATCATCATTATCAGCTTAATCCATGCATTGGTTTGCGTGTACCCAAGTCTCCGCAGAAATTACCCAGTGCGCTTTCTCCTGACGAGGCTAAGCAATTGCTGGCTTTTCCCTCCGATAGTTGTTTGTTGGCACGTGATAGTGCAATGTTTGAATTGTTTTATTCTTCCGGTCTCCGTTTGGCAGAGCTGGCGCAACTTAAACCTGTAGATATCAGTGTTGATGAAGGGACGGTAAGGGTTTGGGGTAAAGGAGGAAAAGTCCGGATTGTTCCAGTAGGCGACTATGCATTGAAGGCTTTGGCAACTTGGCTCAAGCAACGCGCGCTGATAATAAGACCGGGAGAAACGGCGCTTTTTTTATCCCAACATGGTAAAGCAATCAGTGCTCGCACGATTAGTTATCGATTAAAATGGAGAGCCAGATTGCAAGGTATTCACCAAAATGTACACCCGCATATGTTGCGGCATTCCTTTGCTTCTCATGTACTGCAATCCAGTGGCGATTTAAGGGCTGTTCAGGAAATGCTGGGACATGCTCACATAACCTCGACACAAGTGTATACACATCTTGATTTTCAACATCTTACAAAGATTTATGATTTAGCACATCCTCGTGCTAAAAAAAGAAGTTGATCATTTTTCTGCCCAAATTGGCATTGTTTTATACGCTATAATGGCATTTTGTGACAAATTAATCTAAAAAATTCATGACAACAATTGTATCAGTAAGGCGCGGCCGTCAGGTTGCATTGGGTGGGGATGGACAGGTCACCTTAGGTGCCGTAGTTGCTAAATCTACCGCACGCAAAGTTCGCAGGCTCTATCATGATAAGATTCTGGCTGGATTTGCGGGTGGCACTGCAGATGCTTTTACATTATTTGAGCGTTTTGAAGCTAAGCTGGAAGCCCACCAGGGACACATTATGCGTGCCGCTGTTGAATTGGCAAAAGATTGGCGGACTGATCGAATTTTACGTAGGTTGGAAGCGATGCTGGTGGTTGCTAATGAAGATGCGACTTTGATTATCACCGGTGCCGGTGACGTGATTGAGCCTGAGTGGGGACTTGCCGCTATTGGAAGCGGTGGTTCTTATGCTTTGGCAGCTGCGCGCGCATTATTGGAAAATACCGATTTGCCCCCTCGAGAAATTGTGAAAAAAGCGCTTACGATTGCCGGAGATATTTGTATTTATACCAACCAAGATCATGTTATCGAAACGATCGATTAAATCGTTCCACATTGAAGCAGATTACTTTTTTATAGTAAGTTAAGAACTGATTGGAAACGGTTATCGATCACAAAATTAAAAAAATTGTTTATTTCACATCAATCACAGAATTTAAATCATGTCTCAAATGACTCCACAAGAAATTGTTCACGAACTGGATAAGCATATCATCGGCCAGAATTCAGCAAAACGAGCTGTGGCTATCGCACTTAGAAACCGTTGGCGTAGACAGCAAGTTGCGGATCCACTGCGCCAAGAAATAACGCCCAAAAATATTCTCATGATTGGCCCAACCGGGGTTGGTAAAACAGAGATTGCGCGCCGCTTGGCAAAACTAGCCAATGCGCCTTTCATAAAGATCGAAGCGACCAAATTTACTGAGGTTGGGTATGTTGGGCGCGATGTTGATTCGATTATTCGAGACTTGGTTGAGACAGCTATTAAAGAGTTGCGAGAAAGAGAGACCCGGAAGAAACAACCGCTGGCGGAAGATCGCGCAGAGGACCGGATTCTGGATGCTTTGCTTCCGGTTGCCAGAGATTTTGGTACGGGTTTGAATACGGACGATCAGGATAGCTCTACACGTCAAAAATTTCGCAAGCGGTTACGTGAAGGTGAGTTGGATGATAAGGAAATTGAAATAGAAGTAGCGGCACCGCGCGCTAATATGGAAATATTTGCGCCGCCCGGTATGGAGGATCTGACTTCTCAGATTCAGGGGATGTTTCAAAATATGATCGGTGAAAAAAAGCGGGCTCGTAAGATGACAATTCGAGAAGCTAGAAAGATACTTCTTGAAGAAGAGGCTGCAAAAATGGTCAATGATGAAGAATTGAAGTTGGCTGCAGTGCACAATGTTGAACAGAATGGCATTGTATTCCTTGATGAAATAGACAAAATTGCCAGTCGAGCAAGTAGTGCAGGTGCGGATGTATCACGACAAGGGGTGCAACGTGATTTGCTTCCTCTGGTTGAGGGTACCACCGTGTCAACCAAATATGGCATGATCAAAACTGATCATATCCTATTTGTAGCAAGCGGTGCATTTCACATGTCTAAGCCTTCAGATTTGATTCCCGAGTTACAAGGGCGTTTCCCCATTCGGGTTGAATTGGCTAGTCTGAGTGTTAGCGATTTTGAACAAATACTCACGAATACGGATGCATGTCTTACTCGCCAGTACGAAGCCTTACTGGCAACAGAGGGTATCCAACTACAATTTACCAGTGATGCCATTAAACGTTTGGCTGAAATTGCCCATGCTGTGAATAGTAAGACTGAGAACATTGGTGCAAGACGCCTGCATACGGTCATGGAGAAATTGCTGGAAGAAATTTCTTATGAGGCACCTAAACGTAGTGGAGAAACCGTTGTAGTCAATGCATCATATGTCGATGAGCGACTCAAAAATCTTTCGCAAAGCGAAGATTTGGCACGTTATGTTCTATAGGCTCCTCAAGGCAAATGACAAACAATTGAGGGAAGTTAGTTTATGATGGCAATGAGGAATTCAATGAAATTTTGATTGTAACACTATAAACTGCCAAGCTGATATCGCATTAATATGTTTTTCAGCTTGGCTTTCAAATAAGCTAATTAATTTGGTCTTCTATTTATTTTTTATCACAACAAAACAGGGTGTCAATTAGTAAGATGATCCTGCTGTTGGTCCGCCAGCCCTAGGATTCTTAATTTTAGCGGGGCAGGTTACCATTTCGCCATCAACGCGATCTTTAATTTTTTCCCCATCTTTTTTACCTTCACATGCCATTCTATTCAAAATATCTTGCGCTGAGACAGGGGGCAATGCAGATTCTTTATTGCCACTTGCGAAGATAACGGAAGAGGAGCCCAATAAAAATACGGAAGTAAATACTGTAATAAGAAATTTGTTCATTTTAACTTCTCCATTATGTGTTATTAAGGAAGTCAGTTTTTACACACTAACCATTCAAACATGAATTTATCACAATCATAAATATCATGGCCATTTCTTTTGAAAATCTTATGATTTTAGCCGTCGCACTATAGCATAATTCTAGTTAATCTAATACTTTTTAATGGCTGTTTTTATTTGCAAAAAGGATACTCAGGTTTGTCCTTGTGTAATTATTCTTCATCAATGAATTTAAAATGTTACTAAATTTCAACAATTTTCAATGAAGATGGCAGCAGCAACACGGCGACCTTCTTCTGCTAAAATATTATAGGTGCGGCAGCAAGCTTTTGTGTCCATAACCTCAATACCAATACCTAATTTTACTAAATTACTGAGTAAGGAATGATCGGGAAATTGAAGCTTTGCCCCCGTTCCTAGAATGATGATTTCTGGTGTATGTAATAATACACTTTGAAAATGTGGAATTTCTAATTGTGAAACTGGTGGGGTTAACCAATCATCAATTAGAAAATCGGGCAGTACGATTAGGCTTTTTTCATAGCGCGTTTGATTTATTTGTACATAACTATCACCATAGCCCGTGAAAACGTTTTGATGGGCAAAATTTGCAAGATGTAATTTCAACAACCTACTCCCTATTGCTAAGTTTGATAGTAATGATTATGCATTAATGAAATGAAAATACAAGATCGTAGGGAAGTTTCCTTAGCTACCATAGGCAGTTTTGAATAATTCTGGACTATTGTTTATTTTTGTTGGCTATTTTGTTTTCAACAAAATTAATTAAAGTACCAAGCGTTTGAAATGTTTGAGCGCTGATTTCATCGTCATTAATTGAGATTGAGAAATTTTTTTCAAGTGCCAAGATAACAGATACTACGGCAACTGAATCAAGCTCCGGGATATTTCCTAGTAATAAAGTATCCGTGGTGATGGTGCTGATTCGTTCATTCAATCCTAAGACGTCAGCTAAAATTTTTTTTATTTTAGTGGTGTGGTTCATCCGGTTAACAACTTAATCGAATCTTGTTGTGTATACAATGATGCATAATAATAAAATTGATCGC
>WBZQ01002126.1_pt1 | contig 12984 bp, 10 predicted proteins | sample 5204251 | NCBI WGS metagenome assembly WBZQ01 (sample SAMN12412402, study PRJNA552823) | activated sludge metagenome | isolation source: activated sludge from nitrification reactor of wastewater treatment plant... | place: USA: Virginia | collected 2017-09 | reverse complement strand
GTCCACGGGCCTGGCGAACGTGGCGCCGCCGTCGGTCGAGATCGCGACGCCGACGAGCGAGCGGGCTCCCTTGTCCGTGCCGTCCAAGGCCAGCGTGGCGTAGTAGACCCGGTCGTCCGGGCCAAGCGCCAAAACGCCGTCGCCGATTGTCCGGCCCCCTCTCGGTGAGGGGAGCTTCCGGTGGGTGAACGACGCGCCGCCGTCCGTCGAGAACGCGTAGCCGGAACCGTCCGGTGCGTCGATGGAGATGTCATTGAAGCTGACGACGACGCGCTGACCGCGCACCACGACGCTCGTCTCGCTGTTGGTCAGGCCTCCCTCCCCGAGCGTCGGGTCGTTCACCCGGATGTTCTCCTCCGGCGAGCCGATCGCGAACTCTCGGCGTCCCGGCTCGGTCCGACGTGGGACCCGGTACGGGCTACGCATCGCCTGTGGCCCGCGACCGGTCGGTGCTGCAGGTCTTCCGCTCAGCCACCGGAGCGCCCGATCGCCTGAAGCCGAGAGCAGGCTGGGCGTCTGGGCGGTGAGGAAGTGCCCGAGACTCTCGTACCGCCCGGTTTGCGCGCAGGAGCCTTTCGCGGACCGCGCGTCACCCTTCGCCCCCGAGCCGGAGCTCTCCTCCTGCCGAACGGGGCGGTCGCCGGTGGAGGCATCGTCGATCGTGGAGCATTCGGCAGGCTGCGGGTCGCCCGACACCGAGGTCGGGACCGAAGCCGGCCGAGCCGGGACGAGCGCTGCGATCGAGATCAGCAGACCGAGGACCGAACGGGACCTTGCCAACGCTTTTGCCATAAGCCCAATTGTTCAAGCCGCAGGCCGAATCGACAATTCGCCGATGGGCGGACGGTCTCGCCCGTTCGACTTCTTGCTGCTTCGGACGTGACGGGCCGGGACACACGGTAGGACCCGGCCGACGAGCTTCAGCCCGCAGCCACAAACTCCTCCACCGTGCGCCGAAAGGTCGGGGGATCGACGGCCGGAAGGCGATAAAGGCGGGGCTCGATCTCATTGTTTCGGATCGGGATCGGCTCCGGGCAAAGGCGGGTCGATCGAATGGAAAGACGTCGAATCTAAGTGGCGCGAGGGCCGGACCCCACGCCACCGTCGGGTGCGCGCCTGGGTCCCTATGAAATCGTCGCGCCTCTCGACGCCGGCGGAATGGGCGAGGTCTATCGCGCGAGAGACACGCGGCACGGGCGGCGCGGTCGCGCTGAGCGAGAGGCTCTATTCGGTTCGGGCCGACGGGACGGCCTACGCCCAGCTCCTCGAAGACGACTGGCGGAACCGCGTGCCGCGCTGGTCGCCGGACGGCCGAAGGATCGCGTTCTTCTCGAACCGCGGCGGAGCCTACGAGATCTGGTCGGTTCTCGCGGACGGCTCGGGGCTGGTGCGCCTCGGCTCGGTGTCCAACGCCTCGCTCTACTACCCGAGCTTCTCTCCGGACGGTCTGCGGCTCGCGGCGAACAACTACGACGCGACCCGCATCTATCAGCTCGGGCAGCCCGACGGCCAGGGCTCCGTCACGACGCTCCCGAGACTCGCCTGTGGTGTTGAGGCGATGGATGCCTTACACGTAGCCGCCGCGGCGAGTGTCCGCGCCCAAGAGCTCGTAGCCACCGAAAAACCAATCCGATCAATCCACCGCGCGAGAGCGATCCGGATCGTGACGATCTATCCGTCGGAATTGAGTCCGCCGTCCCTCAGTCCTTGAGGCGCGAACCGGGGGTCAAGCACGTACCGTCTTGTCTCGAACCCGTTGCCGGCTCGACGCCCCGGCCGGGAGCCGACGAGCTTCAGACCGAAGCCACAAACTCCTCGACCGCGCGGCGAAAGGTCGGGGGATCGACGGCCGGAAAGCGGTAAAGGTGGGGCTCGATCTCACCAAAGGCGGAAAGCAGCCGCGACGGCGACACCAGGCCTAGCCTCACGAAATTGCGAACGTCCTGAAGATCGAGCGCGTGGCCCCGCTCCAACTTTGCCAGAGCCTGCGAGACCGGATCGAAATGGAAGAAGGAGATGCAGCCTTCGCGCCGGATGAAGAGGCTCCGAGCCTCCCAACACGGCACGGACGGAATGAAGTCCGAGGGTGAGGCCGTCTCCAGGTTGATTCGAAGGGTCTCCTTTAGGCGCGGAAACGCGCGCAGAACGTCGTCGCGGTCCGGTACGAGCTTCAGGTCGACGTCCTTTGTCGAATGGCGCCAGCCGTACAACACCGCGGTGGCACCACCGGTGAAATAGACCCGACATTCAACCGCGGCCTCTCGTCCGAGGGCCCTCATCAGCTCGACGATCCGCTCGGCGTTTACCGGCTCGCGCATGCCAAGGCGCGCTCAAAGCTCACGAGTCTTCTCACCAAGGCGTTGTAGCGGGAATGGGCCGCGTCCTCATTCGTCGCCGACAAGAGGGCGTAGAGCCGGGTTTCCGGGTCCTTGATCGGGTTGCGGATCGGGACCCCGAGCATCGCGAGGCGAGGCGCCCCGATTGAGACGAGCAAGGCCTCCTGAGATTCCGCTCCCGCCTCGAGATCGTCGAGACCCTTCTCTACGAGATCGGCTCCGGGCAGAGACGGATCCATCGAATGCACCGACGTTGAATCTCCGAAGGCGCGAGGGCCGGCCCTCTCAGCGGATTTGGGCGGCTCTTTGATGGAACGCGGCTCGATCATCGGTGGGTTCGCGTGCGGGCGACGGGCCGACGTTTCAAATCAACGCGGACCATTAAGAGGAGGGGTCGCCACGGGTCGTTGTGGAGCGAACTGGGCGAGCTCCAAGCAGAGTCGGCGTAGTTGGGCCACCTGCCTCAGACGGTTCGCGACCGCGTCGGGGCTCATGTTTACCTTGGCAGCCAAGCGGCGCCCCGTCGTCAGGTCGGACAGCTCGGAGGCCCGCCGGAGGCGAGCGTCGATCGATGCGGGTGCGTAGGAGACCCGGCCATTGTTCACCGATCAACCTCTTTCAGCCTCGCGATATCGTCCAAGTCCCGCGGTCGATTGGCCCAAGCCTTCATCCTGATCAGCCCGTCGCGCGAGACACACCACACCGCTTGCGTGTCCGCCACCAGCCGCTCGCGGGAAAGAAACACGTCTTTGAGCATGTCGTTGACCAGCAGGAGATCGAGGGTGAGCGTTTCGGCGCCCTGGATCTTCGTAACGCGTCGCAGCTCGATGCCGTCGGAAAAACGCATCGGCAGAGCCTCGACGTCGAATCCTCGCTTTCGGGCTACGGACAACGCCGCTTCAATCGCCTCAGGCGATACGAGAAGGTCGATATCAGTCGTGGCGCGGGGGACGCCGTGGACCGCGAGGGCCAACGCCCCGCAAATCGCGTAGTCCACGGACTCTGTTTCCAGGGCCGCCAACGGCTCGATAGCTTCGCGGAATAGGTCGAGCGCCATCGAGCAATTCTGTGCCCCAGGGAGGCTCGGAGCAAGGCCTACTCGTACTGCAAACGGCGCCTTCAGGTGCTCCGCGGTGGTCGTCGGATCGGGTAGCGCGCGGCTTCGCCCAATCCAGGCACTCAAAAAATCCCCGCCCCTCCGGACGAATCCGGCGAGGCGGGAGCCCGGAGAGGGAGAGCGAAACCTGGCCGGGCGAGGCAGGCCGCCGAGGAGAGACGGCCTATGGACAGGTCGCGAACGCGTTGGTGTCGAGAATCGGCGCGAAGGTCGTTCCGAGCGGGTTTGTGAAGGTCCAGGGCGTTCCGCCGGCCTTGGTGTCCGTCACGGTGAGCGTGACCTCGACGTTGGTCAGCCCGCTTGCGAAGAACCAATAGCGGCCGTTCACGGCGCACCCGTTGAGGGTCTTGACGACAAGCTCGGTGTTGTTCGAGCCGAAGAACGTGAAGTAGCCGGAGTCGCCGAAGAGCTCCACGGCCTGGCCCGCGCCGGAGGACGTCGCGGTGCGCCACGCCGCCGTGACGGCGAAGCGGTCGCCGTTCAGGCAGAGCTGCGTTGTGGACGGGATGCAGGTTCCCTCCGTGATGGCCACGGCCAGGCCCGTGACGCCGGTGACGGCCGGCGTGCCAATGTCGCCGACGCGGATCGCGCCGCCGTTCTCCAGCGACACGCGATACAGGCCGAAACCCGCGCCGGCGTTGATGGCGGCATACGCAACGCCGGTCTGTCCCGAGATGTCGAACCCGACAGACGGGTCGGTCGGAACCACGTCGAGTGAGCCGACCGTCTTGAGCACGCCGTCGTTCGGCGGGGACTGGATGACCAGCACGTTGTTGCCAAGCTCGATGTCGTACAGGGTCGTGGTCGTGGCTCCGCTGATGCTGTTGATGTAAGCGGCGCCGCTGACGTTGGGCGTGTCGCCCGCGTTGGGGTCGGTGGCGGCGAAGCTCAACAGCGCGTCCGTGAAGGCCAGGGCGCCCGTATCGGGGTTCGCGCGCAAGTCCTGCCGGCTGTCGGACACGATGCGGATCCGGTCCACGGTGGGGTTGAAGTCGAAGCCAAAGCGCGTCCCGCTCAACGTGAGGGGAGCGGCCCCGACCTGGGTCGCGACGCCGGTCGTCGTCGAGATCGTGTAGAGCCGCCCGGTGCTGCCGAGGGCGAAGAGAGCTCCGGTCTTCGGACGAAAGTCGATCCCCTGGAGCGTCTCGCCGCCCTGGAGCCCCGACACGGCAAGCGTGGTCGTCAGCGTCGCGGGAGAGGCGGAATCGAACCTAGAGATCTGGGTGCCGCCGTGAGAGACCCAGATCGTCTCCGCGTTCATCGCGGAGGCCACGGACAGAAGTGCAGCACAGAGAGAAACGGAGATCGGTTTCATCGTCGGGAGACTCCTTTCGGCCATGCCGTTGAATGGGTTCGGCGGGGCTTACGGGAGGCCGCGCGGTTGCAGATCAAGCGGGGCGGGCGATTGGTTGACCGGGCTCACCGATGGGGTTCGTGAATCTGCCGCGGGATCCACACGAGAACAACCCGCAGCATGTCGAATTCGCCACCCTTCGTTCGACGTCTCGTTGAAGGCTAGGCTGGCCCAGCGGGGCAGCCCGGTGCCGAAGCTGACGTGAAGGAGAGAACGACGATGCGTGTGATGGTTTGCGTCAAGGCCACCAAGGACTCCGAAGCCGGAGAGATGCCGGACGAGAGGCTCCTGACCGAAATGGGAGCCTTCAACGACGAGCTCGTCAAGGCCGGCGTGATGCTGGCCGGTGAGGGGCTACACCCAAGCTCTAAGGGCAAGCGGGTGAGGTTCTCGGGAGCGAACAGGACCGTGATCGACGGACCGTTTGCCGAGACCAAGGAGCTCATCGCGGGCTTCTGGATATGGCAGGTGAAGTCGTTGGAGGAGGCGATCGAGTGGGTCAGGCGTTGCCCGAACCCCATGGAGGGCGAGTCGGAGATCGAGATCCGTCCGGTCTTCGAAGCCGAGGACTTCGGCGCCGCGCTGACCCCCGAGCTTCGTGCGCAGGAAGAGCGCCAGCGCGCGCAGGCGGACGAGCTCGCGAGGAGCGCGAAGAGATAGCCGGGAGGCGTCGAGTCGGGCTCAGGCGCTTGCGATGAGCGCCTGAGCGGCACACTGCCGCGGTGACGCGCTCGTGCCCGGTGAGGGTGCTCTAATCGCCTCGGCGTGACCGCCTCAACCGACGTTTCCGACGCACACCGCGCGATCGACGCGGTCTTTCGGATCGAATCCGCTCGCCTCATCGGCGGTCTTGTGCGCATCGTCCGCGATGTGGGACTCGCGGAAGAGCTCGCTCAGGACGCGCTGGTCGCGGCCCTGCAGCAGTGGCCGGAGGCGGGCATTCCGCGCAACCCGGGGGCCTGGTTGATGGCAACGGCGAAGCACCGCGCGATCGACGGGCTGAGGCGTGAGGCCCTCCTCGCGCGCAAGCATGAGGAGCTTGAGAGGGACCTTGAAATTCGGCAGGAGTCGTCCATCGCGGACGTTGACGCCGCCCTCGACGATCGTGTAGGCGACGACCTGCTTCGCCTGATGCTGATCGCCTGCCATCCCGTCCTCTCTATGGACGGCCGCGTGGCGCTGACCCTCCGCCTCCTGGGTGGCCTGACCACGGACGAGATCGCGCGGGCGTTCCTCGTCGGAGAGGCCACGATCGCGCAGCGAATCGTCCGCGCGAAGAGGAGCCTTGCGGACGCGCGAGCCTCTTTCGAGGTGCCTCGCGGCGCGGATCTCCACGCGCGCCTCTCCTCGGTGCTGGAGGTTCTCTACCTGGTCTTCAACGAGGGCTACTCGGCAACCTCGGGAGATGGTTGGACACGCCCGACCCTCTGCGAGGAAGCGCTCAGGCTTGGCCGCGTCCTCGCGGAGCTCGTTCCCAAGGACCCGGAGGTTCACGGGTTGGTCGCGCTGATGGAGCTGCAAGCCTCGCGCTTGCAGGCGCGTGTCGGCCCGTCGGGCGAACCCATCCTGCTCCTGGATCAGGATCGAAGTCGTTGGGATCGACTCCTCATTCACCGTGGCCTCTCATCGCTGCGAAGGGCTGAAGAGCTGGAAGGCTCGCGAGGTCCGTACACGCTCCAAGCCGCGATCGCCGCCTGCCACGCGCAGGCGCGAACGCCAGACGACACGGATTGGAAACGCATCGTTGAACTCTACGAGGCGCTTCTTGCACGGACGCCCTCACCGGTCGTCGCGCTGAACCACGCCGTCGCGGTCGCGATGGCGCTCGGCCCAGCCGCTGGCCTCGCGCTGATCGAGAAGCTGGCGAAAGAGCCCGCGCTGAAGGGCTACCACCTCTTGCCAAGCGTGCGGGGCGACCTGCTCGTGAAGCTTGGCCGTCGCGAGGAGGCTCGCGCCGAGTTCGAGCGCGGAGGCTCCCTGACGAGGAATGTGAAGGAGAGGGAGCTGCTTCTCGCGCGGGCTGCAGCGTGTGGCCGTTAGCGATTGTGTGGTTCGCCCAATTGAAGGGCGAGCCAGATGGCGACGGCATTTCCTGTGAGCTGATACTCTCGAAGTCGGAGCACAACCAAGCAGGAGGAATCGATGCTTGCTCGCTTTCTACAACCAAGGACCGAAGCCGCCTATGTGCTGCTTCGAGTCGTTTCCGGGCTGATGTTCGCCTTTCACGGACTTCAGAAGACGTTTGGGGTCATGTCCGAGTTCAAACCGCCGTTTGGAACGCAGCTTTGGTTCGGCGGAATCATCGAACTCGTCACCGGCCTTGCGATCGCGGGCGGGCTCCTCACGACGTGGGCGGCGTTCTTGGCAAGCGGCACTATGGCGGTGGCGTACACCCAATTTCACTGGAAGCTGGACTTTGGCACGAAGTTCTTCCCAGCGGTGAACAAAGGGGAGCTCGCGCTCTTGTACGCGGTCCTGTTTTTCTACATCGCGTGCCGGGGTAGCGGACGATGGAGTCTCGGCAGACGCCTAAGGCCGTAGCCAGGGTGTCCGTGGAGGCCGTTTCGCGGCTACGCTTGTCGATAGCGCTCCAGACCTTAGCGCCCCTAAGCCCTACCCCTTCCGGCCCGCCACGAACTCCTCCATCACGGCCTTTCTCAGAAGCGAGGGCGGCAGCAGGCCCTGCGAGAGCACGAAATCGTGGAACGCGGCCTTGTCGAAGCGGTCCGCGAGCACTCGCTCGACGTCGGTCCTCAGCTCCATCAGGCGTTGATAGCCGCAGAAGTAGGCGGTTGCCTGGCCCGGGGCGCGGTAGGTGTAGCGCTCGACTTCCTGGACGGCCATGGCCTCGGAGAGCACCACGTCGCGGCGCAGGACCCTTGTGGCTTCTTCTTGCGTCAGGGTTCCCAATTGGAGGCCGGGGTCGAGAAAGGCCCTGGCCGCGCGCAGGAGACGGTTCTGCAGGGCCACGAGCTGGCCGTCCAGAGGGATGTAGGGCTTCATCTCGGCTTCCGCGTAGAGTGCCCAACCCTCCACGTTGACGCTGTTGAACGCGAAGATCGTGCGGGCCGTGGAGACGCCCTTTTCCACCATCGCGGCGAACTGAAGCTCGTGGCCGGGCCGGCCCTCGTGGGCGGTCAGCGTCCAGGAGGCCGCCTCGTGGGTGAAGTCGTCGTATTGCAAGTCGCGGCCGGGAATCTTGAGCGGAAGCACGAACTCACCCATCTCGCCGGTGTTGCCAATGAGCCGGGGAGGACGCATGTTGGGCGCGGGTTGGGAGCTGCTCTCGGCCTCCGAGGCCAGCCGAATGCGCATTTCCCGCGCCGGGAGGGTCAGTACCTTGTTCTGCGCAATGAGGCGCTCCAGGTCTTTGATGCGCCCTTGGTAGTGCGGGAGGATCTTGTCGCCTTCGAGCTGGGCCTTCTTCAGCTCGCGGAGGACATCGCGATAGTCCGTGACCGAGAGGCCTCTCTCCTTGGCAACCAAGGGCGCGATGGCCTGCATCTCGTTCTGAATCTCCCGAAACGCCACCCGCGCGCGGCTGGTGAGCTCGTCGACAGGCATGTCAACGCCCACTTGCTTGAGCGAGTAGGCGTAGAGCTCCTTCGGCTGCCGGAAGTCGGTCCGGGCCCTCGGCAGGACCTCCTTCCGGATGAAGGCTTGGTACTCGGCGACCTGCGTCTTCAGCGTCTCGAGCGCCTCGGTCGCGCCTTCGAGCTTGTACTTCTCAAAGAGCTTGCCGGTGCCATCCACAAAGCGGCTGCCGTTGTCGAGATCGCGCTCGACCTGGGTCTTCACCGGCCCCAGAAGCCCGGTCTCTTTGAGCCTCTCCGAAATCCGATCCCTTGCCAATTGGGTGATCGGGGTGTAGCCGGCCTCCTTTCCCGTGTAACGCTTCAAGCGGGTGAGCGCCTTGGCGCGCCTCTCCGCCGGAACCTGGTCGTCGAGGAGCGCACGGATGCCCTGGAAGACCGTTTGGGCGGGGTCGAAATACGGGAGAAGAAATTTGCGCTGCAAGCGAATCCCTTCGGCGTTCTGGGAGGCGGCGTCGATCAGGATTTCCAGGTCCTGCTTGACAAACGAATCGGTCTCAGACGCGAGCTGGGTCGTGAGCTTCCCGCGTGCCTCCTCGACAGCCTTGGAGACTCGCTCGGAGCGGCCGGGCTTGAGGTCAAGGATCTCTTCGTCCAGCCCGGGAACGCCTTGCCGGCCGGCGCCCTCCGGCGAGAAACGAGCCATGACCTCAAGGAGGACCTTGGCGTTCTCGTTGGAGCGCTCCAAGGCTGCCGCGTTCGAGGCGGGCTTGGTCTCGGCAGGGGTTGGCTGTGCGTTGGACCTGCCATGCAGGATCAACGAGACCGCGAGGAAAGCCGAGACAGCGGCGGCGCGCGCGCGCGAAGAGGATGTTGGCAAACGGCGGTCCATGTGTTCCTCCAGTGGGTCGGTGTGCCAAGGACGACGAAAATAGGTGGTTTCGATGGCGCGGGTCGTACGAGCCACGTGCAAAAAGGTTGCGAGAGTCTTGCGAGGTTGGCCCTCACCCTAGCCCTCTCCCGCTCCCGCGGGAGCGGGGACAGCGGCCCGCTTTGGTGCCATGCCCGCGACCTATAGAGAGCGCCTCCGAAGCCCCCTCTTTTGCAAAGAGGGGTTTGGGGGAGTTAGAGCACGCTAGAGCACGGCCGCATCGGCCCGCCGCAAGCTCTTCAGCTGGCCGGGAGATTCACCGCGGTTGTATCGAGGAACTTCACAATCTCGCGCGCCCGGTCGCGGTTCTTTCTGGCCACGGCGAAATCCGAGCTCCTCGCGACGGCTCTCTCGAAGTAGATCAGCGCGTCCCGAAACTGGCGCCTTTCGTGCGCGATCACGCCGGCCTCGTTCCACAGCTCCGCGCTGGTCAGCTCCTCCGTGACCTGGGTCGAGAGCGTCCCCGCCGCGCCGTCCACATCGCCCTGCGTACGGAGGGCGCGCGCCAGGCCAAGCAGCACCGCGACGCGCTGTTCCTTTGTGGGGCTCTTCTCAAGCGATTCCCGGAAGAGCCCGGCCGCCTCGCGCGGTTGGTTGGTTTCCAGGAGCAGCGTTCCGAGGCGGTTGCGAATGTCCACGGAGTCTGGCGCGAGCCTTAGGGCCTCGCGATACTCGCGCTCGGCGTTCTTCATCTGGCCCGCCCGGCGGAGGCCGGCCGCGAGGTTGACGCGCACCTCCGGTTCGTTGGGTGCCGCCGCGACGGCCGCCATCAGCGGGGCCAGCGCGGCATCGGTGTCCTTCAGCGCCAGGAGGATCGACGCGTACTCGGTCGCGAGGCTCGCGCTTTTGGGATAGGTCTCGGTCGCGATCTTGAAGATCTTCCGCGCGACCGGGAGGTTCCCCTTCTGCCTGGTCTCGCGGCCCAGCCGGATCAGGCTCTCGCCGTTCTTCGCGCTCAAGGAAGCCGCGACCGCGAGGTGCGTCAGCGACTCCTCCCAATTGCCCTCGCGGCGGTAATAGTCGGACAGCGTCACCAGCGTGCGCTCGTTCTTCTCGTCGAGCCTGAGCGACTTCTTCCAGTTGGCCTCGGCCAAAGACTTGTCGCCGGTTGTGAGATACACGTCGGCGAGGAGCCGATACCCCTCGGAGGAGTTGGCGTCGGCCTCGATCGCGCGGTTCGCGGCGGTTTGCGCGGCCTGGATGTTTCCCGCCTCGAGGGCCGCGCGGCCGGCTGTCAGGATCTCGTCCGCCGCGTTGAGCCGGGGCGGTGCCGTTGGGATCGCCGTCAGGGGAGTCGACCCGGCTGTCGCCGCCGTGGCTCCGCCGACCGAAGGCCCGGGCGTGGCCGTGGGCTTGGCCGCTGGGCCCGGCGTCGGTGTGAGGGTGGTCGCGACCACGCTTGAACGCGTGGGGCGCCTCAGGTCCTCGGCCAGGTCGCGTCGCCCGGCCGTCTCGTACGCGCGCGCCCAGAGCTCTATGGCTTCGGCATCCAGGTGGGCGCGCGGGACCTTCTTGAAGTCGTAGATGACCTCGTCCGCGCGGTTGTCCTGCAGCTTCTCGGCGGCGGAGCGCTTCAGCTCGGCGAGGTCGGGGAGGGGAGCCGTGGGAATCGGGCGAAGGGTGCGCCGTTCCTCTTCGGCCCGCGCCACAAACTCGGCGGAGGTGAAGTCCTCCAGGATCTCGACCTTGAGATCGGCCGCGAAGGCCGTGTGCAGCGCGTCCTTGACAGCCGCGGCGTTGTGGTCGTTGAAGTGCGCCCACGCCGCCTGGACGAGGAGGCGCGCGCGTCTCGCCTGGTCGGTCGTCTTGGCGGCCGCGTCCTGATACCTGGCGGCCGCGTCCCGGAACTTGCGCTCCCGAAACGCGGTGCGCGCCTCGCGCTCGACGGTCTCCGACGTGACTTGAGAGTCCGCCCGTGGGGCCGGGAGGACGAAGAGCAACGCGGCGAGGAACGCGAGCCGGCGAAGACACCGGCCAAGGACCCATCGACTCGACACCACGCGCGGATTGTAGTTCGCGGACCGTGGCTCCCGCCGCGCGCCTCAGCCCCTTCGCTTCAGCTCGACCGAAACGCGCACGTTCTCTTCCTCGGGGATCTCCACGTCGCGGACATCGCTTTGAAAGCCCGGCAGGCGAACCTCCAGCTTGCCTGCGCCGGCCGGAACCACCTTGGCGAGGGGAGCCTTGCCAAGAAAGAAGCCGTTGAGGAAGACCTCGGCCCCCTGCGCCTCGGGGTTGATCGTGATCTGGATGCGCCCGCGGGGCGGAAAATCGGCCCGCACCTCGACGAGCGCGCCCGGCTTCACGTCGAAGTTCTTCTCGATCGCGAGGAAGCCTTCGACCCTGAAGACCGCGTTGTGCCGGCCCGGTGGAAGCGAGAGGCGCACGCCCGCCGGCAGGATGTTGCCACGGTCCTTCGAGTTCACGATCAGCTTGCACGCGAGGCTGGGCCGGAAGAACGCCGTGCCCACGCTTGGCGCCGCCGTGGCAGTGGGTTCTGGCTTCGGCGTTGGAGCCGGAGTGGGCGCCGGGGCGGCGGTCGTTGGTGCGGAAGGCGAGGTCGCGGGAACCCCGGGTGCGGTCGAAGGCGTCGCGCTCGACGAGGTTGTCGTGGGCGGCACCTCGCTCCCGCTCGTGGCCGTCGCGGTGCCCGGTGCTGGGACGCCCGTGGAGTTCTTCCCGGCGCCAGGAGCGAGGACCTTCACCCAGACCACGATGCCGCCGGCCACCACGATCAGGAGCGCCCCGACGAAGATCTTCAGCGCGGACCCTCCGGTTCGCGGCGCCTCCCGCGAACGAGCGCCGCTGGGAACCCGGTGCGACTCGGAGGAGGCCGCGTCCCGCCGGATCTGCACTTGGGCGAGCGAGCCCGGCTGGCCTGCGGGATGTTGCGGTCCGCCTGTCGGACCGGAGCCCGCCTCGGGTCGGCGCGCTCCCGTGAGCCCGGCGTTCGCGCCGGGTGGCGGCGCCGTGAGGTCTCTCGCGTCGGCGCGCGGCCGGGCCGCGCTCTCCGCGCCGTATCCGGTCTGCGCACCCTGCGTGCCCTGTGTCCCGCGCGCCTGTGTTCCCGAGAACGCGCTCGCGACCGAGGTCGAGGTGCCGCGCGGCGTGATCGGCGAGGGGCCCGGGGTCGCGATCTCCTGCGAGCGCATGGTGGGATCGTTCTCGAGGCTGGGTCCCGCCGGAATCTCTCTGCTGTGGCGATCCGAGAGGTGCTCGGCGATGCGCTGAAGCTCGCGCCTCACGTCGGCGCACGACCCGGGGCGCCTGGTGCGGTCCTTCTCGAGCATCCCAAACACCAGCGCCTCGAGCTCCAGCGGAATCCGATGCGCGATCTCGGACAGCGGCGGCGGGTTCTCGTTGATGATCTTGAACAGCACCGTCGAGATGTGGTCCCCGGTGAACGGCTTCTGGAAGGTGAGGAGCTCGTAGGCGAGGACGCCCAGCGAGAAGAGATCGGTTCTTTGGTCCACGGCCTCGCCGCGGATCTGTTCCGGAGCCAGGTATGAGGCCGTTCCAAGCGTGATTCCGGTCTGCGTCAGGGTGCTTTCCAGGGTCATGGACTTGGCGATGCCGAAGTCCATGATCTTGACGAAGTGGACGTCGCCGAACTCGTCGCGCTCGGCCGGCTTGTCGTCGTCTTCGCGCCGCTCGTCGGGATCGATCAGGAAGATGTTGTCCGGCTTCAGATCGCGGTGCACGACGTTCTGCTT
>WBZQ01002125.1_pt1 | contig 12988 bp, 12 predicted proteins | sample 5204251 | NCBI WGS metagenome assembly WBZQ01 (sample SAMN12412402, study PRJNA552823) | activated sludge metagenome | isolation source: activated sludge from nitrification reactor of wastewater treatment plant... | place: USA: Virginia | collected 2017-09 | reverse complement strand
TCCGGCGATACCTTTTGTTCCACATGGAACAAGGAAAAGAGTTCGGTGAAATATTCTCCGCTTCCGATGTCACATCTGTTTGTTCCACATGGAACAAACTGGAATGAAAGATATCTTCAAATATTCCTTTCATCCGTATTGTTCCACGTGGAATAGGTTTTTTGATCCTTGATTCCGTGAGCGGTGTTCCTTCTGGTAAATTGTTCCATGTGGAACAGGGAAGGAAGAACACTAAATCCTCTCTCTGTTTTTAGGGCTTTTAGGGTGATTCCAGGAGCAGGAAAGGATGAAAATTATTCTTGTCACAATCTTTGAATACGCTCAAATCATTCCACGTGGAACATTTTACCACTTGAGATCATAACTTTTCGATAAAGTTTCCACGTGGAACATTTCCCTGGAAATGAACCATGTCTTCTCGTATTCCGAAATTGTTCCACGTGGAATAATTGTGTATGAATTCTTCTGTAAAAGGAACATCGGTTTTGTTCCATGTGGAACAACCGAAACCAATGAACAGAAACTTCCGGCGATACCTTTTGTTCCACATGGAACAAGGAAAAGAGTTCGGTGGAATATTCTCCGCTTCCGGTGTCACGTCTGTTTGTTCCACATGGAACAAGCTGGAATGAAAGATATCTTCAAATATTCCTTTCATCCGTATTGTTCCACGTGGAATAGGTTTTTTGGTTCTTGATTCCGTGGGCGGTGTTCCTTCTGGTAAATTGTTCCATGTGGAACAGGGGTGAATGTATAAACTAATACAGAATTTGACTTTATTAGTATTTTATTTTATAATGTGAAAATAAACGAGTTCCGATTATCTTCTTTCTCCAAGAAACTGCTTTTTACCGAATCAAGGATTGGCTTTTCCGCTGGTAATCAAAGGTTTTTTCTGGAGAGGTTGACTCTTCGGGAAAGATTTGCCATATTATATTGGTAATTGAGAGAGGTTTTTGGGCCATTAGCTCATTTGGTAGAGCGCTCCCATGGCATGGGAGAGGTGACCGGTCCGAATCCGGTATGGTCCACACCGAAAAAAATCATATTTTGGCTTAAAAAAGCTACTCTATCAAAAAACGTTCTTCTTCTCCCAGGAAGCGCACTACCAGCAAAAAGCGTTTCGTTGCTCTGAAAAATAAAGAGGTTCTCATAAGCCATTCTATAATCAACTAGGCACCTATTACCTCTTCTCCTCCTCGAGATTCCTCATTCCCCGTAGCCCCCGTAGTTCAATGGATAGAACAAATCCGTCCTAAGGATGAAATAGAGGTTCGATTCCTCTCGAGGGCACTGAAAACTACGACGCAGAACCAGAAAAGCGCTCTAAAGCAATTTTAATACCTATTTCCATGGCACACCGCGTTGAAAAAATGAATAGCTTAGTCAGAGAAATCTTGAGTGAATTACTTGATCAAGAAATCTCTCTCAAACAAGGGGTACTCGTCACTATTGCTAAGGTTGACACCACTCCGGATCTTCGGTACACTCGTGTATCGGTTTCTGTGTTTCCTGAACAGGAAGAAAACTACGCTCTCGTAACGCTTCGACACGAACAAAATCGCCTCCAGAAAGCACTCAATGCTAAACTCTCAATGAAAATTCGCCCGCGAATCCTGATAGAATCCGATCATACGGAACAATCTGCAGATGTTATTGAAAAGCTTCTTATCGAAATCAAGCAAGAAGCAGGGGATAAATGATACCAATGTACTGTGTATTCAGCGCATCGTGAGTCAAATACCGCATCTGATACAGGAAAAAGCAAAGCGGAGACCCCTCCCAATTATGCGCGACTTCTCCAAAGAATGGAAAACCCTCCGATATGTGATAGACAATGCCTCTCGCATACTTCTCTTCGCTCATTCTCGACCAGATCCCGATACCGTGGGTGCGAACATAGCGCTCAAGTATTTCCTCGAACAGACCGGGAAAAAAGTCGACATTGGATGTTTCGATGCTTTTCCTCAGAACCTACATGCTCTTTTTGAAGCTGAATTTCTCCACCCCGATCTTCTCAATCTTGATTCTTATGATGCCGTTATTGCTTGTGACAGCGTAGATCGAGGCTTTGATAAAGTACTCCCTCGACTCAAGCCAGAAACCGTAACGGTGCTCATTGATCATCATCCGGACATCTTACTCTCAGGAGATGTCGTCATTATTGATCCGGAATACTCTTCAAGTTCTGAGCTTGTCTATCTCTTTCTGCAGTCAGCTGGTGTAACACCGACCAAACCCATAGCTACTGCGCTACTCCTGGGTCTCATGTTTGATACTGGAGCCTTTCAACACGCCAATGTCACCGCACAGGTCATGCGCATTGCCTCAGAACTCATGCACTACGGCGCACCAGCTAATAAAATTGCCGAGCTTATTTTTTCAAAAAAGAAGGTAGCTGCACTCAAACTCTGGGGGAAAGCCTTCGAACGAGCTCGTCTTCATCCTCACAGCGGCCTTCTCACGACTATTATCACCCAACAGGATGTTGATGAGTGTGAAGCAATGGTAGATGATATCTATCAAGTGACCACCATCTTGAGCGCCGTCCCTGAAGCGAAGTATGTACTCGTGCTCTCCGAAAGAGATGGGGGGATAGTGCGCGGGAGTCTCCGATCACTTGAGCATCATGCGGTCGATGTATCAGCTATTGCCAAAACTCTCGGTGGGGGCGGACATAAGCTCGCGAGTGGCTTTGAAGTTCCAGGAAAAATTATTGAAACAGAGTATGGATGGCAAGTGATTCCAAAATCACTTTAAAATTCTCATTTCAATGCCATCCTCCATTGTTATCAAAATACATATCCGTACACAAAAAAAACAATAATTTCCAAAAAGAGCTATGAAAAAGGAAAAAGTCCTCGAAGAAATACACACTCGACACTCCCTTACCTGCCAATGTGCCCTTCGTGATACGGCCACACGTGCTGTCTGGGGGAATGGCAACGCGAATGCCGACATTGTTTTCATCGGAGAAGCCCCCGGCAAGAAGGAAGATCAGCAAGGTATTCCTTTCGTTGGATCAGCCGGGAAATTTCTCAATGAAATGCTCACTTCTATTGCACTCCGACGAGAAGATATCTATATCACCAATACCGTAAAATATCGTCCGCCCAATAATCGGGATCCGCTTCCAGAAGAGAAACTCGATTGCAGGGAATGGCTTGTTGAAGAGATTTCACTCATCAATCCGCTGCTTATTATTCCGCTCGGTCGTCATGCTCTCGAGTATTTTCTTCCGAATGCGCGCATTTCAGAAGTACACGGACAACTTTTTGAAACCACTTTGTCTGATTTCGGAAAACGCGCCATCGTTCCACTGTATCATCCAGCAGCCGCACTCTATAATGGTGGTTTGCGCGCCACCCTCAAAGAAGACTTTTTGCGCATCCCAAAGTTTCTTGCGACTCTCCGGAAATCAGTCTAGGGAGAATTTATTCTGTGTGGGCCAGGTGGGACTCGAACCCACATGCTTGTTCAGCACAACATTTTAAGTGTCGCGTGTATACCAATTCCACCACTGGCCCAGAAGAGGAAGCTTCCGTGAGGTTATACAGGATTCTCCCCATCAATACCTGTGCATAACTGAATCTCTCTGAGGTCCGAGGCGGAATTGAACCGCCGTGAAAGGTTTTGCAGACCTGTGCCTAACCACTCGGCCATCGGACCAACTACTCTGATGTGTAGTGTATCGAAAGGGGAGACTCGCGTCAATAAAAGGAAAAATCCTCCCATCAGGGAGGATATTCCATTATCTTCGTTTTTTTCTTTATTCTACGACGTATGCTTCAAGCATCTTTCGCCCAAAAGCAAACGCCTCACCTTTTGTTTGCATGTAGATATCCACATGATTTCCTTTGATAGCGCCTCCACGATCTTCGCAACGACGTTCACCAACACCTTCGATATAGATTTTTGCTCCAAAAGGGAAAGCTGGTGGACAAGCAAGGGTGCGATTTTCTTCTACCCGCAGGCCAGATGAAGTGATACCATTGCTGTTTCCACATTCATCAGCAGAAGCGGTGTAAGCTGAGGCATTGACCAAAAATTTCTCTTTGGGCAAATTTATCCACTTATCAGCCTGTTTTTCTTTCCATCGAGAGAGCACTTTGTCCTCTTCGCTCACTGATTCCGTAAGGAGAGCGCTTTGCTTTTCTGCAGGGATGATCCCGAAGCTCCATTCGAGTAAAAAGGGATCCGCTCCAAAGTTGTATGTCTTGAGAAGTACGGCTTCTTGGTTTTCGTTTTGGCTGTTTGTTTGGGCGTGTACGGGGATTATCGGAGTTATCAACAGGATACTCAGGATTATTCCCATGACCCAAATACGCATAGATTGCCGTTAGAAGCTTAACCAGAGTCTCACCCGAGAGCTGGGCTATCAAATTTGATAACTTACTATATTAGCATATTATTTATACAATGTCAATACATATTGCTCTCTTTTGGCTCAAATAAAGTATTTTTTATAATTTTGAATCGTCAAAAGTCCGGGATCACCTCCGTGTCAAAAAAATTTCCTTCAAACAAGCTCTTTATTCAGAAAAATCTAGAAACAAAATAAAAAAGCCCTTATTTATACTCGCTAGGGCTTCGTACGCGAGTGTTTGTGTTACCGATGTAGTGTCTCCAGTTTCCGAAGTAATCGCCGTTGGGTAAGAAGGATCTCGATATAAAACCTCTCTGGTAATGATGTTTGCGGATTCTCTCTGTGCCCCGTATCGTGAAAGATAAAGGATCCTTCCGTAGCAAGAAGCGCTCTTTGGACCTCGGGATTCTGTCGTACTTTTTCACCAATAAACAACGCAATGAGAAGTCGATGTTCGGTAGAATGGTACCGCAGTACTTCGTTCTGCCAATACACAAAATGTTCTCCTCCATCGCCAATGGTAGTAGTAATACGTCGTCCAGCCCGAAGGGCTTTGAGTCCCTCTAAGGCGAATACCCGCTCACGCTCCGCCAGATCTGCAAACTTTATTCCCTGCAAGGCGCTTTCAACGGATGGGAATCGATATTGACCCACAATGAAGGGTGTCTGTGCCAGATTTGAAAGAAGATAACCTCTCCAGTCCGGAGAACCAAGCACGATATTGAGCCTTTGAGACATTTCGCTCCTCCTCAAATAAACTTCTATTTTTTATAAAAGAACACCTCTTTTCCTCTTCCTCCCGTGTGATGATTCATCTGAATGCCCCATCTTACTGCCTCGGTAGGACCCTGTCAATTCACTCTCTAAACGGAAAATTCAAAAAACATGATCCAGATATTTTCTTGGTATCAACACCAATAAAGATTAGAAGCTCTTAGATAAAAACAAAAACAGCCACTTTCGAGGCTGTTTTTGTAACTTGGAGCGAGTAACGGGAGTCCTTTTTGCTCAGACAAAAAGCCTGTGCGCTACACACAGAAAGTTGCGCACGCTCACTTTCTACTCACGCCCTTCTCCTCCCCTTACCTCGAAAGCAATCAAAAACTCCCACGAGGGGAGTGTTTGATTGACTTGGAGCGAGTAACGGGAGTCGAACCCGTATCCTGTCCTTGGCAAGGACATATAATAGCCGCTATACGATACCCGCTTATGCTACGCTTCGGCGGGGCAAGCCCGCCTACACTTCATTTGAGCAGAACAAGCCCGCTCTGGCGATTTTCATCTTCTCTCTTTTCCAGCTTTTTGTGGGACTGGTTGGGATCGGACCAACGACCAAGCGGTTATGAGCCGCGCGCTCTACCACTGAGCTACAGTCCCATCGTCAAACCCGTCTGTGCCGGAGGGCAGGATTGAACTGCCGACGCAAGGATTTTCAGTCCTTCGCTCTACCACTGAGCTACTCCGGCCTTTCTCTAAGCACTCTCTCTATTATCCACACCTGATACAAAAAATCAACTCTTGAAACATCAAATATCAGATCCTCAAAGAGTCTCTGTGGGCAATAGAGGACTCGAACCTCTGACCCTCTCGGTGTAAACGAGATGCTCTAACCAACTGAGCTAATTGCCCTCACCTCATGTGTTTCAATGCTGTTTATTGTAAAGGATACTGAGTAAAGAAGAAAGCTGGCTACCTTGAGAGTGAACCAGCTTTCTGTCTTGTGCCCAAGAGAGGACTTGAACCTCCAATCCCTTGCGGGAACTAGCACCTCAAGCTAGCGCGTATACCAATTCCGCCACCTGGGCTTGCGAAAAGGGCTTTCCCTTTTCTCTCTTTCTATTCTACCACGACATCACTCACGGTTTCCACTGTTTCTCCCTTCTCTTCTTTTCCTTCAACAGGGACGACAATGCTTTTGAGCTTCACTTCCTTGAGTTTCTTCGAAAGCACTTTAACCGACTTGTCACGCACAAAATACAACTTCGCACGACGAGCACGAGTACGCTTGACGAATTCGATACGGTCAATTTGAGGTGAATATAAAGGAAGCACCAGTTCAACGCCCACGCCAAATGAAACCTTTCGTACCGTAATGGTTGGAGAAGAGCTCTGTCCACCACGCAAGGCGATCACGGTTCCCTGAAAAGCCTGCAAGCGCTCCTTGCTCCCTTCTTTGATCTTTCGAAAAATTTTCACGACATCCCCGACATGGATATCGGGAAATTGCTTCGTATCACGAATAACTTTATTAAAAGCAATAAGCTCCTGATGCATAGCCTTACAACAAAAATCGATTTAGCAAATTCTCCACGACAGACGAAATCACGGTTTCAACCGTGATTCCAAGGTCTCACTAGCATAACCAATTACTTGGAAGCCGTCAAGCCCGCAAGAAGGTCGGTGAAGTCTCTTGGCAACGGTGCCTCAATATCGTACATTTTCCCAAAAAGACTGAAAACAAGCCGTCCGGCATGAAGCAGAGGCCGAAGCGCAAGAGAGTTGCTTGGTTTTCGACGAAATCCATACAGCCGATCTCCAACAATGGGATGTTGTAGGGCAGAAAAATGTATCCTGATCTGATGTGTTCGGCCTGTTTTTGGCTTCACCTCGACAAGATCATAATTCTCGAATCGCGTCAGTAATCGAAAATGAGTTAGTGCGGTTCGCGCTTCAGTGTCACTGGTTGCGCGACGAATGGAACGTTTTTCACTATGTGGGATGCGCGTGATTGGAAAATCAATACTCCCTGATTCCTGAGTTACATGTCCTTCCACAAGGGCAAAATAGGTTTTCTCTATTTCCCGTTCTTCAAAAAGACGCTTCAATTCGACGTAAGCTACTTCTGTTTTGGCTATAACCAATACCCCAGAGGTTCCTTTGTCCAAACGATGAACAATGCCCGGGCGAAGAGCATCTTCTCCTACGTGGGCAATTTGTGGACAATGCGAAAGTACCCAATCAACGAGAGATATATCGCCCTCCTCTACCGCATGGGTCAAAAGGCCCGCTGGTTTGTTGACGAAAAGAACAACTTCATCTTCATACAGGACTTCTGGGGTCAGCGATGGTGTGGATTGAGGCTTTTGAATGGACTGAGGAAAGACTACTCTCAGAGAAATAGTGTCATTCATGAGTATTTTTTTGTCTGGTTTCCTCACTTCTATACCGTTATGCACGACTTGTCCACACAATATCATCTCCGTAATCATGGCCCGTGAAAAAATACCCGGATGCTCTTTCTGTAAAGAAACAGCCAAAAAAGAATCGAGTCGCATTCCCTCGTCTCGATGTTTCGCTTTATACACGATGATATCTTTTCCTGATTCCATGCCGAGCTCTTTACGATATAACCCCTCTATTCTTAAGAAAGGAAAATTGATTATACCAGATAATCTTCTTTCTGTACAGAGGGGCTCCCCGATACTTACGTATGTCTCACGGGAGTGTGAATTTTTTTGTTGGACACCCTGCTTACCCTCTTTCTTCGCACCGCCAGAAACAAAGAAACTGCCTCTTTTTTTGGTCCTCAAATATAATCTTCTTGTATGTCTTGTTTGCTAATACATACTATATGTAGTTTATTATCCTTGCCAATTCCTTATTCTCTCGTATAATATAAGAATCAAAATGAGCTTCTTTTGAGGATGTTTGACAAGAAAAAATCAGGGCGGTACTCTACGAGAACCTCTTAAGAAACTAAATAAAATCCTATGCAAAATGACATGTGCTGCGGCGGAGAATGCGGCGAAAACATCCTCCCGATTATTGGTCAAGAGATACCTGAAATCCATTTTGAAATGTTCCATCAAAAGGCATTCAAAAAAACCAGTTTTTCCGCATTTCGAGGAAAATGGATGGTACTTTTCTTTTATCCAGCCGATTTCACGTTTGTTTGTCCGACAGAACTTGAAGATCTTGCTCATCACTACGAAGAATTCCAAAAAATGGGAGTTGAAATTTGCGGTGTGAGCACTGATACTGTCTTTACCCACAAGGCCTGGCATGACCACTCTCCCGCGATTGCCAAAGTGCACTACCCTCTGATTGCCGATCCAACAAGCTTCATCTCTCGCTCATTTGGAGTATATATAGAAGAAGAAGGTTTGGCTCGTCGAGGGACCTTTATTATCGATCCTGATGGGATTCTGCAGGCTTATGAGGTGCATGCCAATAATATTGGGCGAAGTGTCACCGAGCTGATTCGAAAAATAGAAGCTGCACAATTTGTACGCGAACACGGAGGAGAAGTATGCCCAGCGAATTGGAAGCCGGGTGCAAAGACACTTACTCCTGGTATTGAGCTTGTTGGAAAAATTTAATGCGTATGGCTCCTTACACACCAAAGAATTTCTCTTCACTCCTCGGGATGCAAGGGCTGTCCGATACCCTCCTTTCGAATCACTTCACCCTCTATGAAGGCTATGTGAAGAACGTAAATGCCCTTCTTGAACTCCTCCACACTCAAACACCCGGTACACCAGAACACGCTGAATTAAAACGTCGTTTCGGATGGGAATGGAATGGTATGCGTTTGCACGAGCTCTACTTTGAGAATCTCAGTCAAGCAGCAACGGTTGGAGGCCCCTCAGCTGCACTCACAGAAAAAATGACTGAATCATTCGGGAGCTTTGAAGCTTGGTCTGAAGAATTTTTTGGAATCGCTCTCATGAGAGGTATCGGGTGGGTGGTTTTAACCCAAGATGAACACACCGGCCAACTCTTCAACACCTGGATTAATGAACATGACGGGGGATTCTTAGCTGGAAGCAAGCCTCTTCTTGTACTCGACGTCTTCGAACATGCGTATATGACTGATTACGGTATCAAAAGGGCTGATTATGTCGCTCTCTGCAAAACTCATATCAATTGGGATATGGTCTCGCAGCGTTTCGTTTAGCGAAAAAGTCCGAGGAGAGATTCTCGATTCAGAATTCCTGTGCTTATTTTGGTACCGAATACAAGAGTTGTCTTCTTAATATATCCTGTTTTGCATCCGCAAGATAACCTTTAACGGCGTCTCGCTACGCTTCACATCCTATGCCTATCGAAAAAATCCGCCGCCGAGATGGAGAAATCATTCCTTTTGATCGACAACGTATCGAGCGAGCTATTGAGCTTGCCTGCGATGCTATTGGGGTCACGGACAAAGCGTTTATTCCCGAACTTACCGATGAGGTTATCAAGGACGTAGAGCGCGTCTACTCAGAAATCTTCGTTCATCGGGTACCTACAGTTGAAGATATCCAGGATATTGTTGAGCGAGAACTGGTGAAGTCGAATCGTTTTGATTTGGCGAAAACATATATTATCTACCGCGAAGAGCGTAAAAAGGAACGCGAAGAGCGTCACGAACGGTTGGTGCGCGAATTTGAAGAGAAAACTCTCAAAGTCACTAAAGCTGATGAATCAAAAGAGTACTTTGACATCAAGAAACTCCGAATTGTCTTTGATCGAGCCGCAAAAGGGTACGAGGAAGAATGCCGATTTGAGGATCTTATGGATTCTTTCAAGAAAAATTTGGTCAATGACATCAAAACCTCTGACATCGAAACGCTTATCGTCAAAACCTGTATTGATTTGGTAACCGTTGAAAATATTGCCTGGCAAAATGTCGCTGCCCGTATTCTTCTTGGCGGATTGTACAAAAAAGCCACCAAAAATCGAGGTCTTGCGCAAAAAGATATCTACTCTGCTGCCGCTTATAAGGCGCATTTTGATCATTATATTGAGAAAGGGCTCTACTACAAAGATTTCTATCAATATTATTCTGAAGAAGATATTCTTGAAGCTGGCAAACACCTCTCAAAAGAAACAGACGAAAACTACGAATACACAACCATCGTTTCCTTTATCAAGCGTTATCTACTCAACCCAAACAAGGTGATTCGTGAATTACCGCAAGAGATGTATCTTTCTATTGCTCTCTTCTTAGCCATTCCCGAGAAAAAAGAAAAGAGGCTTGCGTTAGCCCTCAAAATATATGAGCACTGTTCAAAACAGCGCATTTCTCTCCCTACTCCGACACTTCTCAACTCGCGTACCAATTATCATCAGCTTTCAAGTTGTTTCAAAATCAATGTTGACGATGATCTCCGCGGCATCTACCACGCCGTGGAAAATATGGCGCAAATTTCCAAATTTGGGGGAGGAGTGGGCGTCTATCTCGGAAATATTCGGGCACGAGGCAGCTCAATCCGTGGTGTCAAAGGTATGTCTGGTGGAGTAAATCCATGGGTAAAGGTCATCAATGATACCGCCATCGCGGTCAATCAGCTTGGTGCACGCCTGGGCGCTATTTCCGTCACGCTTGATGTCTGGCATCTTGATATCTATGATTTTCTCGATCTACAAACAGAAACTGGGGACATTCGAGCCAAAGCCTTTGATATTTTTCCAGCCATCTCTATTCCCGATCTCTTCATGAAGCGTCTCCGCGAAGATCAAGATTGGACCCTGTTTGACCCACATGAAGTGCACGCTCTCTACGGAAAATGTCTCCAGGATCACTTTGAAGAGAGTTTTGATCAGTTCTACGAAGAACTTGAACGAGATGACCGTCTCACCATGAAGAAAACCGTCAAGGCAAAGGAAATCTTTAAGAAATTCCTCAAAACAACCGTTGAAACGGGTATGCCGTATGTATTTTTCCGTGACACCGTCAATCGGCTCAATCCAAATAAGCATGCTGGCAACATCTATTCTACCCAGCTATGCACCGAAATCTGCCAAAACACTTCTGCCTCAAAATTCATGGAAGAGACCATTGAGGATGGAAAGATTATTCTCCGCTATGAACCGGGTGATTTGGTCGTATGTAATCTCGCGTCAGTGAATATCGCTACTGTCAACACGCCGGAGGTTATTGCCGATGTCTTTCCTGTCCTCATGCGTGTCTTAGACAATGTCATCACCCTAAACTACTATCCGATCAAGGAGGCCGAGCGAACCGCTCTCCGCTATCGAAGTGTGGGCGTTGGATACCTTGGTCTCGCTGAATACTTAGCGACCCGAAAAATCGCTTATGATACCGAAGAAGCTCGCACGGAAACCAATCGCCTTTTTGAACGCTACGCGTTTCATACCTATCGCGCCTCTATCGATCTCGCAAAAGAGAGGGGGAGCTACTCACTTTTCAAAGGAAGCGAGTACTCTAAAGGACGTCTCTTAGGGCGCGAACTTGCTTGGTACGAAAAAAACACCTCCTTTGCACAAGAATGGAAGGCTCTTTTCGCTGATATGAAGCAATATGGCGTGCGTTTTGCCTACCACACCGCGCCTGCTCCTAATACCTCAACCGCCGGTGTTGTCGGTACCACTGCCGCACTCTTGCCAATCTATAAGCGATACTTCGTCGAAACCAATCTTTCGGCTCCCACTATTCGAGTGGCGCCGAAACTCTCCAAAGAGAATTTTTGGTTCTACAAGGAATATATCCATGTCGATATGAGCGACGTCATTGACTTGATTGCCGTCGTGTATAAATGGGTTGATCAATCTATCAGCTTCGAATGGATGATTGATCCGTCTCATGTGAGTCCCGCCCAGCTGTATGGCTACTATATGCAGGCTTGGGAAAAAGAAATTAAAACCGTCTACTATGTTCGTAGTCTCTCTGGTGAGGTAAAAGATGACTGTGTCAGTTGTAGCGGCTAAAAGAAAATTTGTTCTTCTGAATACTAAGAATCACTTCTCCTCAGAAACATTTCCCGGAGATTAACTTCGCCACGAGAAAAAACATCAAAACAGTCTATTTCTTCATTCATTCTTCTTAAGACCCCTATGTCAGAAACACTTCATGCCAACAAACTCTTTAATCCAAAAGGCGATGACACGACTGAGCACCGAACGATCATCAAAGGCTCTACTACAGGTCTCTTTAACCTCAATGCAACCAAATACCCCTGGGCCAAATCGCTGTATCAGGTCATGATTGGTAATTTTTGGGTTCCTGAGAAGGTTTCTGGACTCAAAGATGATGCCCGCATGTTCCACAATGACCTTTCACCTGAAGAACAACAGGCTTACAAAGGTATTCTGTCTTTTCTTATCTTTTTGGATTCCATTCAAACAGTCAATCTCCCTCATTTTTCCGACTACATCACATCCCCGGAAGTTAATCTCATTCTTTCCATTCAAGCATATCAAGAGGCAATTCACTCACAATCCTACGCCACTATACTTGAAACGGTAGTGGAGAGTAAGGAACGTGACGAAATTTATTATTTCTGGCGAAATGACAGCGTCCTCCTTCGTCGGAACGAATATATTGGGCAAATATATCAGGATTTTATCGATCACCCATCTGACAAGAACTTTTTTCGTGGCATTGTAGCAAACTTTCTCCTTGAATCGATCTACTTTTACAATGGTTTTGCCTTCTTTGATACTCTGGTCTATCACATGAAAATGCTCGCTACTGGTCGCATGATTGCCTATATTCGCCGAGATGAACTCACTCACGTCACCATATTCGCCAATATCATTCGTGATATTAAAAAAGAGTTCCCCGAACTCTACGATGAAGCGCTTATCTTAAGCATGATGGGTGAGGCAGTTCAACAAGAAATCGAATGGGGGCAGCATATACTCGGCGAAAAAATCCCCGGTGTGAACGGAGAAACC
>WBZQ01000314.1_pt1 | contig 12997 bp, 14 predicted proteins | sample 5204251 | NCBI WGS metagenome assembly WBZQ01 (sample SAMN12412402, study PRJNA552823) | activated sludge metagenome | isolation source: activated sludge from nitrification reactor of wastewater treatment plant... | place: USA: Virginia | collected 2017-09 | reverse complement strand
AGATAGACGCCACGAAATCCGGAGCGGGAGTGGAAGGCACTGTGCTGGTGAAAGTCGGCAGTCTGCCGCATAGTTTCCCCGACGGTGATCCGGTGTTGAAGCAGTTCCTTCTTGCGATCACCGTTAAGGATGCGCAAGGGAATGTGTTGAGTGAAGAGACGAAACGATTCGGTCTTCCCTACGAGAAGATTCTGCGCGGCCCGATTCCAGACCCGTTCGTCAAGGGCGGGAATACGCGCCGTGTCCCGTTCTCGCAAGCCCTGAAGGATGGAGGAGCGCCGGCGACGATTGAGGTCGTGCTCAGCTATGCATTGATCCCTGAACCGGACGCGGAGCTTAAAGCAAAGTATCTGGCGACGCTGTCGACCGAACAGGAGCGGGCGACCGCAAAAAAGGTCATTGAGGAATACATTCAGCCCCGGATGCTGACCTATCGGGCCAAATCACTCTAAGCTTCCCTGCAGCAGGCGGTGCACTACATGCAGCGAGGATTCAGTACTGTGCGGAGGATACGCCGACGGTGAAGAATCGACGAGGATTACTGCAAGGAGTCGTGATCGGCCTGGTGTTGTTGGCGGTGGCCGTCACCAGCTACGGCGTGCAGCAGGGATTGGCTCAAGATGCCAAGGCCCAGGCCACGATCGAAAAGGCCTTTCCCAGCTCGAGTAAGTGTAAACGATGTCACGAGCGGGTGTTCGAAGAGTGGGAGACGTCGCCGCTTTCGCGTTCGATACACACGCCGACGTTCCGGGCAGCCCTCGATGCCTATCTGACCTCCTCTGCCGGGAAAGACAAAGCCCTGTGCTTTCGCTGTCATGCCCCGCATGTGAGGGAGTTTGCCGACCAGGCTCAATTGTTCGTGACTCAGGCCCAATCCGGTGAGCCGTCATTGGATGGGGTGGCCTGCGTACAATGTCATCTTATCAAGCAAGTCGATCGCACGAAACAGCCGCCTGAGCCAAAGTACGATATCGGCAGCAAAACGATGTATGGGCCGTACAAAGATTTTGCGCAGAATCTGGCACATCAATCGATGGAATTGGGGCTCTTCCACAAGTCCGACCTGTGCCTGAATTGCCACCAGGTGGTGCCCGCGGCGGCAGACCTCGGCAAGGGTAACGACTTGTTGGGGAATTGGGACCAGAGCAAGGCCGTGAAGTCGGGGAAGGAATGCCAGACCTGCCACATGCCTGAGCAGGTTGGGGAATCCGCCAATGGAGAAGCCAAGCGAAAGGTGGCGAATCATACGTTCCCCGGTCGCATCGGTCAGCTCAGGCAGGAGGCGGCCAAGCTGGAGGTCTCGACTAGAGTAGAAGGAGAAAAAACGACCGTGACGGTCGCCGTGCAGAGCCTGGTCCCGCACAACTTGCCGACCACCCACCCCGGTTGGGCGAGTGTCGTTTTGGAATTGGAGATCAAGGGCAAGAACCTCAAAACCGTCTTCAACGACAAACGTGTCTATGGTCGGACGTACGCCGATGCCAAGGGCCAGAAGACGGTATTCGATTTTGAGGCGGTGAAGGTGCTTGAAGAAACGGTGCTCAAGCCGGAAGAGAAGCGCGTTGAAACCTTTACGTTCACGACACCGAAGGACACCAAGACGTTCGACGTCGAGGCCGTCCTCAGCTATGCGCCCGTGACCGGGCCGGCAGCGTTTCTGCAGCGCATCGAGGCGGAATCCTCCAAAGGCGCGCAGGATCCGGTGTTTCAATCCATCCCCATCGCGAAGTTCAGCGAAAATATTCCGATCGCCAGGTAGCATCGCTCGTTATTCGTGACGCGTATCTTGTCCGGGACCAAGTTGCCCAGGGTCACGAGAAACATGAGCCACGCTTTACGAGATACGCGGATTATTCGGAGACGATGCTGGAACCGGGGGACTTCATCTTGAAGATCTGAATGGCGCTGTAGATGGCCTTGGCCGGGTGGTTGAGGATGAGTCGTGAGTTGGTGATGTGCGTATCAATCAATTCGTACTGCCCGCCGCTGTAGTACACATCGCAGTCGTCGATCTCGCAATTCTTATACACGTGATTGTCCAGCGCCAGCTTGGTTTTGCTGAATTTCTGCTGATCGATCAGGATATATTCCGGCGCCAGCCCCATCACGCACCCCTCAATCCGCGCGCACTATAACAAAGTCGTTGTTCTTCCGCAAACGACGGGCAGCGAGGCTTCGGCCGAGGTCTCGTGCCTCAAGTCTGCATGCCCCTGATCTTTCGCCTTGATCAGATGCCGACCTCGCTATAGAATGGCGCCACTTTCCCGCTCGTTCGCACCCGTGTCTATTGTCGGGCATGCAGCATTTCTTCCTGCTGCGTTCTTAGCTCGCGATGGGTTCAGGCCACGGAGATTCTGTGACATTCGTCGACCGTTGTGCGTGACTGGTTCATGTTCGCGACGGGGTATTTGCTAGATCCTTTAGCTGGATTCTCAGTTTCACCATTCTGTTAACAGGAGGAGAACACTGTGAGCGACTCAGCGATTGTGACCTTTGCTTTGATTGCGGCGATTGCCGGTATTGCCTATGGCCTCTATCTTGCCATGTGGGTGTTCAAGCTCAACGCGGGTAATGCGAAGATGCAGGAAATTGCGAAAGCGATTCAGGAAGGCGCCGGTGCCTATATGAATCGCCAGTACAAGACGGTGGGCATGGTGGCGGCTGTGTTGTTCGTGGTGCTCTGGGGGGCCGGCGCCGTGTCGGATAAGTTTGGGATGCTGACAGCCATCGGATTCTTAATCGGCGCCGGGGCCTCGGCACTTGCCGGGTATGTGGGCATGATTATCGCGGTCCGGGCGAACGTGCGGACGGCGCAAGCGGCCCACAGCGGCATGAACGCGGCGTTGACCGTCGCGTTCCGTGGCGGCGCGGTGACGGGGCTGTTGCTGATCGGGCTCGGCCTCTTGGCGATTACCAGTTTCTACACACTCGCCTCGCAGATGGCCGGGCAGGAAAAGGCGATTCATGCCTTGCTCAGCCTCGGTTTCGGCGGCAGCCTGATTTCGGTGTTTGCGCGCGTCGGCGGTGGCATCTACACCAAGGCGGCCGACGTGGGCGCGGACCTGGTCGGTAAAGTGGAAGCGGGTATTCCGGAGGATGATCCTCGTAATCCGGCAGTCATCGCCGACAATGTAGGCGACAACGTGGGCGATTGCGCAGGCATGGCGGCCGACCTTTTCGAGACCTACGCGGTGACGACCGTGGCCGCGATGGTACTCGCGTTCACGATGTTCAAGGGTGTCAGCGCACCGATTCTGTATCCGCTCGCGTTGGGCGGGGTGACCATTTTCGCCACCATCATCGGCATTCTGTTCGTGAAGGTGAGTCCGGGCGGCGAGATCATGCCGGCTCTGTACAAGGGGTTGTTCGTGGCCGGCGGGATTGCGGCCGTGGCGTTCTTCCCGATCACCTCGAAGATTATGGAGGGGGTCGGCGGCGTGAGCGGTCTGAGTTATTACTTGGCGGCGCTGATGGGGCTGGCGGTGACGCTGGCTCTGGTCTTCATCACCGACTACTACACGTCGAAGGAGTATGCGCCGGTCAAGGATATCGCCAAGGCCAGTGAAACGGGCCACGCGACGAATATCATTGCCGGCCTGGCGGTGGGCATGCAGTCGACGGCGGCGCCGGTGGTGATTATCGGAGGGGCGATTCTCGGCAGCTTTTGGATCTGCGGCGGCTCGGCATCAGGTGGTTTGTACGGGGTTGCAGTGGCAGCGGTGTCGATGTTGTCGATGGCGGGGATTGTGGTCGCGATCGACGCGTTCGGTCCGATTACGGACAATGCCGGCGGGATTGCTGAAATGGCCCATCTGGGGAAAGAAGTGCGGGACATCACGGATCCGCTCGATGCCGTCGGTAATACGACGAAGGCAGTGACGAAGGGGTATGCGATCGGTTCGGCCGGGCTTGCGGCGGTGGTGTTGTTTGCCGAGTTCGCTCGTGAAGTGGCCAAAGGTACTCAAGCGAGCACCTTCGACTTGTCCAATCCGTCGGTGCTCGTGGGGCTCTTCCTGGGCGGGATGCTGCCGTTCATCTTCGGCGCCTTGTGCATGAAAGCGGTCGGTCAGGCGGCCGGGTTAGTTGTGGAAGAAGTCCGGCGTCAGTTCCGGGCGATTAAAGGCATTATGGAAGGCACCGGAAAGCCGGAGTACGGTACCTGCGTGGATATCGTGACGCAGGCGGCCATTCAGAAAATGATGATTCCGGGATTGATTCCCGTGGTGGCCCCCATCCTGGTGGGCGTGGTCCTTGGACCGCAGGCGCTTGGCGGAGTGCTGGTAGGGAGCATTGTGACGGGTCTCTTTGTGGCCATCTCCATGACGAGCGGCGGCGGCGCGTGGGACAATGCCAAGAAATACATCGAAGAGCAGGGTTTGAAGGGGACCGATACGCATAAGGCGGCGGTGACCGGGGACACGGTCGGCGACCCGTACAAGGATACGGCCGGACCGGCGATCAATCCGATGATCAAGGTCATCAATATTGTGGCCCTGCTGATCGTCTCCCTCATTGTGAAATAGTTGAAATGGACAGTTGGGATGCGGCGGTGCGAGGCCTGTAGATGTTCTATCCGCGATGCCCACCGGATCCGTTCCTCGGCTTGACGCGTTCGAGGACCCTAGAGTAAGGTGACAGGAGATGGGTCATTCGAACACGTTCTGATTGACTGGAGGTGCTCCGATGGAGAAGCAGGAGAGGAGACCGGAATCCAGGAAAGAGTCTCATCAGAAGGAAGAGGTCAAGCCGAATCCAAAGGTCGTCGAGTCCGGAAAAAAAATGAAAGAGGACATCGACAAACTGGTCGATGAAATCGACGACGTACTCGAAAAAAATGCCGAAGAGTTCGTGAAGAACTATGTGCAGAAGGGAGGGGAATAGTCCCCTCCTTTTTCTTATCCGCTCCCTGTCTGTCCCTCTCGTTGTTCTCCCGAAGCGCTGCTCGCTCATCTGAGCATTGAGGTGCTTGCACTCCGCTCACCGCTCTTGTCTAATGGGCCCCGTTTGACAAAAAATAGATGAGTCGATACCATTCCCTCACTTCTTAGTAACTTCTGATTATTTCAGGCAAAGATAGAGGATTCATGCAGGAAAAGTTATGGGTGTTTCGAGCGGCGGATCGTGCCTTACAGCACACTCTGTCGAAGCAATTATCGATCTCGCCGGTGACGGCGTCGGTGCTGCTTGCGCGCGGTGTCACGACTCCCGATGAAGCGACCCGTTGGATGTCCAGCGTACAGGGCGGACTGCACGATCCATTTCTGCTCCCGGATATGGAATCGGCTGTCGAGCGGTTACATCAGGCCCTCGCTCGCCAGGAGCGGGTCTGTTTTTATGGCGACTACGATGTCGATGGGGTCTCTGCGACGAGTCTCTATCTGTCGTTCTATCAAGGGCTCGGCGGGAATGCCTGTGGCTACATCCCGCACAGGGTTCGCGAAGGCTACGGGTTGAACGAGGGGGCGGTTCGTCGCTTAGCCGAAGAGGGGATTTCGCTGCTGGTCACCTCCGACTGCGGGACGACCTCGCATCATGAGATTGCGGTCGCACGGGAACTCGGCGTGGATGTGATCGTGACGGATCACCATCAAACTGATGCCACGATGCCGGCTGCCCTTGCCGTGCTCAATCCGCACCGGCGCGATGCGATCTATCCGTTCAAAGGGCTGTGTTCGGCGGGGTTAGCGTATAAAGTGGTGTCGGCGTACCAGCAGCGGTATGGATCCGGCGACGTGGAGCCTGACTCCTGTTTGGATCTGGTCGCGTTGGCAACGGTGGCCGACATCGTGCCGCTTCAGGACGAGAACCGGATTTTGGTACGGGAAGGCCTGACCCACATCACGCGCGGAGCCCGCGCTGGAATTCGCGCACTCAAGCAGGTCGCCGGTATTGCGAAGGCCTGCACGAGCGAGACGATCGGTTTCCGTCTCGGCCCCCGGTTGAATGCCGCAGGACGGCTGGATCATGCCATGCTCTGTGTACGGCTATTGACGACGGAGTCCGATCAGGAGGCGATGCAGATTGCCGAGCAGTTGGAGCAGCTGAACCGCCAGCGGCAACAGATCGAGGAAGGTATTACCCGGGAGGCGGCGACCTATTTGAATCAGGATGAGCCGGCCGCGGCGATCGTCTTGGGCTCGCGTGACTGGCATCTGGGTGTTGTCGGGATTGTGGCCGCCCGTTTGGTGGACCGGTTTCATCGTCCGAGCATCGTGATTGCGATCGATGGGCAGGGCATAGGGAAGGGCTCGGCCAGGACGGTGGAGGGGTTCAATCTGTATCAGGGATTGTCCGAGTGCAAGGATCTGCTGGAGGCCTATGGCGGTCACCCGAGTGCCGCCGGACTCACGCTCAAGGAATCACGCTTGGAGGAATTCCGCCGGCGCTTCTGTGAGGTGGCAGCTCAGTGGGCCGGTGGTGCTCGCACGGTTCCGACCCTGCACGTCGATGCCGAGGTGAAGTTGACGGATGTCAATTTCGACCTGATTCAGGAGTTGGAATCCCTGCATCCCTTCGGGGCCGGCAATCCCGAGCCCACATTGGCTGTTCGCGGGCTGGATGTGGTGGATGCGCGAGTCGTCGGCGAGAAGCATCTGAAGTTGCGTGTGCGGCAAGGGCGGTCCTTTATCTTCGATAGCATCGGCTTTCGCATGGGCTCGTTTGAAGAGCTGGGGCTCAGGGCCAATCGGCCGGTGGACCTTGCGTTCAGTCCCGAGCGCAATCATTGGAACGGCTACGATCGGGTGCAGTTGCGTATCAAGGCTCTCCGCATGAGCGGTGAGGTGTCGTAATTATGCCGCACGAGACGGTGACAGAACTCGATCAATTGATCGAGCGGGTGAAGAGCTATAACGTCGAGGCGGATTTGGACCTCGTGCGCCGGGCGTATGACTTTTCGGCCAAGGCCCATGAAGGGCAGATGCGTCGATCCGGCGAGCCCTATTTTCGCCATCCCCTGGCAGTGGCCGGGCTGTTGACCCATTTGAAGACGGACGTGACGGCCATCGTCGCGGGGCTGCTGCATGACACGCTGGAAGATACCCTAGCGACCCCGCTTGAATTGGAGCAGCGGTTTGGAAAAGACGTCGTCCACCTCGTCGACGGCGTGACCAAGATCGGCAAGATTACGTTCCGGAACTACGAGGAAAAACAGGCGGAAAATTTCCGCAAGATGGTTCTGTCGATGGCGGACGATATCCGCGTGGTCCTCATCAAGCTGGCGGATCGACTCCACAACATGCGGACCCTGGAATATCTGAGCGAGGGGAAGCGGCAACAAATCGCCCAGGAGACGCTGGAGATTTATGCCCCACTGGCCAATCGGCTGGGGATCGGTTGGATCAAGAACGAGCTGGAAGACCTCTGTCTAAAACATCTCAAGCCGGATGTCTACGAATCGCTGCGCGTTCGGGTGGCGAAGCGGGACGAAGACCGGCAGCAGTACATCATTGAAGTCATCGACCTGGTGAAGAAGGCCATGGCCGAGGCTGGGCTGCAGGGTGAAGTGTCCGGGCGGCCCAAACACCTGTACGGCATCTACCAGAAGATGGAGAAGCAATCGATCTCGTTCGAGGAAGTGTACGATCTTGCCGCACTGCGTATCATTACCGACATCAAGATGAACTGTTATGCGCTGCTCGGTGTCATCCATTCGCTGTGGCGCCCGTTGCCGGGCCGCTTCAAGGATTACATCGCGATTCCGAAATCCAACATGTATCAGTCGTTGCACACCACCGTCGTCGGACCCCAGGGAGAACATGTCGAGTTTCAGATCCGCACGGAGGAGATGCATCGCGTTTCCGAACAGGGCATCGCCGCACACTGGAAATATAAAGAGCACGGGCGGATCGACGAGAAAGACGGAAAGGTTTTTAGTTGGCTGCGCCAGTTCGTCGAATGGAATCAGGATTTGCCGGACAATCGTCAGTTCATGGATTCGGTCAAGCTGGATCTTTTTCACGATGTCGTCTATGTCTTTACTCCTCAGGGCATGGTGAAGGAGTTGCCCAAAGGCTCCACTCCGGTCGATTTTGCCTATTCCGTCCACACAGAAATCGGCGACCATTGTGTGGGGGCGAAGGTGAACGGCAAGATCGTTCCCCTGAAGCACATGATGGAAAGCGGAGATATGGTGGAGATCCTGACCGCTGCCAATCAAACGCCCCACCGGGACTGGTTGAAATTTGTCCGCACGTCGCGCGCGAAAACCAAGATCAAACATTGGATTAAGGCAGAAGAGCAGGCCCGCAGCATCGAGATCGGCAAGCGGTTGCTGGAAGCCGAATTCCGCCGCCATGGCCTGGCGCCGGCGCAGATGATGCGATCGGAACAACTCCTGGCCGTGGCCAAACAGGTCGGGTATGAGACGCCGGAGGAACTGGCCGCCGCCGTCGGCTTCGGTCATGTGCCGACTTCGCAGGTCATGAGTAAAATCATTCCGCCCGTCGCGACCGAAGGACAGACCGTTGCCCCCGAGATTCCGCCCCCGCCGAAACCGGTCACCGGACGGGCCGATGACACGGGTGTGCAGGTCAAAGGCGCGCGTGACCTGTTGATGCAGCTTTCCCGCTGCTGCAATCCCGTGCCGGGCGACCGCATCTTGGGCTACATCACCCGTGGGCGTGGGCTCACAATCCATACTGTGGATTGTCCCAATCTGGAAGCGTTGGACTACGATAAGAACCGACTAGTGGAAGTCGAGTGGGACCATTCGACGCCCAGTACGCACTCCGTCAAAGTGTCGGTCATCGCCGTGGACAAGACCGGAGTATTGGCGCATGTTTCGACGGCCATCTCAGAATGCCAGGCCAATATCAGTCGCGCTGAAATTACGACCCGCGAGGACCGGAAGGCGATGCTGGATTTCATCATCGAGGTCCTGGACACCGCACATTTGGCCCGGGTGCTCAAGGCGATTGAAAAAGTCGATGGCATCATCACCGTGCGACGTGTTCGTTCCTGGCAAGAGCGCTCCTAGCTCGAGAGGTGTTCGTGTGTTCTCCTCCCCGCATCAGGTGAGATCCGCATGAGTCTCGGTCTGCTGGCCGGCACGGTGATGGCGATGCTTGCCGTCATGGCTGCGGTGTTGGTGGGCTTGACCTACTTGTTCGCTCGCCGCGGTAAGTCGGTGCCGCCGCTGCCATTTTATGCCGGCGGCGTGGCACTGTTGCTCGTTACCGCTGCGCTGGTCGGCCGCAGCGAATTCGTGAGCCACAGTCCGCATTTTGTCCGGTCGGGACTCGATGTTGCGGCCTGGCTGGGCGCCTCTTTTTTTCTCTTCACGATCCTGGATGCTCTGATCATCGGCGAATGGCTGATTGAACGGGGACAGCGGTACATTCCCGATATCGTTCGGCAGCTGCTCATCGGCACGGAAGTGGTCGCCGCAGGGGTCTTGATCCTCTGGCTGGTCATGGGGATTAACCTCGTGGCCCTGGTGGCGTTGCCGACCGTTGCGGCGGCGATGGTCGGTGTCGCGTTGAAGGATACGCTGACGCGCTTCTTCTCCGGAATTGAGCTGGGAAAGATTGTCAAGGTCGGCGATTGGATCACGGTAGCTGATCGTGAAGGGATTGTGACCCACATCGGCATGGAGCATGTCACGCTGCTGACTCGCGCTCACGATCTTGTGTCGCTGCCCAACGATTTGGTGATTCAGAGCGGGGTGACGAATTTCAACAGGCCGACGACGACGCATTTCTGCAGCGTGTATGTCGATGCCGCTTATCGCACTCCGCCTGAGCAGGTCTGTGCGACATTGCTGGAGGTGGCTGTGGCGGTACCCGGGGTATTGCAGGATCCGAAGGCAACCGCTCTGGTCACGGCGTTTAATGAATCGGCAATTGAGTATCGAATCAAATTTCCGATCGGTGATTTTGCCCAGCGAGATGTGATCGAGAGTCGGATGCGGACGTACATTTGGCATGCTTTCGCGCGCAAGGGGATCGAGATTCCCTTCCCGCAACGAGTGGTGCATCAGACGGGCGAGTCGGAGGTCGTTGCGGACGGCCAGGCGGTCGGACGCATGGTGACGCAACTCGCAGCGGTCGACTTTCTCGGTACGCTCGATGCCAAGCAGCTTGAAATGTTGGCCAAAGAAGCGCGGTGGGAGTTCTACTTGCCCGGCGAGCGAGTGGTTCGTCAGGGGGAGGCCGGAGAGGTCCTCTATGTGATCGCTTCCGGAAACGCGGATGTGCGGTTGGAGCAAGGGGGGCTCAGTTCTACGGTGACCACGCTTGACGCGGGGAAGTGTTTCGGCGAGATGTCGTTACTGACCGGCGAGCCGCGTTCGGCCACGGTGGCGGCTGCAACGGAGCTGTTGGTCATCGCCGTCGGGAAAAAGGCTTTGCTGCAGGTTGTTCAGGATGATCGCCGGCTGGTCGAGCGAATCGGCGAGGTGGTGGCCCGTAGGCAGGCGGCGACTGCGGCGGCGAAGGCGCAACTGTCTCGTGAGGCAGCGGCCCTTTCGGCAGTCACGCACACGCGTTCCCTCGTCGAGCGCATTCAGAGCTTTTTCTGGGGGGCACGCAAGGCGTAGTGATCAGCGTGAAGAACGGCTAGGGCTGTTTGAAGCTCAGTTTCATGCCGCGTTGAAGCTGCAGCGCCGCTGCGCGGCCCCCGCCGAGTTCGAGAACGTACAGCGCCCCTTCCTCGGAGTGGTACTGAGGACAACCGTCGTCCTGTCTGGTGCAAATGGGGACGTTTCGCTCGATATGGACGATCGTTTTCTTCGCGTCCATCCAGATAATATCGAGGGGAATCTTGGTATTCTTCATCCAGAATGTCCAGGGCTGGGCGTCGCCGAAGATAAACAGCATGCCTCGATCGTCCGCCAGATGTTCCCGAAACATCAATCCCTGGGCTCGCTTCAGGGCGGTATCTGCCAATTCAGCCTGAATCAGCGTGCCGGTCGGTGTTTTGACTGCAATCAGTGTGTCGGTCGGAGCATCGAGGGCCCAGCCGGAGCAGGTTCCAAGCAGCGTGGCGATTCCCCAAAGGCAGCCCACGGCAATCTTCAACAGTCCTGGAGACGGTGCGTTATCAAGATGATGTGATGTGATCGGTGCCATGCCGGCATCCTAGCGGGCTCCTCGCAGGTCGTCAAGGTGCCGACGCGGCTGGAGGGAGTGCGCGGGCCTGTCTTGCAATTTTGCCGGCCCCTATGCCATCCTCGCCCTATCTTTTAGCTTGGATGGAGGTTGTTCATGAAAGAAACGCGACGTGTGTTGTACTTGCGCGGCGTATTTGTGTGTCCGAAGTGCCGCCAATCCTATGTGCAGGAAAAATGGATTGAGGAGTTCAGAATTCGCTGTCACAAGTGCGATTATCGCGGGACCTTGACCCAAGTGTCCGTCGAAGAGCACATGGACGAAGAAACTGTTCGTCGGTAAGCGCTACGGTTCTGTTGGGCGAGTTGCCCGGAGATCCCGTCCCCACTCCTCGATTCGAAGTTGCGACTAGTTTATGCCAGGCCGTTCTTGGCCTGGCCCAGCCGATGTCAGGATTGTTTTTTACCCAACAAGAGGTGCGTCATGATTCAGCTGTGGCGAGTGCTGCTTCTGTGCGTCAGCAGTCTTCTGGCCTGGCCGATCATTGCTCAAGCTGCTGATGACCCGCCCACGATCAATGTGTTGGTGGCGTATCACTCTTTTTCCGGGCATACCGAGCGAATGGCCGAGGCGATCGCGGAGGGTGCTCGATCGGTGTCTCGGACGCATGTGATCCTGAAGCGTGTAGGGAAGGTGACGGCTGAGGAATTATTCGCCGCCGATGCCATTGTGCTTGGGTCTCCTGTCTATTGGTCTAACATGGCCGGTGAGATGAAGGCATTTATTGACGATTGGCAATTCAAGTTTGGCGTATTCCCTGAATTTAAATTGAAAAACAAGATAGGGGCTGCGTTCGCAACCGGCGGTCAGATTTCCAGCGGGAAAGAGCTGACGATGCTCTCAATCCTTGCAGCGATGCTGGGGAATCAGATGATTATTGTGAGCGGTGGTGGTGCGTTCGGCGCTTCTGCGACAACAGAAGGCGACAGTCCTGGGATCGATGCGCAAGAACTAACCGGCGCCCGCGAGTTGGGTCGGCGGGTGGCTGACGTGGCCGGTGCGGTCAAGAGGGGATTCGAATCACTGGAAAGTCGGGCCGGTTTGAGCGGGCCGTGATTGCTTCTGGATCGGGATTCTAGGACCGCACAGGATTCTGACAGGTAGTCTCCAACTGGCTCTTCGCCAGCGAGACAAGTTCATGGATATTCTTCGCGCAACGGCCGCAGCATCCGTTATCGCGCAAGCCGAATTCAGCAACGATTTGTCTCGTGGTCAGGAAGCCCTGACGACCGGCCGCCCGTACATCTGATTCCGTTAAGCCCTTACATAAGCAGACATACATGAGTGGCATCTCCCACTGATGATTGGTTGTCCTTGGGGCGTCTAAGTCAGTCCGTTCCTCGATACTGATAACCGTTCTCAACTATTGACAGTATAGCGGTCGGACGAATTTCTGTCAACATCTGGATAAACCTGGTTCCTGCTTCAGCTGTGATGCGGAGTGGCGATTGCCTCGGAATACACTGTGAAACCGATGGTATTGAGTGGATTGAGGTGTTGGGGAGATGAGGGGAACCTTGGCTCCAGGGCGGCAGTAGCTCGAGCTCGTTGATCTGGGACGTTCAGCTCTCGCCGTATCCTTGCGCAGATATTTTCCCGTTTAGGAAGATGCGCGAACTGTTCGGGCAACATTGAGCGTCGGCAGGCAGAAAATGTGGGCTGCAAAGTACGAAGGCAGGAGGTTCTTTCGAACCTCCTGCCTTCGTTGTGCTGCGGTCCTTCACTGACGAGAGAAGTTGCCCTCTCTCGTCAGTGTGAGTCTTACAGCCAGTTCACGCGCTCGGCCGGCCGGATGTAGATCGGCTCTTCGACCTGAATACGCGCCACTTCCTTGCCCGACTTGTTGAAGCCCAACACGGTATCGTTGTACATGTCGAACCGCTTCCCGT
>WBZQ01002123.1_pt1 | contig 12999 bp, 11 predicted proteins | sample 5204251 | NCBI WGS metagenome assembly WBZQ01 (sample SAMN12412402, study PRJNA552823) | activated sludge metagenome | isolation source: activated sludge from nitrification reactor of wastewater treatment plant... | place: USA: Virginia | collected 2017-09 | reverse complement strand
AAATTCGATAATATCTCGATGCTGGCAATAACCGACCTGCTGAATCGCTTATTTTCCAATAATATTCTGCCACTTAGGCTGGTAAGGGATATTGGCCTATGGACAGTGGGGAAAATGCCGATTGCAAAAAAACTCTTTATGAAGCACGCAATGGGAGTAAAAAAATTAGCATAATTCTAATATATTAGGAATCTTCTTGAACAAATCTCCAAAAACGGTTACAACTATATATATGAATATATTGAAATTTCTGGCATTTATCTGCACTTTTTTTCTGTTCACTTCCCAAGCTGTTGCCCAATACCTTTCCTCTTCTTCGCAACAATTATTGGTGGTAGTGTATGGTGATGTCCTCACGTCGAACAATTATCTGCCACTTGAACAAAGATTTCCCTACCAACTGGAAAAAAGGCTTCGGATAATTGGCTTTGACGTAAGCGTCATAGCTATGGGTGATTCGGAATTCACAACTTCAGCGGCACTTGAAAAACTTCCAAACCTGATTGGGGCCTCACCGGACCTTGTCATAGTTCAGCTAGGGGAAACTGATATAAAGCGTGGATTCAGTTCCGTTGGGATAACTACCAACTTAAAAACTATTATAGATACGCTTCAGAAAAAAGGCATTTATGTAGTAGTTATGGGCCCTAAAATGCCGGATATAAACAATATTGATTATTACCATACAATTAGTGATTTCTTTATAAAACTCGCAAAAAATACTCCGCTATACCCCTACACACTTCAGGATATTGTTGGAAATTCCGAAAGGACGATAAGCGATAACTACCTGCCAAATTCCAAGGGTGTAGAGATTATGGTGAATGGTTTATATATTACGATAGATAGCGGCCTGCGCTGGAGACTGGAAGTAATAAACAAGATCAGGCTGGAAAATTTAAAGAAGAACCAGAATACACCTCAAGCAACTCCTTAATGGCTGAAGGGTATTAATGGCTGGAATGCTCAACTCCAGATTTCAAAATATAACTGCGGCTGCAATATGGGCAGGTTATAAAACCCTTCTCCGGTTCTATCTGCAGATACACCCGCGGATGACCGAAGGCAGCGCCACCACCATCACAAACTACTTCCGGTGAAGATACTGATATTTCTTCAAAGATTCTCTTATTCAGGTTACTATTTGTCATGTCAGATGGGAGCTCTTAGTCATTGAAAATAAAATTAGGTCCGGACTTTTTATTTGTCATAGTATTAACCGGGTGTCTAGCACTAACTAATTTATTATCAATACGGATAATTTTTGCTGCTGGTTCAGCAGTTGTTGCAACTGCTACAGCTGGTTGCATGCCACCACCAGCGCTTGGCGGCAGGTCAAGCAGGCTCTGTTTGGCTACAGATGCGGCACTTGCATCAGCAACGATCATTGGTTCCGGTGCAGGGTTATTATTGGCCGCTATAGCAGGCGCTCCAGCAGTAACTTTTATTTCCGGACGAACCACTATCACGCCGTTTTCGCGGTTGCGCGCGTTGCCGCTCTGAGTCACCACCCCATCAGAACTTACTTTTATGGTTTTCATGGTGGCAGTTTTATATGTGCTATCCCTGCCATCTTTCTGCGCACCTACTTTAATATATTTAGGGGAAACAGTATCGAGTTTAGCTTGCTGCATATCGCGCAGGGCAGCAACCGAACTGCTTGGCACATTAAGCCTTGCAGCACGTAGTTTATCGAGTATCTGGAACCAGCTGTTATAGACCAGGCCAATATATTTACTGCCAAGCTGCGGGGTTTTTGAATGGTAATCGCTGGCTGCCTTGCGCCACGAGCCTTCTTCCTGATATAGGTTACGCAGGAAGCTTGCGGCGTAAGCCACATTATATTCCGGTTCAAATCCCTGCGATAGCGAAGCAAACGCATCAGGATGGTGGTAAATATTTACCTGCATACAGCCTATATCCATACTCTGCACGCCTCTTGCCAATAATTTACGGGCAGCCTCAATTGCTTCTTCCTTGGTATCAAAGAAATAGCCCTTGCCCTCGGCGTTGATCGTCCACGGCCACGGCAGTTTGATTTTCAGGCGGTCATGGAAACGGCCAGATTCGGTGGAAGCAATGGCAGAAAGCAGATGCTGGGGAATACCATATTCAGTTTCATAACGCTGGAGATGGCGGGTGCAGAGCTTGGCCCCTTCAATAAGTGGGTCAACCGACTGGGCATAAGCAGCAGGCGACGCAAAAAGCAACACCATAGCCAGAACCCAGTTATAAACAGCTCCCCTGTTCTTCATCATATCCCGTTATGTGCCGATTATACCCTATTTAAACTTTATAAGGAACTTTAGACGGCTATTAATTAATATTTAGTTAATTAACCCTATAGTAAAAACGGCTGGAAGGCAAGTAATAATCAATTTTTGGACCATTACCTATAAATATGCCGTAAATGAGTTATTATTCATCATTTATAGCAGAATATTATGGCCCAAGATACCACTAATTGCCATTGTCACAAAATCTTCATTTTTATTATGAATTGCTACTTCGGATAATCAAAAACCACAGGCTGCCCAACAAATTCAGAATATTCTGGCTTATCAGGCGCTCCTACTTGACTAGCAAAAGTTTGCTGCGGTTCTGGTTCCTTGGATAAGGGTTTTACCGGTTTTGCAGATGGCTTCGCTATCTGCGCAGGTGAAGTTATAAATCCAATATTCTGCCTTGCCCCTTTTGCCGGAATTACTGCAGAGGCCGATTTGGAATTACGAGTGGCATATTTTTTATAGAAGAGCACATTTTCTTCCGCCTGTTTTTTGCTCATATCACGCAAATTAAGCTTAGTAGCTTTTTCATGCTGACCGGAAAGACCATAAGCCAAGGCCAGATTATGACGGATGATATGGCTTATCGGGTTATTATCCTTGCTGTCCTTCACCAGCGACTCAAGCAGTTTCGTCGCCTCCCATATCTGATTATTCAGTATCATCGACATGGCAAGGTTATTCCTGATAGGTATCGAATCCGGCGACAGGGAAAGAGCGGTTTTATAAAGCTCCTGCGCAGCGAGGTGGTTACCGCTATGGTCAAACGCCACTGCCTTGCCATTATAAGCCAGCGCATTATGCGGGTCCTGTTCGATAAGCTTATCAAATATGATTATTGCTTCCTGCGGCTGGCCGCTTTCAATAAGCGCGTTACCGTTTTTACGCATCGTTTCTGAATCATTGCCTGCCTGTTCTTGCGGAGGCGCTTTGCTTTCCATTCCCAATTGCTCACAACCACAAAGGAGCAGCAGGCTAATGCTCGCCAAAATGGAATATTTATTCATCGCGCATTTTTTCATGCGGGGTACTTTACTTACTTATGCGCAAATTTGCAAGCGAGTCTCCAATCTGATTAAAAGCTGTTTCCAGATCGTCAGTGGTCGGGCTTGCGAAATAATATTCTGGTTTGCTCGCGCAAGCCTTAAGCATGTTCTTAGCGGTGGTGCCGATGGTCGTACCAAGAGCAATGGTATAAATTATAACATTACTGTTGTTAGCTTTTATATTAGCGCAGACTGAAGCGGTGCGCGTGTTAAGCTCAGTTTCTCCGGTCGAGCACGATGATGTCGGACAAGGATTCGGGCCAAGCTGCCCGGCGCTTGGATAACCATAGGCACTGTAATTTCCATCAACTAGAGTGTTGTCACCATCGGTCATAAGGATAATGGCTTTATTCATAAGCGGAGCATTATAATCAAGCGGCAGGCTGTTGGTATTCATTTCACCACCCCACAACCCACGCCATTTTGGCGATATCATGCGCCATCCCCATGCCAGCCCAAGGTCGATATGGGTATTACCGCCGGTACCCATAGCATTAATAGCATTTGATATGATGGTTTTACTCGCCGTCATTGGCGTCACCGCCTGCGGGCAGTAAAGATTAGGGCCTTTGGTGCTGGAATAGCTGTAACCACTCCATGTTATCCAGTTATTATTGCTATCATCCGGCGCATAATATTTAGGAAATAGCCGAGTAGACGGCGTATCATCGGTTATATCATATTGCGGGGTCAATGTGCCGTTGCTGCGAGCCTCCACGCAGCCGCCCCAGCTGGTTGTTCCCCAGTTGTAACTGGTGCTGCTGGTCCAACTGGAACGCCCGGTTCCTATGTTTACTGTTTGCGAAAATGGAACTAACCCTATCCATAAATTTGGTATGGTTTCATTACTTCCATACAGAATATTAACCAGTGAGATACCGGCACTTCTGGCAGCGGAGATTTTGCTGACACCGCTACCCGCCGACTGCGTCATCGACCCGGTATTATCCATCACCAAAACAACTTCCAGTCCTTTGCTGGCACGGGTAACTTCCGAATTGGCGAAAACCGTGATGGTGTTAATACCAAAAATTTTCATGAACAAAGTCGGCACCGTTCCGCTTACTGAAAGCGACAGCACGCTATTATCAGCATTCGGCGTTACTACCAGTGTTCCGATAGTGGTTCCCATATATGATGCAGGGAAATTGCCGTTGAAATATTTGTTCGCTTCAGAAGTGGAATTAGTGGTGCTTATAGTGGCGGCAGCGGCCAGCCCGGCATTGTCGAGCGCTGCGCTCATGCGCGATTGCACCAACTGCGCCCGCGACATATCGATCGCAGCTCCCATAGCCGACATAATGGCAAGCAAGGATAATGCGATTATAGGAATTGCCGAACCTATCTGCTCCTGAATAAGGGGACGTACAAGGCGGAATAATTGTTTTAAGTTAAACATAACAACCTCCATACTAACCAAGTACGTTTAAATTACCGATCCTTGGCTTAAAGATGCTATACCTGTACATCTGACCGCTGCTATAGACGATGCCAAATAAGACAGGCTTGTAATTGAAAAATACTTCAGTAACTATGACAGTGTCCTTATCCACCATAGTAAAATTAGAAGGCATAGTTGCGTTTCCACCAGCCACTCCGAAATGACTGGCCTGCGCGGTACCACTGCTTTTATATTGCCAGTTGATTACCGGTGTATTGGTTCCGGTTTTAGTTATTGAGGAAATGATGGCATATCCGTCGGTCGAAAAATTATAAGGCAGCATAACCTGCGCAGCGGATGGAATTATCTGGTCCAACTGCGCGGTACTTATGGTACTTGACTGAGCGACAATGTCGGAAACTGTGAGCGACACCCTCTCCAGCTTCTGGGTTATCAGAACATATAATGTAACCTCCACAGTACCAAAAGTAAGTAGGATGAGCAAAGGCAGCGCCAGCGCAAATTCCACAGCCGCAAGCCCGCTATCGGCGCGTATAAATTTACGAAATATTTTTTTCAAATTTTTCATATCAATATGGCTCATTCTTAACAACCGTACGGCTGGAAATATATATGGTGTTATTAAAAAAACGCCCAATGATCGGCGTGTTTATCGTCCACGGATAATATACCGTATACACAACTATATCGTTGGCATTGCCAAGCCCTGCCACCCCGGAACTGTCCCACTGCCCGTTACCATTCACATCAGTATAAGTTTCGCCCGTGTCACGCGTGCCATTATGGTTAGAATCGATGTATGGCTCTTCTTTGCTGATAGAATCGAAAGATGGGTAGACCTTGGATACAATTGTTATTTTTGAAGCATCGAGCAAACCGGCGGTGCGTTGTGTAATCGCGGCAATAATCTGCGCCTGCCTGCTGCTACCCGCCGCTGTGTATCCGGTTTTACCATAGCGGCTGCTATAGGATACCGCGCCTTCCATAACCGAAGTTACATACATGATCAGCGAAAATTCGATTATGCCGAACAGCAGGAGCATGAAAACCGGGGTGATCAGGGCGAACTCAACCGCCGTCACTCCATTAGTGTCGTGTACAAAACTTTTTGGATGTTTTGAGGTGCTAAACACTTTAATAAAATTCGCAAATTACATGGATCAATTTTAATATCTTAGCACTTATAAGTTAAGATAGTATGAACTAACTCCAAGCTTTCCAGCAAGCAAATAAAATGCTGCTAAAATTTTAGCTATTTTTCATTATGCGTTTTTGCCGGTTTATCAAATATATCAAAGAGTCCGCGCAGGAAACCCGGTGTGAGTATCGATAACGGATTCACGCTGACATCGGCCTTATCCTCGATTCCCCTGATGCTGTAACGAGCGGCAAACACCCCCTGCCCCTCACCACCAACCAGCATATCGCCCAATATTGGGACATTTCCGAGAACATTATTCAAGGTGTATGACGGAACGACCGTCCCTTGCAAATCGAGCATTTTCTTAGGAAAGGTTATGGTTCCGTCGACGGTGATGCCTATCGCCGCGCCATAAGTTTTGCCTTTTTCTATGGTGATTACATCATTCCTTATATTGAAAGGAATGTTCATCTCCTTGAAGCGGATGCCATTTCCCTGCAGGGCGTCGATAAAGCCGGTAAGCGATGCCAGCGACAATATTTTGCCAAGCAACGGCGCGTCTTTTATGGTGTGCTCGCTTATGATCATCCTGCCGATCAACACTCCAGTGCCATCATCCTTGTAATCACCGTTTATAGTGAGCTTCCCGCCATTCATCCCGTCAAGTACCCCGATAGTACGCAGGAATGCCCCCGCATCTTCTGAAGTAACTGCGATCTGTCTTTGCTTATTAGCATTTCTAAAAATCTTTACCGCAAAGGGTTTCTTAGTATCGGTCATTCCGGTAAAATCAGCATTCTGGCATATGTCTTTATCGCAATATATCTCACCTTTCAGGCTTCCTAGAACATTGTCTTTATCCAAACGCAGTTTGCCAATATCAGTTTTTATTTTCAAAGCCGGGAAATTTTTGAAAGAAAAACCTTCGCCACTGGCAGCTAAATATGAAGTCATATCAACGCTGCTGCCTATTACGTCGATTTGTATCAACCCATCATTTTTCGCGTAATTCAAACTGTCGATGTTATTTTCATCAAACTTGGCCTCGCTAAGCTGCAAGCTGCCAACAGTGGTAATATTGTCGATTAATGTTGCCGAACCTTTCACCGATAGCTTATCGCCGCTCAAGGCAAAGGAATTTACCTGCAGGTTCCCGTCTTTCTTTTCCGCGGCAATATCAAGAGTTGCCTTATCTGACTTCGGCTTTTTAAGCCCGTAATCGGTGAAATTCACTTCAGCGTCCGTGAGGTCAATTTTAGCTTCGTCATATTCCAGCTTATCCCCTAGCTTCACCTTGGCACTCACGCCAATACTGCCACTCTTCATAAAAGGAAATTCTGGATAGCCAAAGCGTTTCAGGTTGGCGATGTCGGTTTTGGCAGAAACATCTATAAAAGTGTCCAGCCCCTTTTCCGGCGAGAAAAGATATTTAACGTTGCTTTTACTGACCACCGCTCCGTTAATTTCCCCGGTGCCGGAAAACTCAACGCCGTTATTATCAACACTTACAGTTCCACTTGCGTTCACTATGTCAAATTTGTTCAGGAATTTTTCCTGCGACACGCCGGAAACTTCAGCTTTAACGTCATAGACAATAGCATCTTCTGCAGTCTTTCCTTTAGGCGCAAAGAAATTAAAGCCAACCTTGGCAAAGCCTTTCACATTGCCCTTTGCTTCATTTTCCTTAAGGTTCAGACGTTCAGCTTTTTTCAGGCGCGGAAGCCCTAGGAAATGCACCATGTCCTTAGCTGGTGCATCGGCATTCAGATCAACGTTAATGTAAGGGTTATCAGCATTCAGATCATCAATCAGCACATGTCCATTGGTGAGCTTGGTTTTTTCCAGGTAATCAGCCGATTCAATATCAGCTGCCAGCGACACGCCGTCAATATGGATATTACCCTTAACATGCTTAGCCGGAGGATGTTCCGGCAAATACAAAATATTTAAATCTTCCACCTTAAGCTCAGCGTTGATCGCTTCCTTCGGCAAAGTTGGAAGTTTCAGGTCGCCTTTTTTAATAGCAACAATAAGCTTGGCTTCCGGCACTTTTCCACCGCTAATACTGCTGGTGACCCATTCACGTGACATTTGTGAAACTGCAGGCGGCCATAAGATATTCACCTTATCACTTGGAATATCGGTCATTATAAGCGCGGCTTTAATTTCCGGCGTTGCGTCGGCTTCATCAAATAAATTAACCTGTGCGCTGCCTTCCAATTTCATGCCGTCCATATTCACCGACATTGAATCGATATTAACCGCATGGAAATCATCCTTCACGTCACCTTTTACCCGCAGGGAAGTGATGGGCAGGTTCCCCGCCAGCCTGTTTGAGGCTATGTTGCCGTCACTCCCATATATCTCAAACCCGATATCCTGCGCGGCTCCTTTTTTGTCGAATGCCATAGTGACCTTGCCGTTTATAGGAACAGCAAATGATTTTATATCAGCATCATCATAAAACATTCCGGCGAGCACATCCGGCATAAGCTCGGAAAATTCCAGTTGCCCTTCGATATTCGGCTTGTCTTTACCAAGGGAAAACCCAGCGGCTATGTTGGTGCTGTAATCCTTATAATGGATGGTGGAGCTGGTGCTCATGGTTATTTCACCGGTTTTACCCCGCAGCATCTCGATATTCAAATCCTGCGCCTCAAAAAATGAAACTTGTTTGCTGTTTCGCACATGCAACTGCGCATCACGAATTAAAATTCTGCGCATGTGGCGTAACCTGCCTTCATCACTTTGCTGCATAAATGAGGAAAACAATACAGAAAACGGCACCGTATCACCGCCGGAAGCAAAGCTCTCGTCAGCACGCTCAAAGCCAAAACCAAAGGAACGGTCGTCATTCTGCACCAGGTTCATCATCGGCGTATTGATGATAAGCGAGGTCGGGATCACCTCACCCAGCGGCAGATACAGCACATTAACCCCGAGCGCAATCTCGGGAAATACAGTAAATATCTTGCCTTCGCGGGTGATCACGGAAACATTGCCAAGGCGGATATCAACCGGGTGCCGCCAACCATCCCATATCAATTTAGTGTCACCGATTTTAACGTTATAACTACCATCAGTGCTGGAAAGCGCATCTTCAATATAAGGCGTAACTGCGGCGAGCGAGCGCGGGCCGGTTGCCACCCATAGGAGAAGCGCGTTGAATGCCAGCAGCGCCGAGACCACCAGCATCAGCATCACACCTAAAAAAAATCTAAATATTTCGCTTCGCAAGGGTGTAGTCTATATATAATAATATTTAAATGCAGCACCATAAGAGTATAACTATAAAAAATATATAGCAACAAATGAAAAGCCCTGACCACAATCTAATTTTTACAGCAGCGGCGGAGAAGGCAAAAAGCCATTCGCCATTCCTTGCGCAGCTTCTGGCCATGCATCCTGATATATTGACTGCACTCAGTGAAAATGGTGCTGACCATGTCTATTCCGATTTTTCAACGGCGATGTCAGAATATGAAAACCGGGGTTACGAACAGCCGCAGTTAATGAAGGAATTGCGTCTTGCCAAGGGCAAACTTGCTCTGTTTGCCGCCCTTGCCGATATAGCCGAAGTCTGGCCACTGGAAAAAGTGACGAATGTCCTGTCTGATTTCGCGCAGGAATGCCTGATCACCACCATAAAGCACCTTCTGAATGCGGCGAAAAAGCGCGGTGACATAACGAGTCCTGACTATAAAACCAGCGGCATCATAATCCTCGCTATGGGAAAGCTCGGCGGGCGCGAGCTGAATTACTCCAGCGACATTGACCTGATATTTTTCTATGAGCCGGACAAGCTCGGCTATAAAGGGCGGCACACCGAGCAGCATTTCATGAACAAACTAGCGCATGACATGGTCGCCATAATGCAGGACAGGACCAGTGACGGCTACGTGTTCCGCACCGATCTGCGCCTCCGCCCCGACCCTTCCTCGACACCGCCAGCAGTAACCACCGACACGGCTTATTATTATTATGAAAGTGTCGGCCAGAACTGGGAGCGGGCGGCAATGATCAAAGCCCGACCAATAGCCGGCGATATCGAAGCCGGAGAAAAATTCCTGAAAAGCCTCACCCCTTTCATGTGGCGACGCAACCTCGATTTTGCCGCAATCAACGACATCCACTCCATCAAACGCCAGATGGACACTCGCCAGAACAAAAAAATCCAACCGAAAGGCCATAACATAAAGCTAGGCCTCGGCGGCATACGCGAAATTGAATTTTTCACCCAGATCCACCAGTTGATCTGGGGTGGACGTGAGCCAGACCTGCGCCAGAAAGCCACCTGCGAAACCCTTTCCACCCTCACCAAAAAAGGGCTGATAGATTCTAAAAAAGAAGCGACATTACTAAGCGCCTACAGGTTCCTACGCACGCTTGAACACCGCATCCAGATGGTCGCCGACGAGCAGACTCACAGCTTACCGACAAGTGACACCGAGCTAAAAAACATCGCCGAGTTTATGAATTATGAAAATGTTGATGCTTTTGCCAAAGATTTACTGGCGCATCTAAACGCTGTGCATAAAATTTATGCATCATCCTTCCGCAGTGCTGAAAAGCTGGGCGACACAGGAAACCTCGTCTTTACTGGCGTAATCCACGACAGCGAGACCTTAAAAACCATCAGCCTCATGGGTTACAGCCAACCGGAAGTTATTTCCGAAATAATCATGGGCTGGCATCACGGCTCTAGTCGCGCCACACGCAGCAAACGCGCCCGCGAACTGCTCACAGAGATGATGCCGGCAATCCTTAAGCGCCTGTCAGAAACCGCCAACCCCGACACTGCCTTTCTAAAATTCAACGAATTCCTGAAAAACCTTCCCGCTGCCATCCAGCTTTTTTCTCTGTTCCAGATGAACCCGCATTTGCTCGGGCTGATTGCCGATATCATGGGCAGCGCGCCGATGCTTGCCAACATCTTAAGCCACAACCCGGAACTGCTCGACGCGGTACTGTATGAAGATTTTTACCACGCCCTGCCCTCGCTGGAAAATCTGGAAGCGCAATTGCAGGAAAAGCTCAAGCACAGCGAGCATTTTGAAGATTCAATGGATAAGCTCCGCCAGTCAGGCCGGGGTACAACTCTTGCGCGGCATGGTGAACTCGGAAAAAACCGGGTTGTTCCTTTCTTCGCTTGCCGAGTGCGCGCTTATGAAAACTCTGGAAATTGTTCTCGGCGAATTTGAAAGAACCTACGGCAAAATTCCCGCAAGCCAGTTTGCCATCATCGCACTGGGTAAGCTTGGCAGCCGCGAGATGACCTTCAGCTCCGACATCGACCTCGTATTCATTTATGACACGCCGGATTTTGACGCCTATTCCGACGGGGAAAAATCTTTCACCGCTAGCGTTTATTATAACCGCCTCGTCCAGCGCCTGATGAGCGCCATAACCGCGATGGGTCGCGACGGCAGGCTGTATGAGGTAGATACCCGCCTGCGCCCATCCGGCAAGCAGGGTTTACTTGCCGTAAGCAAACAAGCCCTCACTAATTATTTTGAAAGTTCGGCATGGACATTTGAATATATGGCATTCACCAAGGCACGGACGGTAGCAGGTGACGCAGGTTTAAGAGATGATCTGGAAAATTTCATAGTTCAGCAGATAGGAAAACCGCGCGATGCTGATAAACTTAAAAGCGACATTGCCGACATGCGCGAACGCATCGAGAAGGAACATCCACCGGAAAACAATTGGGATTTGAAATACATTCGCGGCGGGCTTACGGACATAGATTTCATAGCGCAGTACCTGGTCCTGCGCCACGCACCAGCAATGACCGCAGTAAAAGCTGGCAGCTCCCGCGATATTTTTGCGATGTTAAAAGATGCTGTCATTCCAAGCGCAGCCGAGGAATCTTTGCAATCACCTACTAATGTCATTTCGAACGAATATGAGAAATCTTTGCATAATACTAAAAAGACAAGATCCCTCGACTTCGCTCGAGATGACAAATATGACGAACTAATAGAATACAACATATTCCTGGAACAACTATTCAATATGCTGCGCCTGTGTGCCGATGGCAGTTACAACGACAAAACCGCCCCAGAAGGTTTAAAGAAACTGCTAGTTAAAAAGTAGCATTGTCAGCAGAAAAAGCAATTGCAGAAAATAATAGAGAAGCCGCAAAAACAGAAGAAACTAGTATTTTTTTCATAAAACCCCTTAAGTGCAAATAATGAAAACCTGTGCTCACATTATCATTTTATTTTTATCCACATGCAATAGTAAAAATATTAAACTTATTTTACTTCAGATAAGGTTTTTGCCATATTGGTAAAGGCTGCGCGCAGTTCGCTGTCTTCTATCTCTGCGGCCAGTTCGCAGGCGCTTGCCGGGAGGATATTTTTCTTTACCGTTCGTGGCTCTTTTGAAGTCTCAACGCTGTAGCTATGGGTTATTGTGATGCGCGTCACCGCCTTATAGCCAAAATAAGTCGCTATCCGCTCAATGATGAGCGGTTGCAGATGTTGCAGCTCAGTGGCAAAACCATTTTCCACGGCTATGCTCAGTGTGCCGTCCGTTTTTTTACCAGCTGGGAAAGATAGCTTCTGCGGATTTGAATGTCCGGCGAGTTTTTTGCCAACGATAGATTCCCACTCGCTGATGATCTTGGTTCCGGCCAGGCCTTGCGTTTTAAATACCGGTTTGGTAACCGGCTCTATGCATTGCGCCAGGGTTTTTGGAAACATGGAAGTGCGGCGAAACCCACTTTTTTCTGACATTTATTTAACCATAACCCCGAACGGAACAAATATATCTTTGCCATCAATAAGGAACTGGGCGAAAAGTTTGGTAAACCCGGCTTTTTCCGGTTCAATATGAAACTCAAGCTCCGGCCCGCCGCGATCGCTGTCCTTTTTCGGTTCATCGCCCATAGGGTGAATATGCATTATGGATTTGTAGTCTTCATTAAATCCAACAAGATGGGCATATGCCCCCATAACTGGCTCAAGCTGGTTAAATGGTTTTCCGTTCTTAGTTATAGTTATTGTTGCCATTGCTGCTTCGCCGGCTTTTAGCTCATCGTCGAGCTTAAGGGAAAAGCCATATTCACCAATTTTATAATCAGAATTTGTGGTTTTATCAATTTTGTAAATATTTTCT
>WBZQ01002122.1_pt1 | contig 13013 bp, 15 predicted proteins | sample 5204251 | NCBI WGS metagenome assembly WBZQ01 (sample SAMN12412402, study PRJNA552823) | activated sludge metagenome | isolation source: activated sludge from nitrification reactor of wastewater treatment plant... | place: USA: Virginia | collected 2017-09 | reverse complement strand
CCGGCCTCGCAGTAGAGGCCCTCAAGAAACGGCACTATGTCAAGATAGACCGAGACGGAATGGTTCAGATTACAGAATCAGGATTGCGAGTTCTTGAGCAGCAGATCTAGTTTCAATCTTGTAGTCTCCTCATATGTCCCGTCGCCCCCCCTGCAATAGGTCCCACTTCCACTACGGGGTTTTCAGAATGTCTCCGGTGTCGTGAATGTTCAGGTGGCCGATGCGGTAGCCCCTGAAAATACTGTTGACCATCAGGCTGTACGAGTCTAACTCATTCGCCCCTTCACGTTCAGGGAGCGACTCAGCCGTTTCTGACGCAGTCCTGTCGAGCGTTTCCCCCTCTTTGGAATACTGTTCGGGATGGTTCACGTTCCTGTAGATTCCGGCAACGATGCCGCGCAATGATCAGGCCGTTCGGCAGCTCATGGTACTCAAGCGATTAGAATCCGCACGCCATGGACTGACGCTGGAACAACTGTCAGAGGGGCTTGACCATGCGGCGACCCGACATCCCCGAACGCTGCGCCGTGATCTGGAGGCGATTGAATCGGCCGGGTATCCGCTGCTGACGGAACGGGTTGATGGGCGGACACGGTGGAAACTGCTCGACGGGGTACGGCAGGCGCCGGCGCTGCGTCTGTCGCCCACTGAGCTGATGGCCCTCACTCTCAGTCGTCGCCTCATTGCCCCACTCGAAGGCACCGCCCTGCATGCCTCGTTGCAATCAGCGTTGAGCAAGGCCGCTGCAGCGCTGCCACAGGAAGGGCTCACGCTGGTCCAGCAGCTGGAAAGCACGTTTTCCATTGGGCTTGGTCCGCATAAGCGATACAAGCGGCACCGGGAAGTCATCGAGCGTGTCACGCACGCCATCGCCGACAAGACGCGGATCCAAATGCGCTACGATTCTGTTGCACGTGGGCGGGTCACCCGGCGTGAGGTCGATCCCTACCGGCTCTGGTATGCCTCCGGGGGCCTCTACCTGATCGGCTACTGCCATCTTCGCAACGAGCCGCGTATGTTCGCCGTGGAGCGCATCAAGTCCGTCACCCCGACCGAGTTGCCCTATCAGATCCCGCTGCACTTTGATTTTGACGCCTTCGTGGAAGACTCGCTGACCGTCATGAGGGGACCGCGCATCGAGGTCGAGCTGGTCTTTGAGAAAGGGACGGCGGCCTGGGCGAAAGATCGTGTCTGGCATCCAAGCCAACAATTGAAACGGCTGCCTAGTGGGAGGCTGCGGATGATCAGCACGGTCGCCGACAGCCGTGAACTCGTTGGCTGGATTCTCAGTTTTGGAAGCGGCGTCCGGGTCGTGCGGCCGGAGTCGTTGTGCACGACAGTTAAGCAGGAGGCGGCCAAGATATCAGCCAATCCGTGACCTCGGATGTCCGGAGTGTGTGTGAAGCGTTAGTCTGGGGAACGCTCCACAACGAGGAAAACGCGCATCTAAGGCAGGATAAAAATTATCCCAGAGCGTGACCTCCGATGTCACAGTTATCCGGTATCGTATGCCGTGAGGTAGCCATAAGGAGGCTGTGATGAAACACCGGATATTGCTAATCATGGTACTCCTGACGTGGACGATAAGCAGTTATGCGGAGATGGGCTTCGATGAACGGTACGAGCGCGATTACAACATCTTCACCCCGGTCAACCGGTATCAGGCCGACAATCCCTTGAACCCGATCAACAAATACGATCCGGACAGCGCCTTCAACCCCGTGAATCAGTACGATCCCGGCAATCCGAGGAATCCCATCAATCAATACAGCCCGAACAATCCGTTCAATCCGGTGAATCGGTACCACCCAGATAATCCGTTGAATCCGGTGAACAAGTACAACCATGACGTGCCGTTTGAGCCGTTGGACGGAGGGAGCGGGACGAGAAGACGATGACTGGTTTTTAGAATCACGGTTAGATGAAGGCTACGTGGGTCCTCATGGAATATGATGTGCAAGATTCAATGGGGCTTCCCCAGATTGCGCCATGCTATTCATAAAGATGAGTGCCGACTTGTGACAAGACTCGAGTTTTCAACCCCTATCAATTCCGCAGTGTAATCACGAGACTCAATGGCGCCCTGCTGCTGGCTATCGGTACGGGTTCTGGTTCAGTAGCGGCAGTTGGGTGGCAATGTGACATGCGCGTGATCTGCACGCGCTCACCCGCATGTCGGGGAGGAATGTTGGTAAGTGATTACGTACTTCGCTGACAGACACTTTTATGCTAGCCTCCTGGGGAATGTACCAAAAGAGGTATGGCACTAGATAAAACAGGGCAACAGGGATAAATGCCTGCATGGCGGTTACATCTTTTGGATGAGAAGACCAGGAGGATGGGCAAATGAGAGATGACTATGCTTTGGAAGCACCCAGCACATGACAACGCGATACCTTGCCCATGTGTGCCGGAACGACGACGGATCGTTTGCGATCCATGAGCTTGAAGATCATCTGTGTGTGGTTGCTGGCTGGGCCCCCTTGGGTGAATGATGAGTCGCGTCGTGGCAAATCTTTTGGCGAAACGAGCCAATGTGTGTAGCTATTAGAGCTAAATCATTCTTCAGCATGCAGAATTATTTCCACTATTGGGGTAAGGCTGACGAAAAATATGTCGGCGTAACAACTTGGCATCCCCTTGTGTATCACTGCCTGGATGTGGCGGCGGTAGCCACGGCTTGGTGGGATGTAAGTCCGACTGTTCGTCGAACCTTCGCAGTCACGTTCAATTGCTCGGACTCTCAACACCTGCGTGCGTGGGTGGCGTTCTTTGCCGCCTTGCATGATCTCGGCAAGATTGATGTGCGGTTCCAGTTAAAAGCTCCTGACGCGCTTGCGGCTGCGTGGCGATTATTAAGACCAAACGATCACGGTCTTTCGAAGAAGGACATTGCCGAGTTTGATCACGGCTGGGCTGGCATGGCCTGGGCCAATCAGGAATATCGACAATGGGTCAGGCGCGACGACCACGACCGTGGAATATGGGATCAGTGGCAACCGTGGTTGGCTGCCGTGACCGGACATCATGGGGATTTTTATGCGACCAGCATGTCCGGGCTAAAGCTGGACACAGACGAGACAATTATTGTTCACGATCAAAATGCCCGTAGTGAATTCGTGTCAACGCTCTCCAACTTATTGCTCAAGCCTGCTGGCTTGAGCCTTCAGGATCTACCTCCAGTTTGTTCTTTGAGTGCGCAGTACTGGCTCGCAGGGTTTTGCGCAGCATGCGACTGGATGGGCTCCAACACGGAAGTGTTCGATTACCAAAAGCCCAACGTTGAATTGGCCGTCTATCTTGAGGCGAGAAAAGTAAAGATTCAGGAAGAGGATCGGCTGTATCGCTTCGGCCTCCTTGGAAAAGCACAGTCCTATAAGGGGCTGAACGCGTTGCTCAAGACCAATGAATCCCCACGCGGCATTCAAGTTGAGGTGGATAACTTGCCCTCTACGCCCGGCCTGATCTTAATCGAAGCTCCCACAGGCAGCGGAAAGACTGAAGCCGCGCTGGCTTATGCTTGGCGGCTGCTGGATGAAGGGACTGCAGACTCCATCGTATTTGCGCTACCTACGCAAGCCACTGCCAATGCGATGCTTGAACGAGTTGAAGCGTTTGCAGCACAGGCATTCGGATCAGCCAATATTGTTCTTGCCCATGGCAAAAGAGATTTTACCGAAGCATTCCAGAAGCTGGTTGCAAATGGACAGCGCACAACTGCACAAGGGCCGACTGAAGCTACCATCCAATGCGCTGCGTGGCTTGCCAGCAGTCGCAAACGCGTGTTCCTCGGTCAGATCGGTGTGTGCACGGTGGATCAAGTGTTGTTATCGGTGTTGCCGGTGCGGCATAAGTTTGTGCGAGGGTTTGGGCTGAACAAGGCCGTACTCATTGTCGATGAGGTGCATGCTTACGACGCATACATGCACGGATTGTTAAATGAGGTATTGCGCCACCAAAAAGTCACTGGTGGCAGCGTCGTATTGTTGTCCGCCACGCTGCCTGCTGGTATACGCGCCAAGTTGCTGGGGGCGTGGGGATCCAGTGGGGTGAAGGATGCACCATACCCTGCGCTATGGCATGCCACACAGGGCATGGCGGCGTGCCTCACGGTGCCCGATGCTCAACGCCCCGCACATCGTGAGGTTGCAACCGAATGTCTTAAGCTCCCTGGCGCATTCCCTGATGATGCAGTAATTGGACGGATCATCGCCGCTGCCGAATCTGGCGCGCTTGTGGGCGTCGTGATGAACTTAGTAGACGATGTTCAACGGTTCACCCGTCTATTGCGAGGAAAAACAACTTCGCCGGTGGATGTATTTCATGCGCGCTACCGTTTCGTGGACCGTCAGAAAAAGGAAAAGATGGTGCAGGACCACTATGGTCGAAATGCTTCACGGCAAGAAGGCCGAATTCTCATCGCTACTCAAGTAGTAGAGCAAAGTCTTGATCTGGACTTTGATTGGCTGGTCACCCAAATTTGCCCGGTAGATTTGCTGTTTCAGCGGCTTGGTCGCCTCCACAGGCATGAGCGACCTCGACCTGCTGGTTTTGAAACGCCCCGTTGTAGCGTGCTCTCAGTTGAGACAGAGGACTATAGCCTGCACAAGCTCATTTACGGCAACACTCGCGTGCTGTGGCGTACCGAACAGCTGCTCACTAACCAAGCCAAGATTATATTTCCCGAGGCGTACCGAACCTGGATCGAACAGGTGTACCAGCGTGACGACTGGCGAGACGAACCTGAAGCTATTGCACTCGCATACGACGTGTTTAGTACATTGCAACGGAGTCGCGAAGCCGATGCGCTACGACTTACCACCATGACCACCAGTCAGTTCCGCGACGAAGATGGTAGAGTCACGGGGCTTACCCGTGACGAGGAAATGAGCCTGACGGTTTTGCCCATCCAGCCGGGTGGTCGTTTGCTGAACGGGCAAGTCCTGAGTGCGTTAAATGAGCGCGATCTTGCAGAAACGCTCAATCTGCACGCAATCCCCGCACCGGCCAGTTGGAAAGGTCGGCTGGCAGGCTGCCATCTTGAAAGCGAAGGGCCTCTTGCTGGCTATCGACAATTGGAAATGACCGCCGACGGACAATGCGCCTGGTCTGCGATGTGTGGGAAGTTTCGTTACTCGAATGAGTTTGGGCTAGAGAGGAGCAACGATGAATCTGCTTAAAGACCCTTGGATTCCTGTGTGTACCGATGGTGGTACGGGGATGTTTCGCCTGCTGACCTATCAGGAGCTTCTATGCGAGCCAGGCAACTGGCAAGTGAGCCTTTCCCGTGATGACATGGAACTTGCTTCTGTGCAATTGCTCGTGTGTATGACGCAAGTGATGTTTTTGCCAGAGAACGACAAGGTTTTACGAACACGAATTGCCAGCGCGTTATCGGCAGCAGACTTCGCCGCTGGTATAAAGCCTTGTCAGCACTGGTTCGATCTCGACCACCCGACGCAGCCGTTCATGCAATCGCGCGGCGTAAAATCTGTTGAGGATACACCTATCCAAAAATTGCTGATTGGTTTGCCGGAAGGAAATAATCACGCATTCTTCAACGAGACTGGCGAGGTGCGCAATCTGTCGGCGACGCTTGTTGCGATCGCGTTATTCAATCAGGCTTCTAATTGTCCGAGTTTTGGAGGCGGATTCAAGGGCAGTCTGCGTGGCGGTGCGCCGATTACCACGCTGATATATGGTGAGAATTTGCGCGATACGATTTGGCGCAACGTGCTAACGCGGCCTCGTATAGCAGAACGTCAAATTGAAATATTGGGTTTTGAGCAGGACCAGCCAACTTGGGTTAAGCCCATCCAGGAAAAGTCAATCATTCATTGGAATGAGATAGGCCTGGTGCGAGGTTTGTTCTGGCAACCTGCTCGGGTAGAGCTGGTGAAGTCAGCGCAGATTGCTCCCTGCGGCATGCTGGGGGGCAAACCAATCCCAGGATACTCCAGCTTTCGTAAGGAAAAATTCAATTTTACTGTGGAAGGTGTGTGGCCGCACCCACATGGTGTTATGACGATGAATCTTAAAAAAGACCCGCCGCAGAAATTTTCCAGTTTCACTACTACGGCACCGGCATGGACGCTGTTGTCTGAGTTTGTCGTGCCAAAAGGCATTAACGACCCTGATGCTAAGGAGGGGTCAATTCCAGCTGGCCCAACTTCTCAGGCCGGAGAATTAAGCGACACCGATCTGCATTTGCTGATTGGCGGCTATCGGACTAAGCAGGCCTCGGTGCTGGAACGCCGCCATGAAATGATGAGTCTTGCCCAAGGCTGGCAGGATGACAAAGACCGCCTGCCCAAGCTGGTTGCGATTGGCAAGGAAGCGAAGAAAGCCTTGCGCGGGAAGCTTTACTTTGCGGTTCATGGAAACAAGGACAAGAATTTGAAAGGCATTGGTGCGGCTATCTACGAAACCGCTGAGAAGCTATTTTACGTCCGCACTGAAAGCCTCATCTATGAGACCTTCTCAAACGCACTCACGTTCAAGGAATGGGCAAGCGCCAGGGCAGCTTTCGCCCGACAGATTGCCGAACACTGTCACGCCATTTTTGAGGAACTCACCGATCCTTACGCGATGAAGCCGGAGTTGATCCCGGTCATTGCCTGGACGCGGCGCGGCCTGACCAATGATCTCAAAAAAATGATGGAGGAAGCATGAAAGTCGAACTGCCGGACTTTATCGCGCTGAAAATGCGTTACGACAATGAAAGCTTCCCAACCGGGGCTCGTGCTGAACTGTGCCGCGTCGCTGAGCCAGAGGATGTCGCATTCACTCCTGCGCTCTACCGACTGTTTCCCGGCCAGCGTCCGGATGAGCGTCACTTGCGGCTGGCGTATTTATTGCCCTACTGCAAGCATGTATCCAGAGCCAAACCACTTGGGGCACAAATGGCTGAAGCCCAGGTAGCCGAAGCGCGAGTGCTGCAAGTAGCGCGATCCCATGCCCCGCTCGATCTGGTGCAGTTGCGACGGCTTTTGATGCACATTGAGCCAGCCGTGGATTGGTCAGAATTTGGCCGTACAGTCTGGTACTGGAATGATCGTGCTAAACGCCAACTCGTTGAAGACTTTTACGTTGCTCGTTTTACCCCTGCTAAAGGAGAGAGAACATGACTGACAAGAACTTCGTTAACTACCACGTACTAATTTCTCACAGCCCGTCCTGCTTGAATCGTGATGACATGAACATGCAGAAAACTGCTGTATTCGGCGGGGTCAACCGGGTGCGCATCTCCAGCCAGTCGCTAAAGCGATCCATGCGTATGAGTGACTATCATCACGCCACTTTTGGTGCCCCATCGGTGCGCACGCGTGATCTGGGTAAGCTCAAGGTACGCTTCACTGAATTGCTAAAAGACCGGTTTGATTCCGAATTGGTAGGTCGTGCGTTGGAGTGGATTGCTGGCAAGGAAGGCATTGCCGAAGGAATTTCCGCTGATGCTGTTGCCCCGTGGGCGGTAGATGAGGTAGCGCATTTTTGTGAATTGATCCGTGCTGATAACCAAGACATTAAGAAGCTGGAAAAGCAGATCGAGAAAGATTCCCGTCCTTTTCGTGCAGCTATGAGTATCGCTGTGGATATTGCCTTGTCTGGACGCATGGCAACCAGCGGTTTGATGAGTAAGTTGCCAGCGGATGGCGCTTTGGCCGTTGCTCACGCCATCACCACTCACGCAGTCGAGCCACAAGACGTAGACTGGTTCACCGCAGTGGATGACCTCACCCAGGATGCAGGCGAAACTGGTGCAGGGCACCTCAATACCCAGCAGTTTTCTTCAGGCGTGTTCTACCGCTATGCCAGCCTCAATTTGAAACAACTACAAGTGAACCTGGGATTGTTGGCGAATATGAAGAGCCCTGAAACTGCCGAATCGCGTAAACGCGCACTGAATATAGCCCGTCATGTGTTCCATCTGTTGGCAACTGTGGTGCCGAGTGCCAAACAACAATCCTTTGCCGCACATAATCTGGCGGATTTTGCCGTTGTCAGTTTTGCTGATCAACCCATCTCACTCGCCAATGCGTTTGAACAACCCGTCAAGCTCGATCACAAGAAAGAGGAGGGTTTTCTCAAGCCATCAATTCGCACCCTGGCTCTCTATTGGGCGCGTATGAACCATGCCTATAGTCTGGAGGAACAGGCGCGCGCCTTTGCGGTGGAAGAGGGCATTGAACTTGGGGGCAAGCCCGCGTTGGATTCGCTCGCGCCGATGGAAACGTGGATTGCCAACGGCGGGAAAGCCTGAGGAGGCCCTATGCCACGCTATCTCATCTTACGCCTGGACGGCCCCATGCAGGCTTGGGGAATGCACACATTTGAGGATTACCGTCCATCAAACCTATTCCCTACCCGAAGCGGCCTCTTAGGTTTACTGGGCGCTTGTCTGGGCATTGATCGGAGAGATCACCTAGAGCTAGAGAAGTTAGCGTCGAGCGTTGAATTCGCTGTTCGTGTGGATCGTGCGGTAATACGACTGGATGAGCAAAGGCCTATATCGAAATCCGCTATTAAACTGTCCGACTTCCACACTGTTCTTGATGCGCGCAAAGTTGATGGTTCTACCAATGAAAACCCAGTGGTATCACGACGTGAATACCTGTTCGATGCTGCCTTCACAGTCGCCATTGGCGAAAAACAGAATGCACCGGTCACACTGACTAGCATTGCTGACGCATTACGTCGTCCATGTTTCACCCCTGTACTAGGCCGACGTTCCTGCCCTATCTCCAGGCCGTTGCTCGACGGTGCACCCGTCGAAGCTAGCGATGCGAAGGCGGCATTGGCAATGGCATCGCCTATTGGTGGCCTTATTTATGCCGAGGGTGATCTGGTTTCTAGCCAACCCTTGCGGATTCGTGACGTGCCGTTGCATGGACGACACCGACAATTCGGGACCCGCCAGGTGTATTTGCACAAGGAGGAGCCATGTTCTTGAGCCGCGTCGAAATTCCTTGGGAGTTCGCCCGCAATCCCTACGACTTCCATCGTCAGTTGTGGCGAATGTTTCCTGGTGAGCCTAAAGAAACACGGAGTAACAATGAGGAAGCACGGCAAGGCTTTTTATTCCGGATCGAGGTCAATCCGACAGGTAGGCCTGCGCGCTTGCTGGTGCAATCACGTCGCCCGCCAGAGGTCGCATCAGGGATGATTGTCACGGGCATGCGGGAATTTCACCCTCAACCTGTTGGAGGGCAACGGCTGGCTTTCTTGCTTACTGCCAATCCTATTAAGACGATTACTGATATCCAACGTCAAGTAAAACCGGGCAAGAGATCGGAAAAGTGTCGTGTGCCATTAATCCGTGAAACAGAACAACGTGATTGGCTCAGTCGCAAGCTCGCTGACGCTGCCGAAGTTGTAGCCGCAAACGTCTTACCCCATGCTCCTATGTATTTTCGGAAGGGCAACCACAGCGGAAAATTGATGCCCATCACTTTTAATGGTGTATTAAGGGTAAACGATCCAATATGGCTAACTGACCTACTGGAAAAGGGCGTCGGTCCTGCCAAAGGATTCGGCTGTGGCCTGTTACTGGTCCGGCGCATCTGACGTGAGTGGTATTGGAGTATTAGCATGGCTGACATTCTTCCCCCGCTGAAACCCATCCCGATCAAGGAACGGTTGTCGGTGCTCTACATTGAGTATGGCCACCTTGATGTCTTGGATGGCGCGTTTGTGGTTGTGGATAAACTCGGTGTGCGGACGCATATTCCTGTTGGAGGGGTGGTGTGTTTGATGCTTGAGCCGGGCACGCGGGTGTCTCACGCGGCTTGTGCATTGGCGGCCAGGGTCGGAACACTGCTGGTCTGGATCGGGGAGGCTGGGGTGCGGCTGTATTCAGCTGGACAGCCTGGTGGGGCGCGGGCCGATCGCCTTCTCTATCAAGCGAAGCTGGCACTGGACGATGAATTACGGTTGAAAGTGGTGCGCAAGATGTATGCGCTCCGGTTTGGCGAAGAGCCCCCCCAGCGCCGGTCTGTTGAACAATTGCGGGGCATTGAAGGCGCTCGTGTCCGGGAAATGTACAAGCGTGTTGCTGCCCAAGTTGGCGTGCAATGGAAAGCCAGGAACTACGATGTCGAAGATTGGGATGAGGGGGATATCGCCAATCGTTGCCTGTCGGCTGCGACGGCCTGTCTTTATGGTGTGACGGAAGCGGCGGTGTTGGCGGCGGGCTATGCCCCGGCGATTGGATTTATTCACACGGGCAAGCCGTTGTCGTTTGTCTATGATGTGGCGGATATCTATAAGTTTGAAACCGTCGTGCCCTTGGCTTTTCGAATTGCCGCCAAGAACCCCGTGAAGGCTGAACAACAGGTGCGGTTGGCCTGTCGAGACAGTTTTCGCGAAACCAAACTCTTGGAACGTATCATCCCCGGCATTGAGGAGATGCTAGCGGCTGGCGAAATTCCACGACCTGCTCCGTTTGAGGAACAGGTGCCCCCGGCTATACCAAACCAGGAGAACCTTGGCGATGCTGGTCATCGTACTTGAAAACGCGCCACCCCGGCTCCGTGGTCGGCTCGCGGTGTGGCTGTTGGAAATCCGAGCGGGAGTGTATGTTGGCAACTATTCAATAAAAGTGCGGGATCATATTTGGAGTCAGGTCGAAACCGGAATCGGGGAGGGCAATGCCGTCATGGCCTGGCGCACGAATAATGAGGCAGGGTTCGACTTTGTCACGTTAGGAGCAAACCGCCGAATTCCCGTCGAACTGGATGGTGCGAAGCTGGTCAGATTTCTCCCCCAAAGTGATGCGAATAGTGAAAGTGCGAAGCCATCATGATGGGTGTCAAGGCGAGAGAGGGTCGGTAGGTTTTAAAGGCGATGGATTCACCTTGTAGATCAATGCGATCTAAGAAGTGTGTTCCCCGCGCGAGTGGGGATGAACCGCCGATATTGTGGCTTGGGGCGTGGTCTTCATCGTGTTCCCCGCGCGAGTGGGGATGAACCGACCCTCCATCACATCGACAGGTGTTTTCCACACGTGTTCCCCGCGCGAGTGGGGATGAACCGCTGCACGAGCGGATGTTGAGCGATGAAGAACCGTGTTCCCCGCGCGAGTGGGGATGAACCGCTTCCGCAGATCGTACAGGCATACATGGAGAAGTGTTCCCCGCGCGAGTGGGGATGAACCGGAATTGGAAGGGAAGATAGCCAAGGATATCCAGTGTTCCCCGCGCGAGTGGGGATGAACCGAGACCCATCCTGATTTTCTTTTACACGCATTAGTGTTCCCCGCGCGAGTGGGGATGAACCGATTCTTTATCAGGTTCAGAGTCCCAAGCAGACGTGTTCCCCGCGCGAGTGGGGATGAACCGGAGTAGCCATGAAATTCGAGTTCAAGCCAGATGTGTTCCCCGCGCGAGTGGGGATGAACCGCCAGGGCGGTGGGCCGGCGGATGTATGCCATGGTGTTCCCCGCGCGAGTGGGGATGAACCGCACGTTGTAATGGTGGAACTTGATCCAGATGTTGTGTTCCCCGAAAGATAGTAAGGGGTCGGATATCTTTGTTAAAGGACACAGTTGTGCATGGCTCTCTCCTTCGGTACTCAATTCGAATTGTGGTTACGGCAGCAAGTCCGCGACGGGTATTGCGGAATCGGGAGCGGCAAGGGGGCGAGAGAGTCGGAAGGGATGCGCTTATGGGATGTTCGATATGAGTTCCTTTGACCGGTCGAGGTGACCCGGTCTCAGTACACCTCCACGCAGTGCTCGGCAAGGTTGACGATCCAGTATTCTCGGATGCCGGCGCGGGCGTAAATTCTCGATTTGTACGTTCGGTCTTTGGCGAGTGTACTATCTGCGACCTCGATGACTCATACGGCTGTGCGAGGGTGCTCATGAACGTAGTCTCGTGGGGAACCAGGCACCACCGCAAGCTCCGGCTCCGGTTCTGAATCCGGGTCCACGACGAGCGGCAATTGGATGCGAATTCAGTAGGAGGGACCAAAGGCTTGTCTCAACGCTTTATCGATCAATCCAATACCAGCCGAATGTGGGCTTTGCTGAGGTGTCACGGTGACGATTTCTCCTTCAGGCAATGCCACACGTTCATCAGGGCCGAATAAGCCGGCTTCGGCCATCCGGTCGTATTCTCGGCGAGTCCAGCGTTTGATCTGTACGGCAGGTGCAGCCATCATTATCTCGCATCGGCTTGAGCCGAGTCTAACAACCCGCTAGTCTGATCACAAGCAATCCACTCTGTTCTAGCAAGGACCTGTCTGAGGGGCCACTGGTATCAGTGAAAATCAGGCTATCAGCGTCTGACTCATACGCCTATCCACCTCCATGACGCTACTTGAATGGTTCTACGTCAGTCTTCTATCGCGCCCCCCTCTTTTGAGTACTGTCCAGTCTAGTTTGTGTTCCTGTAGATTTCGACAACTTGGCGTTGGCATGCCGTTGTGAACCACGGTTCTTGACAGTGCCGTAAGGGATTCTTAGACTCACGCACCGCTGTGATTAGGAACACACATGAAGCCGAGTGCTTCGATGCTGGTGTCATCCTCCTGGTCTGTCCCCCATTACAAAGGAGTGTGAGTCTATGCGTGAATCGAACGATACCCTCTGTGTATTGAACGTCCGATTGAAGTCATCCAGGAGCGTGTCGATAGGGATAGCCAGCAGGATTGGGACTATCGTCATGGGACTTGTGCTGGTATTAGCCACTTGTGCTTCAGCAGGAGTATTTTCAGAGGAAACCGTCGCTGACCGGTTTGAGAAGGCAATGAAGAAGAAAGCGGAGTACTGCAAAACCCACAAGATCGACCAGGCGAACCGGCGTTGCGACATTCTGAAGCTGAAGCCCGCCGATCCGCTGGCGACTGAAGAAGGCCGATTCGCCCATTCGATCAAGATTCCCAATCCCGTCCCGGAGGACAGTGGCTATCAGCCAGGGATGACGTCGGAACAGTACTTTGAGCACCTCTGCAAAACCGAGGCAGGGGAGTTCATCTACAAGACCGTGGAAAATGTCGAGGGGCTGTACATGATG
>WBZQ01001728.1_pt2 | contig 13014 bp, 14 predicted proteins | sample 5204251 | NCBI WGS metagenome assembly WBZQ01 (sample SAMN12412402, study PRJNA552823) | activated sludge metagenome | isolation source: activated sludge from nitrification reactor of wastewater treatment plant... | place: USA: Virginia | collected 2017-09 | reverse complement strand
CCACAACCAGGTGGTCGCCAAGGCGAACGGCAACGGTGAGGTGCTGATCGGTATCCGTCCGGAGAACCTGGAGGACGCCGCCCTCGTCGACGCGCAGACCCGTTCGGCCGGCGGCACTTTCATCGCCGACATCGGGGTGCTGGAGTCGATGGGTTCGGACAAGTACGCCTACTTCGACCTCGATCACGACGGTGCCTCGCACGCCGACGCGGCGTCGGTGGGCGCCGGGCAGTTCGTGGCCCGGCTGTCACCGGAATCGCAGGCCGCCCGGGGTTCGCGCACCGAACTGTTCTACGACACCCGCAAGGTCTCGGTGTTCGACCAGTCCTCGGGAGCCAATCTCCGTCTCTGACAGCCGCTTCCGCCGCTGCCGACGCACTCAGCGCCGGTAGCGGCGGGCGGCGTCGGACAGTTGCGCGAACACCGCGTCGTCCCAGATGTGCCGACGGAACAACCGGTATCGTTCGCCGGCGAGCCGCAGGTACAGTTCGGCGTCGCTGGTCACCTCCGGCCGGATCCCGGCCCGGCGCGCCATCCGGACCACCGGAAGAAACTCCTCACCGAACCAGCGTCGCGCCACCTCGGGCCGCGGCAGGAACTCGCCGATCTCCTGGGTGAGCCGAAAACCCCACGCCTCCACCGCTTCCGCGAGTTGTGCGTACCGGGGCGGGTCGGTGAGCCGGACCGCGTCGGCCTGCTCGTCGGACAGCGGCACCCGGGACAGGAACAGTCTGCGGTGATCCTTGAGCACCAGGTCCGAGGGCGCGTTGATGCCGTCGGGGGAGATGCGGGTGTGGATCTCGGTGACGTAGGCGTCGATGACGGGCTGATGCCGGGCGATGGCGATGGAGACCCGGTGGTGTCCGTCGATGACGAAATGCATGGAGCCGATGCGGTACAGCTCCACCGGCGGCATCGACTCACCGCGCCGCTGCGCGGTGGCCAGCCGTTCCCAGCGGGTCCGCACATGCGACGACGTGGGCCGGAAGTTTCTGTCGAAATCCTTTGTGCGGTCCACACTTCCGACGATGCTGCGGACCTCCACCTGTTGCAGGCCGAGCCTGGTCTCGCCGGTGCGGCCGAGGGCTGCCACCACCTCGTCGAACGGCAGGATCTCGTTGACGTCGGCGGGCTGGCGGCGCATCCACTGCACGAGCCGCGACAGTTCGGCCTGCCGGCGCATCCGGCTGAAATCGTTCTCGGCGTCGGCGGCGGGGAAGCCCGTGTCACGCACCATAGCGTCTCCTTCCGACCGCCACGGCGCCGGTCGCGGGGTCGATCGTGAACTGGCAGTAGCCCACCACATTCATCGACGTGGTGCGCTCGCCGATCAGGCGGTCGTCGGGGCGGGTGCCGAACGGGTGAACGTGCCCGTGTACCAACAGGACCGGATCTAGGCTCGCCACCAGCGGGTGATAGCACCGGAAGCCCCGGTGGGGCAGGTCGTCGCCGTCGCCGACGCTGCGGGCAGGGCTATGGGTGAGCAGGATGTCGATGTCGCGCCGACGCAGGCGGGAGCCGAGGCGCAGCCTCGCGGCCCGGGTGCGCTGGGCGCGTTCGGTGTACTGGTTGGGGCCGGCGTTGTAGCGCCGGCAGCCGCCGAGCCCGGCGATGGTCAGACCGGCGACCCGCACGGTGCGCCCGTCGGCGTTGATCGCGCCCGCCGGGCCGGGATCATCGGTGGGCAGGCCGCTGCGGGTCCATCCGGTGCGTCCGCGCCGGTACCCGTGCAGGTCGGCGTCGTGGTTGCCGGGCACGAACACGCACGGGGCGTCGCACAGCGTCGACAGGATCTCCAGATACGAGAACGGCAGGTCACCGGCACCGAGGATCAGGTCGGGCTTCTCCTCGATCCCGACGCCGTAGGTGAGGGAATCGACCACCTCGTCGGCCACAGCCAGCACACGCACCACCCGTTCAGCGTAGTGATTGACGACGGTGGCCGGGCTGATAGCGGCACACGCACCACCTGTTCGGAGTGACCGATACGGTGGTCGGGTGACTGAAGTGAGCGGAGCGGTGACCGCGTATCTGACCGAACACCTGGGTATGCAGCCGCAGAAGGCGTCGGTGACATTCCTGGGTGTCGAACCGATCGACGTGCTGCGGTTCCAGACCGACTCCGGGCTCGTGTACGTGACCTCCGGGTGTGCGCGGCATCCGATGAGCGATCCGTCGGACTTCAACCCCGACCCGGTGCGTGGACCTCGCGCCGAGATCGTAGTGCGCATGCAGTCCGGAGTCGCGTTACCGGGCCTGCACAAGCGCCTGGCGACGGTGGCCGCGGCACCGGCGGTGGAGGGCCTGATCCTGGCCGCCGACGCCCTGATCGATCTCGGTGAGCCGCTGTGGGACGGGTCGGCTTGCACCGCCCTGGTCCTGGAACCCGACGACCTCGGTGCGGTGCCGTTGCCGGAGCCGATGGATCCGGTCACCCTGTTGCGGGCCATCCCGATCACCGCCAACGAGGCCGCCTGGGTGCGCCTCAAGGGCGTCGACGCCCTGCGCGAGGCCTGGACGGAAGCGGCCATCGACGTCACCTCACCCACCCGCTCGGCCGCCTCCCTCTGACCCCTGATGCCGAGTCGTGTACCTCTCTTGCCGCTTGGGGCCGGGCCGAGGAAAGCGTCGGTTACCCCTGTTGATCCCTGAGGCCGAAGCGACGAAGGAGCGAGGGTCACGAAGGGTCCGGCGAGGTACCCACATGAGGCAACCACCCTCGCACCGAACCCCGCTACAACCACCGGTGATGCCGGAACAGCACGAACAGCCCCACACAGATCACACTCAACAGCACGAGCAGCGAGAAGAACGCCCACTCGTGGTTGGTCCCGGGTATGTGCTCGAAGTTCATCCCGAAGATGCCGGCGATCATCGTCGGAACGGCACCGATCGCCACCCACGCCGAGATCTTGCGCATGTCGGTGTTCTGCTGGATACCCACCTTGGCTGTGGCGGCGTCGAGCAGCGACGACAGCACCATGTCGTATTCGACGATCTGCTCGATGACCATCGTGAGGTGGTCGGCGACGTCGCCGAGGTAACGCCGGATCTCCGTGGGCACGCCGGGACGGTTGGGTGAGGTGAGCGCGGTCAGCGGCATCGCCAGCGGCGACACCGCCCGCCGCAGTTCGAGCACCTCCCGTTTGAGCATGTAGACGGGCTCGATGTGCACCCGGCGCTGCGACGGCTGGAACACCGCGTTCTCGATGGCCTCGACGTCGGTGTCCATTTTGGTGGCCACCGCGAGGTAGGAGTCGACGACGCGGTCGGCGATGGCGTGCAGCGCGGCCATCGGCCCGAGCGCGAGCAGTTCGGGCCGTTCCTCGAGTTTGTGGCGGACCCCGGACAGGTGGGTGTGGTCGCCGTGGCGGACGGTGATGACGAAGTCGGGGCCGGTGAAGATCATGATCTCGCCGGTTTCCACCACCTCGCTGGCCTGGTCGATCGATTCGTGTTCGACGTACTTGACCGTGCGCAGCACCAGGAACTGGATGTCGTCGTACACCTCGAGCTTGGGCCGCTGGTGGGCGTGGATGGCGTCCTCGATCACCAACTCGTGCAGGCCGAACAGTTCGCCGATGTTCTGCATCTGCATCGCGTCCGGTTCGTGCAGGCCCAGCCACACGAACCCTTCGCCACTGGCGCGCACCTGTGTGAGGGCGTCGGTGTAGGTCATCGTTCCGGCGGCCCGCACACCGTCGACGTACACCGCGCAGTCGACGACGGTCCCAGCGACGGGCACGGGGATCCGTGGCAGCGGCAGGCGCGAGCGGGACAGTCCTGCCCGCAGGTGTGGCATCGAGGGCACGAACCGATGGTAGTGGCGAAAGTCCCCTCGCGCTCCCGACTCGCGGGTAACTCCCTGTGGGGCGGGCGCGGCCCCTGTGGTGGGGCGATACCGTGGGACCGGTGAGCAGGAGTGTGTGGACGCTGATGTGCGTGATCGCGGTACTGGTGCCGACGATGGCGGCCTGCGACGACCCCGGTCAGGCGCCGCACCATCGGCTGGTGGTGGGTGCGGCCGACAATCCGATGATGCGGGTGGTCGCCGACATCTACGCAGGGGCGCTGCGCCGCGGCGGCGCCGACGTGGCCGACGCGGTGGTGATCGGCGATGACCCGCAACTGCTGGAGAAGATGGCGGCCGCCGATGTGGACCTGTTCGGCGCGTTCAGCCGGACTCTGCTGACCGAACTCGCGCCCCAGACGACCCCCGTGCCGGCGGAGGATGTGTTCACCGAGCTGAATCAGTCACTGCCGCAAGGGGTGTCGGTGGGCGATCAGACCCTGGTGGTGGCCGGTGAGCCGGGGCAGGTGCTGGTGCCGGTGTACCGGTCGGCGGCATTGTCGAAGGAACAGATGAAGACGGTCAACAAGGTGGCCGGAGAGCTGACCACCGCCGACCTGGAGGCCCTCGCCGGCAAGGCCGGAAACGGCGATGAGCCACGAGACCTCGCGGTCTCGTGGCTCACCGAACACGGGATGTGAGGGCTACTTGGCCTTGCTGAGCGCGAGCGCGGTCACCCGCGCGCTCACACCCTGATACTTGGAGGCGACCAGCCGCACCGACATGTCCAGGATCTTGGCGTCGGCGCCGATGAGCACCCGCGCCTTGCCCTTGCGGACGCCGTCGAGGATGACCTCGGCCGCCTTGGCCGCGGAGGTGTGGGCCAGGTACTTGTCGAAGAACTCGGCCGTGGCCTTCTGGTCGTGATCGCCGGAGGTGGTGGAGTTGCGGGCGATGGCGGTCTTGATGCCACCGGGGTGTACGCAGGTCACCTTCACCGGATGCTTGGCGACGATCATCTCCTGGTTGAGTGCCTCGGTGAAGCCGCGCACCGCGAACTTGGCGGCGTTGTAGGCGGCCTGTCCCGGTTCGGCGAGCAGACCGAACAGCGACGAGGTGTTGACGATGGCGCCGTCGCCGGAGGCGATCACGTGCGGCAGAAAGGCCTTGGTGCCGTTGACGACTCCCCAGAAGTCGACGTCGATGACGCGCTCGATGTCTTTGAACTCGGTGTGCTCGACCTCGCCGTGGTGGGCGATGCCGGCGTTGTTGAACACCGCGTTGACGCCGCCGAAGTGTGCGGCGACGGTCTCGGCGTAGTCCAGAACGGCTTGGCGCTCAGCCACATTGAGGGTCTGGGTGTGCACCTCGGCCCCGGCCTCGCGGACCAGGCGCTCGGTGGTGGCCAGGCCGGCGGCGTCGACGTCGGAGATGGCCAGCTTGGCACCCTTGCGGGCAAGCTGCACGGCCAGTTCGCGGCCGATGCCCGAACCTGCGCCGGTGACCACGACGACTTTGTTGCGGAAGTCTTTCATGTTGTCCTCCTGAAGTGAGTTTCGCTGGTTGAGGTGCGAAGAGCCGCTAGGCGATGAGCCTCGAAACCCGGTGACCCGACGGCGTCGGCTCCTCGCGCCTCAATCGGCGAGAGGGTTGTTCGGTGTCACGCCGAGGCGGCGGCGGTCGCGCGCTCGACGTCGTAGGCGGCGATGTCGAACTTGCGGGTGATGCGGCGGAAGTTGAAGGTGAAGCCCGGCCACAGGGTGGTGATGTTGCCGTTGGCGTCCTTGTACCAGGAGGCGCAGCCACCGTTCTCCCACACGCTGTTGCGCAGCGCGTGCTGGATGCCCTTGTTGTACTCGTCCTGTGCGGAGGCCTTCACGTCGACGCGGGTCAGGCCCTTCTCGCGCACCTGCTTGAGGTAGTCGACGAGGTAGTTGAGCTGCGATTCGATCATGTACACCATCGAGGTGTGGCCGAGGCCGGTGGACGGCCCGACCATCAGCGCCAGGTTGGGGAAGCCGTGGATGAAGGTGCCCTTGTAACCCTGCATGCCGGTGCCCGCCCACACCTGGGCGAGGCTGCGGCCGTCGGCGCCGACGATGGCCTCGAACACGGGGGAGTCGGTGACGTGGAAGCCGGTGGCCACCACGATCACGTCCACCTCACGCTCGGTGCCGTCGTTGGAGACCACACTGCTGCCGGTGATCTTGCTGATGCCGTCGGTGATCAGGTCGACGTTCGGCCGGGCCAGTGTCGGGTACCAGTTGTTGGAGCGCAGGATGCGCTTGCAGCCCACCGCGAACTTCGGGGTGACCTTGTCCTTGAGCTCAGGATCGGTGATGGCCTTGGAGATGTTGGTGCGGCACGCCAGTTCCACCGGCTTGAGGGCGTTGGGGGCATACGTGAGACCGAGCGCGGTGACCTCGTTGAGGCCGTACACGGCGGCGCGCATCACCTTCTGCACGCCCGGAACGTGCTTGAACGCCCAGTTCTCGGCCGGGCGGTAGGCGCGTTCGGTGCGCGGCACGATCCACGGCGCGGTGCGTTGGTACACGTCGACGTGCGCGGCGACCTTGGCCACCTCGGGGACGAGCTGGATGGCGGACGCGCCGGTGCCGATGACGGCCACCCGTTTGCCGGTGAAGTCGTAGTCGTTGTCCCAGCGGGCCGAGTGCACGATCTTGCCGCCGAAGCTGTCGATGCCGTCGATGTCGGGGAGGTTGGGTTCGCACAGCGGGCCGACGCCGCCGACGAGTATTTGCGCGCGGTACTGCTCGCTCGTGCCGTCGCGGGTCACGTCGATGATCCAGCGGGCCTGGTCCTCGTTCCACTCGGCGTGGGTGACCTCCGAACCCCAGCGGGTCTTGGCGCCGATGCCGTACTTGTCGGCGACATCGTTGATGTACTGGTGGATCTCGGGCTGATGGCCGTAGGAGCGGGTCCAGTTGGGGTTGAGCGCGAAGGAGTACGAGTACAGCTGCGAGGGCACATCGCACGCCGCGCCCGGGTAGGTGTTGTCGCGCCAGGTGCCGCCGAAGTTCTGGCCGCGGTCGAGGAGGACGAAGTCGTCGAAGCCGTTCTGCTTCAGTTTGATGGCCGCACCGAGGCCGGAGAATCCCGCGCCGATGACGGCAACCTGAACATCGTTCGTTGTCATGGAGGACACGATAGGGTGCTATTGACCCAGCGTCAATACCCTATTGAGCATTAATCAATAAGGGTCTAGGGTGAGGGTACCGCCGGTTCGGGGTGAGCGCCCTTCAGCGGGGAAGGTGAGGGGTATCAAGCCCTCGGACCGGCGGCGTACTGGGCATACACGGCCCGCGGCGATCTGGAGGTGCAACTGTCGTGACGAGTACAGCCGAGCGTGCGGCCATTCCACCGCAAAAGCCGCGCCGCACCCGGATGAGCCCGGAGGCCCGTCGCGAGCAACTCATCGAGCTCGGCCTTGCCATGCTGCGCGAATCCCCCATCGAAGATGTCTCCATCGACGCCATCGCCGACGCCGCCGGAGTCTCGCGGGCGCTGCTGTTCCACTACTTCGAGTCCAAGCAGGACTTTCACGTCGCTCTCGCCCAGGCCCAGGCCCGCCAGATGCTCGCCTGCACCCAGCCCGACGCCACGGTCGAGAATCCGCTGGAGATGCTCGAGAAGTCGATGCGGGCCTACATCGACTACGTCAGCGAGAACCGCAATGCCTACATGGCGGTCCTGCGCGGCGCCGCCAGTTACGACCCGGCGATGCGTGCCGTGTTCGACACCACCCGCGCGGCGATGGCCGAGCGGATCTACGCCTACGCCCCGGCCCTCGGCGTCGAGGTCACCCCGATCGTCCGCCTCACCGTCCACGGCTGGATCGCTTTCGTCGAGGAGGCCACCATCAACTGGTTCGCCACCCAGGATGTCACCAAGGGTGAGCTCATCGCCCTGGTCACCACAGCTCTTCCCGCCCTGGCCACAGGCGCCGCCCTCACCAACCTCTGAGCGAGCTACTGTGCCGCAAACTGCCTCCCGCGCAACGGATACCGCGATATCCGATTTGCGGGAGGCAGTTCGTGACGCGGGACGCGGAAGCTATCTCTCAATCCTCTGGGAGGAGTCTGATCGCGGCGATTGCTCGCTGCAGACTTCCGGACCTTGTTGCTGCCGCTGACACGTCCCAGTGATCCTTCGCGAACCGGTTGATTCGTGAGACGTACTCAGGTCCGGTCAGCCCGTCAGACGTGACCACGCCATCTCGAATCGCCCGAGGCGACTTCCTGCAGAGGTCCAGCAGCGTCCGTTTGGCGTGGGGAAGGTTTTCCACATCCACTGGAATCTTGCCGATACGCACGTGAAAGAATTCGGCAAACCCGGTATTGTCGGCCATCAGCCATGCTTCAGTCATATTGTGGGCGATCCGCAAACTAAATCGTTTGCTCTGCGCACTCGTCAGCGTTGAGAGCAACTGTTCACGAAGCTGAACCGGGCAAGTCCCATCCGAATCGCGGAAAACGACCCAGCTTTGTCTTTTCGCGGCGGCATTATACTTCGGTATCTTGGGGTCGAGCCGTGTCTTGCCTCCGGCGACGGCCACTCGGTCGACTGTTCTGCCGGCCGCGATCACCACGGATTTCGCGGCTTCGCGGTCGGATTCCCCCTCCACGGCGATGTTGACCATCAGCGACCGGTGCCGACGTTGATCAGACCGGAAAGATCTTGGGGCGAGATGAAGCCGTCGACGATCTCGGAAACGGGGAGACCTGCTTCGATATCGTCTGTGGCTTTCTCGATTTCAGAGAGGAGCTGAGCAGTTGTTCCATCGCCTGTCACTTGCAGGACGAGGATTTCACGTGGCAGCACGCCCTCATCGTCGAGGAGCTCGGGCGCGTGGGTGGACAAGAGAACCTGGAGGGTCTTATCGCGTTGCGCGGTTGCCAATACGGTGGGTAGTGTCCGTACGATCGCCGAATTCAGCGATAGTTCGGGCTCTTCCAGGAGCAATACGCCGCCATTGGATTTTGAGCTGACCAATGTCCACAGGAGGCCGATGAGGCGCAGCGTTCCGTCGGAGAAATCGGCCTCGGATTGCCGGGACGGTGTGGCGCGCCAGTTTCGGTACCCGGCTTCAAGATGTGGCCGTCCTGCCGGGTCGACTTTCAGTTTCAGTGTTTGAAACTCGGGAACAGCGGCCTGGAGGGCGGTTTGGATGCGTCGCAACCAAGCGTCTCGTGTCCTGGGGGTGAGCGCATTCATTTCGGCGATGAAATCGCTGCCGTAGGGGTCGACGTCTGTCCCGCCGATGAGACGAACGGGTTCCCGGATGACCTGGGGAACCAGGTGGAAGTACCGGACTTTGGCAAAATACTCGGCCAGTTTGCGGAACTGCTGGTTGTACCCGATCTGTTCAAGATGCGTCTGGGTGAGACGCTCGGGATCGGCCTTGTCGGCGGTATCCGGCCGAGTGAGAATCACCTCACCGTTCAGCTCAACGACCTCCGTGTCGACGATGGGCTTGTTCTGACCGCCGGACTGCCCGCGGATGCGTAGCTCGTAGCGCCATCGGTCGTCCCCGTCCTGCAACTGAATATCGAGAACGAGGCGGCCCTTTTGATGATTGCGGGCGAACAGGCTGCGGACTTTCGCCAGACCTCCCCGCTTGTCCAGAGCGGCCGAGAGTCCGCCACCTGGACCTGCGACATCACCCATGAAACGGAACAGGTCGAGAAAGTTGGACTTGCCTGCCGCATTGGGGCCGACGACGAACAGTCGGTTCCCGATTTCGACGTCCAGCGACTTGAAGTTGCGCCAGTTTCCGGCGGTGACATGTGTGACACGCATAGGGTCTCCTCGTCATGGTGGTGAGGCCAGGCACTGCAGTTCGCAGGTTGCGGGCGCTGGGGTGCGTCGTCGCCAGGGTATCGTGTGGAGCCGGTCCGTTGCCGTCGGCGATGTCGTGCTGCGGCGCGCCGTGTCGGACTCGGTTGGTAGCCTCAAAACTCGCAGGTTGGGCAATCGGGAGAGGCGGGTGGGGTGTCGGTAGACGAGCGCTGGGTCGAGGTGTCTCCGTCGGAGTTCGCTCACGAGGCAGATGGTCTGCGGATGCTGCGCGAGATCATCGTTCGGCGTTGCTCACCACGCGGCGCAAGGCGCAGAATCTGGCGTGGCGGCTGAAAGAGGAGGTCCGAAAGGTCGCGCAGGAGCATGGCATACAGGCCGACAAGGTGATGCGGGTGCTGCTGTTCGATCAGGAAGTGGTGTTCTTCCACGGCGACAATTTCCACGCAGAAGACGCGATGACGGTAGCAGCGATCGGCAAGACCGAAAGCGAGAGGGTGACGTCCGGCCGATGCCCGGAGGACGTAGCGCGCAAGCCGGGTCCGGCGCGGGCGACGGCGGGGCCGTGACTCCGACAGCGGGGTTGTCGCAGGGGCGGTTGACGTTCGGGATGTGCGTCGGCGTCACGGCGGTGGCGTTCGAGTCGATCGCGGTGACCACCGCGATGCCGAAGGCGGCCGGCGATCTGGGACATCTGGCCTGGTACGGGTGGGTGTTCTCCACCTTTCAGGTCGGGCTGCTGTTCGCTTCTGTGGTGGCGGGGCGGATGTGCGACCGGCTGGGCCCGGTGCGGCCACTTTCGTTGGGGATGGCGATCTTTGCGGTCGGGCTGATCGTCGCCGGGTCGGCGAGCGACATGGTCATGTTGATCGTGGGCCGGCTGATTCAGGGCGTCGGCGGCGGTGCGCTGAATGTGGCCCTGTATGTGCTGATCGCGCGGGTGATCAGCGAGCCGGATCGGCCGCGGGTGTTCTCCTGGGTGTCCACGGCCTGGGTGTTGCCGTCGCTGGCCGGACCACCGGTCGCGGCCTATCTCACCGACCAATTATCTTGGCGGTGGGTGTTTTTCAGCGTCCTTATTCTCGTTGCGGTGTGGGTGGTGCTGACCGTGCCCAACCTGGTCACCGTGCGCCGCGCCGGGCTCGACGGTGGACACCCGGGCAGTGGTGCGGTGCCGATCTGGGCGGCCGTGCTCGTCGCGGCGGCGGTGCCGGCGATCGGGGTAGCCGGTCAGCGCCTCGATCTGTGGGCGCCGGTGATCGGTGTTCTCGTCGTGATCTTGTTTGTCATCGCATTGCCGCGGGTACTGCCCGCGGGCTTTTTCGGCCGTGGAGTCGATCGCCCGGCGTCGGCGATCCGGGCGGTGGTCGCGACGCGGGGCCTGTTCGCCGGGGCATTCTTCAGCACCGAGGTCTTTCTGCCGCTGTCCCTGGTCGAGGGCCGGGACATGCGCCTGCTGTGGGCGGGCACGTTGCTGACCGTCGGCTCGCTCGGCTGGACCGCCGGGTCCTGGGCGCAGTCGCGGCTCGGCACCCGGATGCGGCGTGACCGGATCATCGTCGCCGGTTCGTGCTCCATAACGTTTGGTGTGGCGGGTGCGGCGATCACCGCCTACCTGCCGGCGACGTGGATCGGTGTGGTCGTCGCGGTGTGGGTGGTCGCCGGATTCGGTATGGGCCTGGCAACGGCCAGCACCTCGGTGGCGATCATGCGGTTGTCCAGCGACGACGCGCAGGGACGCAATGCCTCCTCACTGTCGGTGGCCGAAGCCCTCTGCAATGCCATCCTCGTCGCGATCGCGGGCAGCATCTTCGCGGCACTGCACACGACGGCCGACGCGTCGATCACCTTCGGTGCGGTGATGACGCTCGCCGTCGTCGCCGCGGCCACCGGAATCGCGGCCGCCACCCGCATCGGCCCGGTCTACGACACCGACAGCCAGGATTCACTGGGGCGGTAACCCGGATCGTGCGATCTCCGCGGTACGGCATTCGAGGTAGCCGGCCCAGATCGCCGACGACATCATGGCGACGGACACGGCCGAGGCGACGACGACGGCGCCCGTGAGCAATGCCGGTGCCAGGGTGAGGTCGGAGTCCGACGCGGACCACAGAAGGTCTCCGGCGACGAGGGATGTCGGAAGGACGCAAAGAAGACCCATCGGGACCAGGATGGCGGCGGCGACCACACCGCAGAGCATCAGAACCGCTGCCAGCGACAGGTAGTTGTCGGCGGTGAGCTGCCAGGATCGCCTGACAGCACGAACGGGACCGCAGCGTTCGAGAGCGATGATCGGTCCGACAAGCGCGAACCTGATACTGAGGGCAACTGCGACCAGGATAACCAGTCTCGACACCATGTAACCGAGTAGGGCGACGAGTGAGTTCCCGCTGTCGGCGAGAATCCAGAGGGGCACGATGACCACGGCGACCGGCAGCAGAAGCGCGAGGTGGGCGACCAGACTTGCCGGGAGTGCGGTGGCGGCCGTGCCCAATGACGGACCGGACCCGAGACGTCTGGACAACAGGACGGGAAGGATGGTGCTAAGTGGCCACACGCTCGTCGCGACGACGATCAGACCGGCGACACACAGAATTTCTGTCACTGCGCCGATGCGGTCGAGTTCGTTGTCACCGGGCTGCGGGGTGATCGGCGAGATCAGGGTGTGGACGATCATCCCGATCGTCGCGGTGCACGTGAGAATCAGCAGGGTGATTCCGAGGTGTGTCACCGGGGCGCGGAACAACATGCGAATGCTCTGCCGGAATGCGCGGTCGACGTCGAATCGCGGCGGTGAAGCTGGAAAGTGGGTGAAGGGTGGCCGAACTGGGTCGATGGTCACGGCCCCATCGTAGGGACCGGGATCCTGGCGTGCAGGCACCTGCAGTTGGCTTTCGCGTTGGTGCAGACATCGTCCTTACCGGCCACTGGTTCCTGGCCTCTTGCCACAGGCATCATCCTGGGAATCGGCCACTGCGACAACGGTAAGCTGTATGGAACTCACGGTGGGCGAAGGATTCACGCGGACAGGAACACCTCGTCGTTGTGCCACTCGAGGAATTCTTTCGCCGGGCGGTCTGCGCGTTTGGCGGGTACGTCGATTTTGGTACCGGCGCGCTGGTAGAACCAGTCGCCGTTGCCGAACTGCTCACGTAGGGCGGGGCTGACGCGTAACCGGTGTTGGAAGTCGACGCCGAGGTAACCACGATCGAACAAAGTGTGAACATCCGAACGCAGAAGAAGTCCGTTATCGACGCGATGGATACCACCTGATGCCACCGGCAAGATATGTGCTGCTTCCAGAACTGGGCGAACCTTGTCACCGGTGACAGCACACCGGTGGTTGTAGGTTTCGGCGATCACGGCTTTGAATGCCTGCTGTCCGATTCGCGGAACCGTCAGTGTGG
>WBZQ01002121.1_pt1 | contig 13015 bp, 17 predicted proteins | sample 5204251 | NCBI WGS metagenome assembly WBZQ01 (sample SAMN12412402, study PRJNA552823) | activated sludge metagenome | isolation source: activated sludge from nitrification reactor of wastewater treatment plant... | place: USA: Virginia | collected 2017-09 | reverse complement strand
CATAGGCCAGGAGGGTATCGGGATGGAGGGCCTTTGCGAGGGGGATACTTCGCGTGAACAGCGGCACGGTCGCCAACGCCGGCCGGTCCGCCCCTTGAAACTGTACGTGGACACCCTGCGGTTTCACGCCGGCTTGCTGCAGCACATCGCGAAGCCTCACGCCGGTCCATTGCGCATTGCCGACCGCCCCGCGCTCCCACTGCACCCCGGGCACTTTGGGACGATGGTGCGCACGTCCGTTTCCACTGCATTGCAGGACGGCTGTCAGCGAAACCGGTTCGAATTGTTGCAGGTCCTTCAGCGTGAAACTGAGCGATTCTTTGACGAGGCCTTTCACACTCAACCGCCAGGCCTCAGGCTGAATCGCCTCGGCAGGGGGTGGGCCGAAATGACTCCGGACGAAGAACCGTTCGTTGGAGGTCAGCCAGGATGTAAACTCGCGCACCGGCGTTTCTGCGTCAAACGGCCGCGTGACCCGCACGGTCAAGGGTCCCGTCGCTTCCGCGGCCTCGGCCTGAGGAGCCGATTCGCGCATCGATCCTCCACCGCCCAGCACCATGCCGGCCCCGATTCCCTTCAGCAATGTCGTGAACCAGCCGCGACGGGAAACCGTTACCATCCTACGCTCCTCCGCCTGGACCGGGATGACCGTGTGGATTCAGATCGATTACAATTCCCGCCGGCATGACGATCGATTGGTGCACGGTGCACCCGTGGGCCACTCTCAGCAGCCGCTCTTTCTGCTCAGGCGTCACACGGTGCGGAAGACGAATCGCCAGTTGAATCTGTCCGACGCGATGGGGGCTTTCGGCAATTGTCCACTCGGCATCGACTTTCAATCCTTCACGTGAGATATCGTGTCGCGCGCAGAACTGGCCGACAAAGTACCCCACGCAACTCGCCACCGAACCGACGAACAATTCCACAGGACTCATACCGGCGTCGGCCCCTCCGTCTTCAACCGGCTGATCCGTCACAATCCGGTGCCGGTCGCTCAGGATGTCGTACCGCGCCCCTCCCTGATACGCCACGCTGAGTTTCATTTCGTCCTCCTCCGCTCGCCTCTCGTACGTCGTGTCTCGTTGTTCCTTCCCAAGAGGGAAGAGTCATGAGATACGCGTCACGCAGAGCGTTTCACGCGTTCAATAGGGTGCATCCACCGGTTTCCCTCCCTTCGGCCAGTCATTGCCTTTGTCGGGAAAATCCGGGCGTGGCTGGGAGTTGAGATACGCCGCGACGTCATAGGCATCCTGATCCGACAGGGCCCATCCTCTGGTGCGAGGCATATTCGATTTGATGAAGGAAGCGGCTACCGGAATGCGCGCCATCTCCGCGCCGATGTTGTAAGACTGAGGCCCCCACACAGCGGGAGCCGCCATCGTGCCCTGCCCGTCCGCTCCATGGCAAAACGCGCAACGGGACGTGAACACCTTAGCGCCGTTTGTGGCATCCGGCGGCTTGGGCGCTTGAATCCGTGGGATGCCGCGCCAGGCCATGCGGCTGCCCGACGGCACATCCTTCGACAGCCATTCGATGTAGGCGACGACCGCCTGGAGCTTATGACTGTCTTGCGGAATGGCCTTCCCGTTTAAATTGCGCTCGAAACATTCGTTGATACGGTCGTCCAGCGTCACGACGCGCCCGGTCCGCGCATGATATTCGGGATAGGCCCGCGAGAGGCCGACAAAGGAAGACGAATTGGGGTCGAGTCCCGCATCCAAATGACAATTGGCGCAGGTCAGCCGGTTGCCGACGTAGGGGGCAGCGAACTGCTGTGTGTGGACGACGATTTCATAGCCCAGGCGGATCTGCTCACCGCGCTGTCCGCCGGGAATCGAATCGGGAGCGGGATGGCTGAACAGCGCATCCAGCCTGGGTTCTGGCTGGCTCGCAGCCGATGGAACGCCGCCTCGTGTATCTTTCGACTCGACACAACCTGCCGTCACCCCGAGGAGCACCATGATGCTGAACAACAGGTGTCGCATACGTAGAGCTTCTCGCAAACTACATACCACGTCGGCTGCAATGCGTCTAAAGAAACGGGCTCTCGGCAGGCCGCCGGGGAAACGTGCGTCTCTCACCTTGGCGATAAACGCCACAGTCATCCTTTCCTGCCTGCGGCATCGTGCGACAGCATGCGTGCCCCGGCCCTGTGAATGTACTGATTAGGGACAGATGGGAGGAAAAGGATTCGAAAAATAATTCATCGCCGTCATTTGAGTTCGATCACGGCTTCAGCGAACGGATGTACGCGATGATGTCGTCCAACTTCCCCTCATCGAAGACCGCGGCATAGCCGGTCATGGCGGTGCCCGGCCGCCCCTCCTGAATCACCTTGCGCAATTGCGCGTCCGGTTTCTCTTGAGTGGCGTTGGATGTGAGGTTGGCCGGTGCCGGCGTAAGGTAGGCGGCCATCTCGCTATCGCCTTTTCCTGCCGGTCCATGGCAATTCAGGCAACTCTCTCGATACAACTTGTGCCCGATCGCTGGGTTTCCTTTGCCGGACGCAGCCTGACTGATCGGCATCGCTCCCAGCAGCACGCTCACGACAAACACGAGAGTGACACCTGTGCTCGCATACAATCGTTCCCCACATTCAGGTATGGAAATCTCTTTCTCAGGTTGCGCGTTTCAAACTCAGCATATAACTCGTCAGGTCATTGAGCTGCTGATCGGTGAGCGGAAACTTCGGCATAAACGACCCCGGCGACACCGACTGCGGGTCCCGGAAATGCTTCAGGTGCCATTCTCGATCAGGCCGCGTGTCCCCGACCGTGGACAGGTCAGGCGCCACCGCTCCTCCTTCTCCATGGATCCGGTGGCACCCAACGCAGCCGAGTTGCGCGTAGACGGCCTTCCCCCGTGCTACAGCCGGATCTGCCCTTGGTACCGCATACAGATTTCTGATTGAAATGCCCAACAGGCCGAACACGACGAGAAGGAAGAGCAGGCCGCTCCCGAGCGCCACAGGCCGCCGGATCGGATTGCGCACCGGGTTTCGATCGATGAACGGCCAGAACAACATGACCAGGATGACACAGAGCGGCAACACCCAGGTCGCCAAGGGTTCCAGCGGTCCATGCACGTACTTGAGCAATTCGTAATAGAACAGAAAATACCATTCGGGCACGGGCACAAAACTCGTATCCGAAGGGTTCGCCTTATCGGTGAGCGGCAACGGAATACTCAACGCCAATGCCGCGACGACAAGGAAGACGCCGGCAATTACGACGGCGTCCATGTAGACCTGCCGGGGAGCAAAGGTTTCAGCGCCTAATGACGCTCGATCGTCGGTCCAGGGTCCGGCCGGCCCGACTCGCCGCAGGACGAAGAGGTGCACGGCAATCCCCGTGAGAAGAATCGCAGGGAGAAACAGCACATGAATCGCAAAAAATCGTGAGAGCGTCAGTGCCCCCAGGATTTCGCCGCCGCGCAGGACCCGGGAGGCGATATCGCCGATCAGCGGAACGGTGCCCACCATGTTGATCCCGATCTGGGTCGCCCAGTAGGCCGTTTGATCCCAGGGCAAGAGGTAGCCGGTGAAGGCGAAGGTCATCACAATCAGGAACAGGCATACCCCGACCATCCACATCACTTCGCGCGGCGCCTTGTACGCGCCGTAGAGAAACGTTTGGAGCATGTGGAGCCCGATCGCCACGACCATGGCCGATGCGCCCCAATGGTGAAGGCCTCGCACCACCCATCCGAGGAAGATGTCGGTTTCGATAAAGCGAACACTGTCGTAGGCATGGTCCGGGGTGGGCGCATAATACAGCGCGAGGAACATGCCCGTGGCAGCCTGGAGGACGAACAGGAACAGCGTCACTGACCCGAAAACATAGATCCAGCTGGCCCCGCCGGGAATCGGCTCATCGAGCAAGGTGCGCTGGACCGGTTTCAGGTTCAGGCGAGCATCAAGCCAATTGTACAAGCGGGACGACATTCCACTCCCAGGTATGAGTTCTCAGTTGTGAGTCATGAGGACCACCATCCCGTCGCAGCTTACAACTCGACGCTCGTCGGAAGACCCGACTTAAAGTCCTTGTACATGACAAGCAACCGCCCGCCTTCGACTTTGGAAGGAAGGGTATCGAGCGGGCGCGGAGCGGGGCCTCCTAGCACCTGTCCGTTCACATCATACGAACTTCCATGACAGGGACAGAGAAATTTGTTCTCCGAGTCGTCCCAACGATAGCCGCAGCCCAAGTGCGTGCAGATCGGCGAGAACACCCTGATGTCGCCCTGCGGCTGCTTGACCGCCCATACGGCCTTATGCGAGGTAGTCTCCAACCAGCCGTCACGAACCGTGGTCACATGGTCCAATTGCTTGGGGTGGCCGGCAGGCAAGTCATCGACGGCTCCGACGTCGACCCAGGCGCGCTGCCGCCGCTGGAAGGCCGGCGACATCAGCGTGCTGAGCAACGGAATAGACAACCCGACACCGACGAGCCCGGCTGCGGCCAGCGTGACCCAATGAAAAAACGTCCGCCGCGATCCGACCGGCGTGGAGAACCCGCCGCCCGGCTGCTGATCAGGCTGTTCTGGATGGCCCGCCATAGATTGCTCTCGCTCGCCCCGGATTCACCGCAGTCAGGCTTTTTTCCCCGCTCCGACCGAACAGGTATTGATGCCGAACAAGCTCCAGAGCGGACAGAACCCCAAGGCTCCAGTCACGAGGGCAATCGTTCCCATCGCCAAGGCGATCCCCACCCCCACGGGAGGAAGCGCCGCGAACACCCCGATGCCGATCAGCAGAATCCCAAGGACAATTCGAACCGGTCGTTCGATTCCACCCACATTACATGCCATCCCAGCACCTCCTTCGGATCAATCAATCACGCTATCAGCCGCCACCTTTATCCGTCAGCATCCGGAACACGCCTGTCGCCGACTCGCGCTCTCGGTGGGTATGAGTCATCGCCACGGAAATGGATTCAATTGTTCAGTCAACTCCTCACTTCGATTCCCGATGCCGACAGCTGAAGACTAACGGCCTGTGGCTATTTCGTCGCGAATCGATACATATCGTGGCAAGTGGTGCACCGGGCCGTCATGCTCGACAGTCGATTGAGGATTTGAACCGGGGATTCACCTTGCGCAATGCCGTCCGCCAGATGATCCATATCTTTATGGATGGACATCCCCATTTGCTTAAACGCCAGGGGAAGTTTCAGCATGATGGCCGGGTTCACGTCGGCCGCCATCGCCATCCCCGCCGCTCGGGCTGCCCCTTCGGCCGCCTTCATTGGTTGGTCGGGAGCCCCCAACACGGTGACCACACCATGGACCGCTTTCAGCAAGTCCCGCATCTCCGCCAGCACCAGATCCCGTTCCGATGGCGCAAGGACGATCTCTGTGCGGCCGTCATTTCCCGGTCTCGTGTGGCCTTGCACGAGAAACGTGGACATGATGCCGATCGTGATCACCCACAGCGCCGCTATGCCCCACGCGAAGATCCGCCAATTCATACGATGACAGGTTCCATTTCTTTTTAAGGACGTCCCCGGCCGGCCTCACTACCCAGTTGCCGCAGATAGGCCGTCACGTCGCGCATGTCTTCTTCGGACAGAACAAATTTCCAGGCGCCCATCGCCGTATCTTGGCGACCATCATGAATCGTTCGTAACACGGTCGCATCCAGCTTGGCCTGCACGGCGGGAGCGGTGAGGTCGGCGACCGGCGGCGTAAAAGTCATCGGGCCGTTCCCCTTGCCTTCCACCCCATGGCAGCGGATGCACAGATTGGCATAGAGCATCTTCCCCTTGCCTGCGTTCCCGGTGCCGGCAGATACGCCAGCTACAAGCGCCGAGAAGAGGATCACCTGCGCGAGACCACTCACTCCGACTCGGAGGTTCATGATGCGCCCCTTTCTGAACGCTCCCGTCGGAAAGATCCAAGCGTCATACAGGGGAGATGCGATCCCCGTGCCAATCAAACCGGCACGAGGATCTTCGGTCAATACTCTGGATATAGATCGTTCATAGCGGAGAGACGGGAAACAGCACGAGGGACTGGAGACAATCACCCCATCCCACACATGGTCCTGGCGCAAGATGCCACAGCCGGAACGATCAGGTGATCGTGGGCTCCAGGATGATGCGCGTTTTCATCGAATTGGAGATCAGGCAGTTCGCTTCCGCCTTTTCGATCAGTTCTCTGGCTTTCGTGGCATCACCTCCGGATGGAAGCGTGATGTGGGGACGCAGAGTTATCACCGTCACCTGAAACTTTCCCTCCACAAGTTCCAGACGACCTTCCGCTTCGCAACGATACGCGGTGAACGCCAGTCCGCCCCGCTCCGCAACGGCCAGGAATGTGGTCATAAGGCAGATGTTCGCCGCCGCCACGTACAAATCCTCCGGCGACCAGATGCCTTCATGCCCCTTGAACTCAGGCGGTGTCGCCACCTGAATCTCCGGCTTGCCTTCACTCGAGATCGTCCCTTTTTTCTGTTCCGTCCACTGAACCGCTGTTCGATATGTATACACCTTACTGCGTACGTCCATTGCTCCCTCCGAACTGTGCTGTGCGTAGATTAAACCAGGACACGACAGGCCTGCGGCCTCCTTCAGTGCGCGCAATCAATGCGCCACTCTGATGCCTTCGGCACCGGCCGCTTAGAGATGGTAATCGCCTGCAGCCTCAGGTTGGTACAGCACCTCTTTGATGCGCACGGTACGCCTGCCCGCCGGCACAGGCCAATTGACCGTCGAGCCCACCCGGGAACCCAGCAACGCCGTTCCGATGGGCGCAAGGATGGAGATTTTGCTCTCCGAAATGCTGGCATCCGAAGGAAATACCAACGTATAGACGCTCTCCAGGCCGGTCTCCACATCTTCGATCCGGACTTGGGAATTCATGGTGACCACATTGGGAGGAATGGCAGAGGGCTCCACGACGTCAGCGCGATCCAGCTCCTGTTCCAAGCTATCCAGATGGTCTCGATCCCGCCCGACGCTCGTGCGGGCCTTCAGCACATCTCTGAGGCGAGACAGGTCCACGGCGGTCATGCACACTTTCTGAGCATTCATGCTTTCTCTCCTTTGATGACGTGCCGGTCCAGCACGCTGGGCACCACCCGGCGATGGCCTGACTCGAACTTCCCTGTTTTCACGGTCAACACCGGGCACGTCGCCCGGCGCAACACCGCCTCCGCGACACTGCCGCATCGCTCGGGCGAGATTCCTCGCCGCCCATGCGTCCCCATCACAATGAGGTCGGTCTGTTGCCGCAATGCGCAGGCCAGAATGGAATCGGAAGGGACGCCGGCGCAAATTTCCACGTCAACCGGAAGCCCGAACGCCGTCACGATTTCTCGAAGGTCCATCAGCTGCCGATTCCAGTAGTCTCGCTTCGACGGTTCCTCTTCGATGACTCCGAGGCCACAATCCAGATCGTACGAGGCCGGCTCCAGCACATGCATCAGCGTCACTGCCGCACCGACACCGTGAGCCAGGTGCACGGCATATTCGACCGCATCCAACGAGGGCGTCGAAAAGTCCAGTGGCGCCAGAATACGCCGAATCAGCGCCGGTCTATCGACAGGCAACACCTCGACGGCGTCCTTCCGGGACCCGGGCACCGCCAGAATCGGACAGGGCCCCTCCTGGATCAATCGCTCCGCCGTCTTCCCGATCTGTCCATAGAGCATATTGGTGCGCCCCTGCGCGCCCAGCACAAGCAGATCGACGCCCTGCTCTCTGGCGGCGTGATGAATATGCTCGCTGGGATTTCCCAAGAGCAGCCTGACTCTGGCCGGCGTGCCCCGGCGCGCCAGGTCGTCCCGCACCGCTTCCAATTGTCGTGCGGCGGCCGCCCGCGATCGCCCGGCCGTGCCCAACGAGTCCGTATCCGGAGCGATCTCACGGGGGGCCTCGATCACATGCAAGACATCCAGCTTGGCATCGTAAGCGCCGGCGAGATGAACCGCATACTCTTGAGCGCGGCTGGCATCCTCTGAAAAGTCCGTGGCGAATAAGATGTGCTTCACGATTGGTGGTGTCGTCATGGCTGCTCCTTCACAATAATTGGACGATTGTTGGACAACCGGAGGTCCATCGGAGAACGCCGGTCGAAGACTGAACGGAGCGCGGGACTCATGACAAAACGAGGGATGGGCGTGAGCCACTGCAGTGGTCGTTCATGCAAGACAACTGCCACGAATCGTCAGTGATTCGCACACGCAAGTCCGCAATCGAAGCCGCATTCTGCCGGATGACCAGACCGCGACTCTGACCCATTGTTGCCATTTGCGGCAGCGCCTCCTCGACTGGTGAGGCGATACTCCCCGCTGTGCCGGGGACAGCGGACATTCGGCCGGCCAGGCATTCCATCGCCGCCGTCGCGTCGCGCCCTCTCGCTACCAGTCGTCCATCGTACGATGCGCCATGGCGGTATCGAGCGCCTGCGCGGATGGGACGGCAGCCACCGCGGCTCTCAGATACGGCATGACCGAGGCCGTCTCCCGGCCCAGCCGCATCAGCGTGCGCATGATGCGTTCCGGATGACTCCAATCGCTCCACCAGACGCCCTGCATTTCCATCACGGCTGTTGCGCCGGGGACAGCAGCCAGGAGATCGCGCGAGAGACTACGGACCGGCATACGCTCGTAAATCTCGCGGAGGACCTGCGGTTCCTTCGGAGTATTGATCGCCTGGCCCAGCCGTTCGAAGAGCCTCATCATCTCCGGCAGAATGCTCCGGCCCAGATTCCACCACGTCTCAACTCGGGCTGCCATGATGCCCGTCTGCCACAACGCTCCCGAAGCAGAGGCCAACCGCGCCAACTGAGGCTCCGGCCTGTGCAGGACGGTCTTGACCGCCCGGATCGACCTGAGGCCGAGCCTGATGAGTTCATGATCGGCTTTGATCCAGCCATAGTCACTGTCCGGTCCATCCGGGCGCGCGGCGAGCCCCACCACCTTCGCCGGCAACATTTCCACCGCCCGGACCGCGTACAGTATCTCCCCGAGCAGGCGATCTTCGGGATAGACAAATTGATTGGCGGGAGTAATCACCACCGTCGCCTTCGGATCCCGCGCACGAATATAGGTCAAGGGAAGAAATAATCCGGCGGCCGTGCCGGCATTACGCGGTTGCACCAAGACCATGCCGGGATTCCGCCGGCCAATCTGGGCCCAGGCTTCATGATGACCACGCCCGACCACCACGAGCGAACGAGCCGGACTCGTCACGCAGAGCATGCGGTCAAGCGTGTGCTGGAACAGAGACCTGGTTCCGAGATATCGACAATAGTGATTCGCCATCGTCCGGCCCAACCACCGCGTCACAACCGGCTGCATCCGGACTCCGTCTCCTCCCGCGAGGATGATCGACCATCGCCGGCCGAGATGATCCCCTGCGTCTCCCATGGTGCCCTCCTCTCGTTGCTTCACTGGGATAAGTCGAGCAGGGACAGGCCCCAGAAGATCATGATCCCCATCGCGGCCATGACCAAGACCATGAGCAACATCACCGGCGCCAAGGTGGTGACCTGTTTCATCGCGTCGCCCTTTCTTCATCTGGTGTGTAGGGAACCGTCCCGATTGCGTTCCGTCACCACACTCTAGCCGGGCTAGATGAAGTGCCGATGAACGACACATGAAGAATTCTTCATGCTGCAGCGCATGGGAGAGCAATGGGGCACACCGACGATGAGACAGATACGAGCACGAAGAAGGGAATGAGCCCATGGGCTGTTACGTGTGGACGGCGGGCAATGTCAGCGTGAAGATCGACCCTTTTCCCACTTCACTTTCCACGGCAATCGCGCCATGATGCGCCTCCACAATTTCTTTCACGATCGGAAGGCCGAGGCCATGTCCGCCTGAATCCCTGGCGCGAGCCGGATCGGTCCGGTAAAAGGGTTCGAAGAGATGCGGCAGATGTTCGCGGGCAATCCCCTGCCCGGTATCGCGAACAGCCACACGCACCTGATTCTGCGCGCTGCTCAGACATAACGCCACGGTTCCTCCCGGATCCGTATAGCGCATGGCGTTATCCAGCAAATTGATGAACACTTGCTTGAGCCGCTCGGCATCTCCCAACACCGGCTGTACCGGCGCCTCTTCCAATACCAATGTCAGGTGCCGGTCCTCTGCGACCGGCGTCAGGTCATCGATCAATTCTTTGAGCAGCGGCTGGAGCGCCAGCACCGACAGCTCTACCGGCGGCCGCTCGCCGGCAAAGCGGGCGAGCGTGAGGAGCGACCGGGTCAACACGATGAGGCGCTGCACTTGTTCGAGATTCGAGACGAGTACGTCGCGATAATCGTCGGCCGACCGCGAGCGCTGCAAGGCGACTTCCAAATTGCCCTGCATCACGGTCAGCGGGGTTTTCATCTCATGCGCGGCATAGTCGGTAAACCGTCGCTGGCTTTCGGACGCCCGCTGCAACCGGTCCAGCATCGCATTAAACGCTTGGGCCAACCGTTCGAATTCTTCAAACGGCGCATTCAGGTTGGCGCGCGAGCGCAAGGCTGACTCCGAAATACCCTCGGCCGTGCGACTCAAGGCTTCCACCGGATCGAGCACCTTCCGAGCCAACCATCCGCTGCCGAACCAGGATGTGGCCAGGACGGCAACCGATCCAAGCATGAGCAGGCCCATGAGACTTCGATGGGTTCGTCGAAAAAACGCCAGGGACTCTTCCGCTTGCAGCAGGTAGCGCACTTCATCCTGCTGCCGGATCGGAACAAATACCTGGCGCACCGACGCCCCTGAATCCATCTCGAGCGTCTCATACACCACTTCGCCCCGCTTGCCTCGCGTCAGCACCGCCTCATCGACCGACGGCCTGGGCACCACGCCGCTCCCCTGCCAGACGACCGTCCCATCGAGGGCCAGAATATGGACGGAATGCGACAGTTCCCGGAGTTCCTTCATCCGGTCGTCGGCCACCTGTGCGCCACGCGGCACCACGATCTCATGGTCCGATCGTTTCAGCAGTTCCGGTCGTTGCTCGATCAACTCGGCCAGGGTATCCGCAAAACCGAACAGACGACCATCCACATATTGCTGCAACAGACTATGAAAGCCCGTGTAGACGACCACGTTGAATCCACCCAGCAAGGCCGCGATCATGGCGACCGTATACAGCCGGAACTGGGCGCGAAAGCTGCTCACTCACTCGCCTCCAGCTTGTAGCCCACGCCGCGCACGGTCCCGATCAAGGGGAAGGCGAAATCCCGGTCGATCTTCACGCGCAAGGAACGGATGTAGACATCCACCACGTTCGTCATCGGATCATAGTTCAACCCCCACACGCGCTCAAGGATCGCCGTGCGGGTGAGAACGATATCGCGGTTCCTGAGCAGAAATTCCAACAGGGAAAATTCTTTGCTCGTGAGCGTAATTTCCTTCCCCGCCCGCCACACGCGCCGGGAGGCCGGGTCCATTTCCAGATCCTTGGCCTTCAGGCGGCTGCCGGTGTGCGGCCCGCCTCGCCGCAGGAGGGCTCTGATGCGCGCGACGAGTTCGGTGAACGCGAAGGGTTTCGTCAGATAATCATCTGCTCCCGCATCGAGACCGGCGACCTTGTCCTCCACCGAATCCCGCGCGGTGAGCAGCAGGATGGGAGACCGGTTTCCCCGTTCACGAAGGCGGCGGCACAGCGTCAGCCCGTCCACCTTGGGCAGCATCACGTCCACAATCAGCAGGTCATAACTCTCATCCACGGCCAGCATGAGTCCGGTTTCGCCGTCGGCGGCCACCTCCACCGTATGCCGCTCTTCTTCCAATCCTTTGCGGAGAAATTGAGCCAGATCGACATCGTCTTCGATGACCAGAATTCGCATGGTGCTCCTCGCTTCGCGCGCGCCGACACAATGCTTGTCGCAAAATGAGCGCGGTTCGCCGCCGTTCAATCACTCAGACGGAGCGATCATAACAAGACTCATCGGTCTTTCCCTCAGTATGAACGCTTCTTCATGAAGACTTCACCGTGACTTCATCTTCGTGTGTTATCTTGGTGATGAAGGAGGTGCCCTCGGAAACAACCGGCCAAGGAGGTGACATCCATGTTCTTGATGCCGTTTCTCCACCCTGCACTGCTGGTGTTCGCGCTCCTGCTAGTCGTTACCGGCTTTGCAATCATGATACTGACTGCCGACGCTTTTTCCGACTGACGATCGTCTCACGGAAAACCGACGGCTGCTCAGGCAGGTTAGGAGGGGCCGCCGACTTGCTCGCCCCTCGCAACCATATGGCCATCGTCCGGAGAGGGCTGCTATCCCGGCAGCGACCTCGCAATCTGTGTCACGCCCCACAACAGAAAGAGACCGTAGACCGTGCCGAAAAACCAGGGAAAGCTGACCGCCCGGTGCGCCCACCATTGGCGGTGTTGCCGGAAGGCCCAGGAGGGCGCGAAGGAGCGCGGCTCATTCGTCTCATCCACAATCGTTTCCCGATGCTCGCGCAACCGATAGAGCATACTGACCGGCTTTCGGTCCTGCCAATCCGGCAGGGATTCAATTCCCCGCAGCTGCCATTCCCACAACGCGTTCTGTCCGGAAAACCGGCCCAACACGATCGCCATCTGCGCGCTCATAAGAATCCCGATCGTGCTCAGCAACACAATGACCAGCGTAAACGGCAGGGCCAGGGATTCGCGGGACACGAGCAGGCCGATGACCGCGACAAAGATGGAGTTGGCCGTCAGGTAATCCGACAACATGGTGTGGTAATCGCGAACGCCGGAGGTCCAAAGCGTCAACAGATGATTGTAGTCGGACTGCATGATGTCGTGATTCTGAGCCATACGGCTATGCTCCACCGACGGCCTGATCCACCAGCCGATACGCATTGCGTAGATACTGCCCCACCATGCGCTGCGTGTTGAAGAACGCCCCGTTCACGGCAATCGCATGCTTCATGATCTCGATGAACCCCTCCCGGTCCTTGTAAAAACAGGGCATGACCCGCTGCTCGAGCTTGTCGTACAGAGCCCGGGCATGGCAGGCCTCCATGTCCTCCGCGGGCGAACCACAGGCCTCGATCTTCTCACCGATCGACCAGCCC
>WBZQ01002119.1_pt1 | contig 13020 bp, 12 predicted proteins | sample 5204251 | NCBI WGS metagenome assembly WBZQ01 (sample SAMN12412402, study PRJNA552823) | activated sludge metagenome | isolation source: activated sludge from nitrification reactor of wastewater treatment plant... | place: USA: Virginia | collected 2017-09 | reverse complement strand
CAGGGCGACCTCGCACCTCAACCGGCAGTGGGGGCTTTAACCGGCGGGGGGCACCTGTGATGCGCGATAGTGAATGTCGTCAGCTGCGATCAGATAATGGAGGTGCTGATGGCCGCGTCGGCGATCACCGCACGAGCGATCACCCAGTCGGGGCCGTGGGGGCCGGTATACGGGCCCGTCGACCTCGACATCCCCGAAGGGGGACTGAACGTGCTGGTCGGTCCCGCCGGCAGTGGCCGCACCGCGCTGCTGATGACGCTGGCCGGGCGGATGAAGGTCAAGAGCGGCCACCTCGACGTGCTCGGCGAGTCCGCGCCCCGCGGTATCTTCCGCAGGTCCGGGATGGTCGGCGTCGAAGGACTCGACTCCATCTACGAGTCGGTGCGCGTCGTCGACCTGCTGACCGAACAGCTGCGCTGGGATGCGCCCTGGTACACGCTGGTGGGGAGGGCCCGGCCCGACGACCTACGGCGGGTGTGCGGCCCGGTGTTCGGTGACCTGCCGTTGCCCGGACTCGACGAGTACGTCGAGGAACTCCCCGAACTCGACGGGTTGCTGCTGAGGATCGCGCTCGGCAACACCAAGAACCCGCCGCTGCTGGTGGTGGGGGCGATCGACCAGGTGGCGAACGCCCGCGATCAGGTGCTGCTGGTGGACCGGCTCGTCGCGCTCGGCGCGCGGCAGACCGTCATCACCGCCTCGGCCAACCCGCTGCCGGCCGAAGCCGGCTGGCACACCCAGACACACGTGCCCAATCTGATGCAGCACGAACTCATCATCGACCACATCGACGCAACCCGGGAAGGTGGTCGCTGATGCTGGCCGGAATGTCGCTGGGCACCGAGATCAGGCGGTACTCGCGGGGCATGCTGCCACGCATCGCCGTCATCACCATGGTGCTGTTGCCGCTGCTGTACGGCGCCCTGTACCTGTGGGCGTTCTGGAATCCGTTCGGCGAGGTCAACAAGATGCCCGCCGCGCTGGTCAACCTCGACAAGGGCGCCGACAACGGCGGTAAGAAACTCAACGCCGGCGATCAGGTGGCGGAGGCGCTGAAGACGTCGGGACAGCTCAACCTCACCGAGATGTCGGCCGAGGACGCGCGGCGCGGCGTGGCCGACGGCAAATACTACTTCTCCATCACCCTGCCCGAGGACTTCTCCGAGGCCGTCGTCTCGCCAACCACGGACAATCCGCATAAGGCGTTGCTGCAGTTCACCTTCAACGACGCCAACAGCTACCTGGCCAGTGTCATCGGGCAGAACGCTGCCCGCGAGGTGCTCAACAAGGTCGGCTCCACCATCGGGCAGCAGTCCGTCGACCAGGTGCTCGTCGGGCTGACGACCGCGGGCAAGGGGATCGACAAGGCGGCGGCCGGATCGAAACAGCTTGCCGCCGGACTGGATACGGCCGACTCGGCCGCCCAGCAACTGTCCGCCGGTGCCAAGCTGCTCTCGGAAAATCTCACGACCGCCCGCGAAGGCGGTGCCCAGTTACAGTCCGGGGCAACACAACTCGCCGCCGGTGTGGAGTCGGCAACCGGGCCGTTGCTCGGGGTGATCAACCAGATCCAGAGCTCGGGCGTCACACCGTCGTCGTATCTGACCCAGGCGCAACAACTGAGCACACAACTGCAGCCGATACTCAACGGGCTGTCCTTCGCGGGCTCGGCACAGTCCGAGGCCTACCGGTCGGTACGGCAGATCATCACCTTCCTCAGACTCGATCCCAATCCGGCGGTCCGGGAAGCGGCCAAAACCCTTGCCCCGGTGGCGACCTTCCTCTCCACCCAGGGTCTCACCCCGCAGACCACCGCCCAGATCAACCAGCTGAAACAGACCAGCACGACGTTGACATCGCAGCTGTCGAATCCGGGCCTGCAATCGATGCTGGCCATGCTCGAAAGCGGGCAACTCGGCACCCAGGTCACCGCGCTGCGCGACGGGTCGGCGCAACTGAAGACCGGCGTCGACACCCTGGCCGGGGGGCTGACCCAGCTCGCCGCCGGCGGGCAGCAACTCGCCGACGGAGCCGGGCAGCTCGCCGCGGGCACTCCGCAACTCAAGGCGGGCGCACAACAACTCGCCGCCGGACTCGATGACGGGGCCAAACAGGTACCCAAGTGGAGCGACCAGCAGCGGCTCGGGACCGCGCAGACGCTGTCGGCGCCCGTGGCGCTGGACATGTTCCACCACAACGAGGCACCCAACTTCGGGTCCGGGTTCGCGCCGTTCTTCATGACCCTGGCGCTGTTCATCGGCGCGATGCTGATCTGGATGATCCTCAAACCGCTGCAGTCACGGCCCATCGTCAACGGCGTCGGCGTCATCCGCACCGTGCTCAGCTCCTACTGGCCGGCCCTGCTCATCGCCGCCGGTCAGGGCGTCGTGATGTACGCGGTGGTGCACCTGCTGCTCGGCCTCGACGTCGCGCATGTCACCGGGACCATCGCGTTCGTGCTGCTCATCGGCGCCACCTATCTGGCGATCATCCAGATGTTCAACGCGGTGTTCGGGATACCCGTGGGTCGCGTGCTGACGCTGGCGTTCCTGATGGTGCAGATGGTGTCGTCGGGCGGCATCTATCCGGTGGAGACCACCGCCAAACCGTTCCAGTTCCTGCACCCGTTCGACCCGATGACCTACGCCGTCAACGGGATGCGCCAGCTCATCAACGGCGGTATCGACGAACGGCTGCCGATCGCGATCGCGGTGCTTCTGGGGCTGTTGCTGGCGGCGCTCGCGGTCAGTGCGTGGGCGGCGCGCCGCAACCGGGTGTACACGATGGACCGGCTGTACCCGCCGATAGAGGTTTAGCTGAACAGGAGGCGGACCAGGCCGATGAGGCCGACGACGACGATGATCGAACGCAGGGCGGTGGGGGAGAGCCTGCGGCCATAGCGGGCACCCAGCACGCCGCCGATCAGGGAGCCGGCGGCGATGAGCCCGGCCGCCGCCCAGCTGATCCGGTCGAACGCGGTGATCGTGTAGGTGACCGCGGCCACCACGTTCACGATCAGCGACAGCAGATTCTTGACCGCGTTCATGCGCTGCATGTCGTCGGGGACGATGATGCCCAGCGCCGCGATCAGCATGATGCCCTGCGCCGCGGTGAAATAGCCGCCGTAGATGCCGATCAGGAACGTCGCCGTCAGCATCGCGGTGATGCGCACCGGCGTCATCGGCAGCCGATGATGGTCGGAGCGTTCGTCGGCGACGGCGCGGATGTCGAAACCGGTACGGGCCACCACCCACCGCTGGATGCGGGGCTGCGCCACCACCAGCAGTAACGCCGCGACCATCAGGATCGGGACCACCGCCTCGAACACCGACTCCGGCAGATGCAGCAGCAGCCAGCAGCCGACCAGCGCGCCGCAGAACGACGCCGGCATCTGCCACTTGAGCTGCTCCCACTGCCCCGACAGCTCGCGCCGGTAACCCCAGGTACCCGACACACCGCCCGCGACCAGGCCGATCGCGTTGGAGATGGTCGCGGTGACCGGTGCGTAACCGAACGCCACCAGCGTCGGGAAGGTGATCAGGGTGCCGCTGCCGACGAGCGTGTTGATGGCGCCCGCACCCAGGCCCGCGGCGAAGACGGCGAGGATTTCGGCGATCGTCATGCTCTACACCGTGGCACGGCCGCCGGTGGCGTGCGTATCGGGGGCGGTCTGAGTGTCAGGCCGCGGTTGTGCCGCGGTGTCCGTGTATCGCTTCGTAGGCCTCCCGCTCGGCGTCGGCCTCACGTCGGCGGCGCTGGGTGAGGGTGGTGGCCTCGAGGCCGTTCTTCTCCAGGCGCCGACTGCGGTTCTGATCCATGTAGGTGATGGAGAAGATGAGCGCCAGCGAGGCACCCAGACCCACCATCGCCAGCCGGATGCCCACCTCGCCCGGGAAGCCGAAGTACAGCGCGACGTAGATCGGCAGGAAGGTGAACTGACTGCGCAGCAGGTGGCGCGGGACGGCGAAGCGGCCGGTGAGGTCGTTGTACACCCAGGAACGATTCTTGGCCGGGAGCGCGGCGCTGTAGGCGTAGGCGATCCACCGCAGGGGGTTGGGCCGGCGGATCGGGTCGTCGCGCCCGTCGGTTGCCGGGGTGGTCGCTGCTGGCGTACTCATGAGGCCCTCACTGTGATCGTGGGTTAATTGATCGTGTGCTATCGAATATCGCACAATCAGGTTTGCGATTCAATCGTGTGCGATCGAATTCACGTAGAATCGACGCATGGCCACCACGCTCCGACCCGGTAACACTGCTCTTGGGGAGAACCCGCTGCTGCTCGACCGGCAGGTGTGTTTCGCGCTCGCCGTCGCCAACCGGTCGGTGCTGCGGATCTATCGGCGGCTCCTCGATCCGCTCGGCCTCACCCATCCGCAGTACCTGGTGATGCTGGCGTTGTGGGAGTCCGAGCCGATGGCCGTCAAGGCGATCGGCCACGTGCTGCAACTCGACTCGGCGACATTGTCACCACTGCTCAAACGACTCGAAGCAAACGGACTCATCGAACGGCGCCGTCGCGGCGACGACGAACGCAACGTCGACATCGTCCTCACCGACGCCGGCCGTGACCTGCGCGAACAGGCCCTGGCGATCCCGCCCGCCGTCGTCGACGCGCTCGGCGTCGACTGGGACGACCTCCTGGAACTGCACAGCGCGCTCACCAAGGTGAACGCGGCCGCCCTGCGAGCCGAACACAAAGGTTCGGGCGGCGGCGACTAAGGTCGGTGGGGAACTCGAACAGGGAGGCGCGTCGATGTCGACGGTAGCGATTGTGGTCATTGTCGTCGTGGCGGTGGCAGCGCTGTTCCTGCTCATCGGTGTCGTGTGGTTCGCCTACGACTCCAACAAACGGGTCCGCAACTTCGCTCGCTCCACCGACCTGATCCCCGGCCAACCGGGCCGAGCCCCGCAGTCCTGGATCACCGACACCTCGCGAGAAGCGCTGCTGCATCAGCGGATCCGCTACGCCATGCTCGACGTCCATCAGAATCCGGCCCTGCCGCACGATAATTCGCTCGTCGCCGCGCGGGACCGCCTCGACGACGCCGCCTTCGCGCTCGACGACCGGCTGATCGCCGTCGCCGACACTGAACCCGGCGACACCCACGACGAGGCCCTCGACCGCGCCGAGGCCGCGATCAAGAAACTGGAAAAACTCCCCAAGAAACTCTGGGAAGCCCCCACCGACCAGCAACTCGAAGACCTCGCCGCCGCCGCCGCCGCCGTCCAGGCCGGTGCCGCCCCGGAGTGATCAATCCGGAATCCAGGTGTCAGTAGATGACACCTGGATTCCGGTTAGATGAGTGTCAACTCGTCGTCGATGCGGGTTGCGTCCGTGAGGTAGCGGGCGTGGGGAGCGGTGCGTTCGATTGTTGTCGCGTTGAGGGTGTCCACCTCGGTCACCCATGCTGCGGCTTCGTGCGGTAGGCGTCCGCCCGCCACGTGCCGCAGGAGGAGGCGCTCACGTCGTACATCGTCGGGTGCGTCGAGATACCAGGTCACGTCGAGGAGCGGTCGCACGCCGCCCCAGGGTGACTCGTCCAGCAACAGATAGTTGCCTTCCACGACGACGACGCGGGTGTCGGGATCGACCAGCCCGGTCGCCGCGATGGGGTCGTGCAGATCGCGCCGGTAGTCCGGAATGAATATCGGAGCGGTGCGACCTGGTCGGCGGATGCGGTGCAGCAGTTCGATGAGTCCCCACACGTCGAACGTCTGCGGGCTACCCTTCTCCTGACGTAGACCGAGGCGGTCGAGCTGTGCGTTCGACAGGTGGAACCCGTCCATCGCCAGTACGGTCGCCGGTAGCCCGAGTGCGTTGAGCGCAGCGGCGATCCGGCTTGCCGAGTATGTCTTCCCAACACCGGGTGGTCCGACAAGTCCGACGACGACAGTCCTATCGGACACCACAGCCTGCTCAGCGATCGCCGAAACCACCGCACCCGCCGTCGTCCGCACCATACCCACCATGCCCTCAACTATCCGGAAGCCAGGTATCAGTATGTGGCACCTGGATTCCGGATAGATGGGGTTCTCCGACGCAACCGCTGATTCCACAGGGGGGCGGGTTATCCACAATTTGGGTTTGGGTTATCCACTGGCGCCTGAGCGGCCGCACTGTTGTGGGTATGACTTCTGCACTCGACGAACTGTTGCAGCGCCAGGATGGGGTGATCGCACGGCCCCAGGCAGTCGATCTCGGACTGTCTCCGAACGAGATTCGACGCAAACTCCGCCGTCGCGACTGGACTGCCACCGCTCCGGGGGTATACGTCCGGCACACCGGTCCGTTGACGTCGAAGCAGCGGGAATGGGTGGCGGTTCTGCATGCCTGGCCGGCTGCGCTGAGCCACTCGTCGGCGATCTGCGCCGCCGGTGGTGATACCCAACCCGACGGTCCGATCCATGTCGCGATCGACGCCGAACGCCGGGTCGTCGATGACCACGACATCGTCGTACACCGCATCGCGGGAATGAACGATCGTGTGCTGTGGACTGCGTCGCCGCCCCGGATGCGGATCGAAGAAGCCGTCCTGGACGTCGCGTCGTCGGCCACCCGTCCCGAACGTGCGATCGCCTGCTTGTCCGACGCGGTGCAGTCTCGTTCGACGACGGCGGACCGACTGCTGGCCGCACTCGATTCCCGTCCCCGGATCCGGCTACGCGGTTTCTTGCGCGGGGTCCTGATCGACGTCCGCGACGGTACCTGCTCGGTCCTCGAACACCACTACCTCACCAAAATGGAACGGAGGCACCAGCTACCGAGGCCTCACCGTCAGTCCCGAACTACGTTGGGACGTCCGGGCTTCCGTGACCTCGAGTACTCGAAGTGGGGTGTGGTCGTCGAACTCGACGGACGAATGGCGCATGACAGTGCGACCGCCCGCGCCTTCGATATGGAACGGGACCTCGACGCCGCCGTCGACGGCAACCTGCTCACCTTGCGGATCGGGTACCGGCAGGTCGTCGGCCGCCCATGCGCAACCACCCACAAGGTCGCCAAAGCCCTGCGCAACCGAGGCTGGCAAGGCACACCCACCCGATGCCCCCAGTGCCCACCCACTTAACCGGAAGCCAGGTGTCAGTATGTGACACTTGGATTCCGGATAGATGAGATGCTCTGGGGATGTCGCGACGTGTGGTGCTGATTCGGGCGGTGAATGTGGGGGGTACGGCGAAGTTGCCGATGGCTGAGTTGCGGGAGGTCGCTGAGACGCTCGGGGCGTCGGAGGTGTCGACGTATATCGCGTCGGGGAATCTCATCTGTGTGCCGCCGGGCGATCCCGGCGAGTTCGATCAGGCTCTTGAGGCCGCGATCGAATCGCGGTTCGGGTTCTTCCGGGAGGTCGTCAGCCGGTCGGTGCCCGAACTGGAGGCGGCGGTGCGGGCGCATCCGTTCGAGGTGATCGACGAGAAGTTCAGCTACCTGTACCCGCTCACCGGCACACCCGGCACGGCGCGGGTAACAGAGTTTGCCGCACGATCTTTCGGGGACGACAGGCTAGCCGTCATCGGCGACGACCTGCACATCCGTTACGCAGCCGGCGCGGGCACCTCGAAGCTGACGCCTCCGGTGATCGCCAAGGCGCTCAAGGTCACCGGGACCGGACGGAACCTGCGCACCGTCGCGAAACTCATCGCGCTCGCCGGGTAATTCACAGTCCGTTCGCGGCGATGAAATCGGCCAACAGCCTGGCCGGCGGGGATTGCAGCGCGGTCGCCGACGTCAGGGCGATCTCGCGCCGATGCCCATCTCCGGCCAGGGGCACATCGACGGCTCCGTCGTCGGGCAGGCCGCCGCCCACCGGCAGGAGCGCCACGCCCAGTCCGCGCCGGACGAATTCGCGGACCGTGGCGAACTCGGAGATCTCGACGTCGATACGGGGATCGAATCCGGCACCGGCGCACCATGTCTCGGTGAGCTGCCGCAGATTGTAGGCGGGAGGGTTGGCGATGAACCGTTCGTCGCGTAGCTCGGCGAGACGGATCCGGCGTCGTCCGGCGAAGCGATGGTTGTCGGGGAGGACGGCGCAGATCCGCTGAACGCCGAGCACCGTGTGCGGCAGACCGTCGGGTGCCGGGATGGTGACAGCCAGATCCAATGCGCCACTGCGCAGATCGTCGATGAGTGCGGCGCCGTGGGCCTGTTTGAGTTCGAGCCGGATACCGGGGTTTCGTCGATTGAACGCCTCCAGCAGGTCGGGCACCGCGCCCGAACCCATAGTCAGCGGAAAGCCGAACCGCACCGTGCCGTGTTCCGGGTCGGCGTCGGCCGCGACATGGGTGAGGGCCGCGTCGATCTCGCGGAGAGGTCCGTCGACGAGCTGCGCGAGCCGGACCGCGGCGGGAGTCGGCCGCACCTTCCGGCCGTCGGGAACGGTCAGCGGCACACCGAGCCGATCCTCGATGGCGTGGATGCGTCTGCTCATCGACGACTGCGGGATGCCCAGGGACTCCGCCGCGGCGGTCATGTGACCGTTGTGCGCGACCAGTTCGGTCAGCGCGCGCAGGTGTGGCGCGAGTCCGGTCATCCATTCATCCACTATCGGATCATATCCAGCCGATTGCATATTGGACGGAACGATTGCCGGAGACGACGCTGATAGGTATCAGAAGCCGAGAGAAGGGTGAAACGATGGGGGCCGGGAGATCAAGCGAGACAACGCAGTACGACGATGCCGACCTCGTGCTGATCGGTGGTGGCATCATGTCGGCGACGCTGGCGTCGATGATGGCCACCGAACACCCGGACCACCGAGTCCTCCTACTGGAGAAGGCTCCCCGCCTGGCCGGTGAGAGCAGCGACCCGTGGAACAACGCGGGTACCGGTCATTCGGGATTCTGCGAACTCAACTACATGCCCGACCCCGACGACCCGGCCAAGGCCATCGGCATCGCCGACCAGTTCCGGGAAACGCGACAATGGTGGTCGCGGCTGGCCGAACGCGGCGCCGTCGATCCGGACCGTTTCCTGAATGAGGTTCCGCACATGACCGTCGTGTTCGGGGAGCGTGACGTCGACTACCTGCGGCGCCGGTTCACGACACTGTCGCAGCACGAACAGTTCGCGGGTATGGAATTCTCCGACGACCCGGCGACCATCGCAGCGTGGGCCCCACTCACCGCCGGCACCGACGGACCTATCGCCGCCACCCGGATACGGCACGGTGCCGACGTAGACTTCGGTTCACTGACACGGCAACTCGTCGAGTCGAGCGACTGCGAGGTCCGGCTGGGTCATGACGTGCGCACCCTGCGCAAGCAGCCCGACGGCCGGTGGCTGATCAGCGGTCGCGACACCGAGAACGGACATGAGTTCGTCGTTCGCGCCGGTCATGTGTTCGTCGGGGCGGGCGGGATGGCGTTGCGGCTCCTGCAACGGGCCAAGGTCGCCGAAGTGCGCGGCTACGGCGTGCTGCCGGTGGGTGCGGCCTTCTTCCGCACCGACGATCCCGACGTCGTGGCCCGGCACGAGGTCAAGATGTACGGCCAGGCGCCCACCGGCGCACCGCCGATGTCGGTGCCGCACCTCGACAAACGCATCGTCGACGGCCGCGGGTATCTGATGTTCGGGCCGTACGCGACATTCGGCACCAAGCTCCTCAAGGCGGGCCGGTTCACCGACTTCTTCGCCACGCTGCGGTGGCACAACCTGCATGTGATCGTCGCCGCGCTGCTGCAGAACCTGCCGCTGATCGGCTACCTCATCGGGCAGCTCGCGACGACCCGCACACGAAAGTTCAACCAGCTCAGCCGGTTCTATCCCGGCGCTGACATCACCCAGTGGGAGCTGATCGCAGCCGGTCAGCGTGCACAGCTGGTGACTCCGGACCGTCGTCGTATCGGGGTGCTGCAACAGGGCACCGAACTGGTCGTGAGCGCGGACCGCTCGATCTCCGGCCTCCTCGGTGCCTCCCCCGGAGCATCAACAGCAGTCCCGATCATGCAGAACCTCATGCGCCGCTGCTTCCCCGACGAGTGACCGCACTATCCGGAATTCTGGTGTCACATCCTGACACCAGAATTCCGGATAGTCGTGCTAGGGCGATTCGGCAGCATCATTGGTAGTCATGGCGGGAGACTTGTCTACGGCGGATGCGGTGGTGCGGGCGATTGTGGCGCGTGCCGCAGCGTCCGATCGGACCGTCGTCGTCGGCCTGGTCGGGCCACCCGGAGTGGGGAAGACGCACTCGGCGAGCAGGATCGTGGCCGCACTCAACGCGGTGGCGATACCGGCGACGGTGTTGGCGATGGACGGGTTTCACCGGTCGAACGCGCAACTCGACGATCTTGGCCTGCATCAGGAAAAGGGCAGTCCCTGGACGTTCGATGTGTGGGGGTTGATCGACATCCTGCTTCGCGTGCGCGAATCCGGACGAACCGCTCCGGTATTCACCCCCGACTACCGTCGTGATCTGCATGAGCCGGTCGCGGCAGGCGGACGGGTTGATCCCGGAACACGAGTCGTCGTCGTGGAGGGCAATTATTTGCTGCTCGATGACGGTCCGTGGGCGGGGTGCGACCGCTTCTCGACATCAGCTGGTACCTGGATGCGCCGGACGACGTGCGCGAGGAACGACTCGTCCTGCGCCACGTCGCCGGCGGACGGCCACCGCACGATGCCGTCCGGTGGGTTGCGGACGTCGACGGACCGAACGCGACCACCATCAAACGCACCGCAACCCAAGCAGACTTCACCACCGACGCATTCCGGTCAGATCGGTGGGCAGTCGGGGTCCGGGATTGCCGTATCGGTTTCGGAAGGCGGTGCCTGCGTTCCATTTTCGTCAGGTAGTGGTGTTCGAGAACCGAGTAGCTGCCGTCTCGGACGTCGAGGAGGACTTCGCGCAGGAAGCTGCGCGAGCGGATCCGGGAACGGGAGTCCAGTGCGATGAGCAAGCGGCCCGCTGTCGTCGAACGGGACTGCACGGCGTCGGACAGGCAGGCGACGGCCCGCTCGGGTGTGGTGGCTGTGGCGGCGACGTCGAGGACGGCTTCTTCGATGAGCATCCGGGGCGGGGAGGTGGTCCAGAGCACGCGGTCGTCGAGTCCTGTAATGCGGTGCACGACGATGCCCTGATCCTCGATGACTTTGCGGTCAGCGTCGATGGCGACGTGGATGGGTCCGTCGGGCTGGGTTCCGCTGCCTGCTGCGTGGATCGCCGACCCATGACTCAGTGCGGCCGGCCAGGCGTGCAGCACCGCAACCCAAGCCCGTTGCGACGAGGTCAACGGGCCGGTGTGCCCGACATAGACGCCTGGTGTGGCCGCCGTCCAGTCCCGGCGGCGCAGTTTGCGGCGGATGTCGCTCGGCGACAGATCGAGCTCCACGGCCTGATGGCGTGCGATGACATCGTCTTGGCGACGCATCAGGTCGTCGAGCGGGGAAGTTATGGGTCTACTGTGCCGTCGATCGGGCCGCAGAAGGCGCCGTGGACGAAATCTGTGGACAACCCCGTCGCTGTGGATACGCGGGTTGCGTGATTGGGCCGCAGCCTATTTGGAAGTTTGGTGTCAGATACTGGCACCAGAATTCCGGTTTGCTGCGTCGAGGGCGGCGAGGTAGCCGAAGACCAGGGCGGGGCCGATGGTGGCGCCCGGGCCTGCGTAGGTGTGGCCCATGACGGCCGATGAGGCGTTGCCTGCTGCGTACAGGCCGTTGATGACCGAGCCGTCGGGGCGCAGGGCGCGGGCTCGGTCGTCGGTGACGATCCCGCCCTTGGTGCCAAGGTCTGCGGGGACGATCGGAGCGGCGTAGAACGGCGGCTTGGTGAGTTCGCCCAGACTGGGATTGGGTTTGTTGGTGACGTCGCCGTAGTACCGGTCGTAGGCCGAGACGCCGCGACCGAAGTCGTCGTCGACGCCCCGGCGGGCGGCATCGTTGAAACGGTCGAGGGTGTGCTCCAGTGCTCCTTCGGGTAGCGAGAGTTGGTGGGCCAGTTCGGTGATCGAGTCCGCGCGGACCAGGTATCCCTCGTCGAACCAGCGCCTCGGCAGTGGCGATCGCGCCGTCCTGCCGGCAAACATGTAGCGGTCGCGATACCCCTGATCGAAGATCAGCCAGGCGGGCAGGTTCTCGGCCGGTCCCTCGCTGCTGCCGTGCGGGCCGCCGAACATCGCGTGCGTGGCCTCGACGTACGGGAGCGATTCGTTCATGAATCGCACGCCGCGGTTGTTGACGATGATGCTGCGGGGCAGCGAACGTTCGGCGAGAGCGAACCACGGGCCGTTAGGGAGCGGAATCGACGGCGCCCACCAGGCATCGTCCATGAGATCGGTTGCCGCGCCGATCGACTCGGCGGCAATAATCGGTTCACCGGTGTTCGACGTCGCGCCCAGCGATAACTCGGGACCAGCCGGGCTCCGGTGAAACCGTTTGCGCAGGGCCGGGTTGTGGTCAAACCCTCCGCTGCACAAGATCACTCCGCGAGATGCCGTCAGAGAGGATCCGTCGTCGAGCGTCACGCCGGTGACGTGATCCTCATCGACGATGAGATCGGTGACACCGCAGCCGAGCCGCACGTCGACACCCGCATCGCGCACGCCGACCATGAGTGCGCCCGCGAGTGCTCCACCCATGCCGACGAGCTTGCGGCCCAATGTCTTCGCCAGCACCGTGCGTGCGCCGACCGTCAGTATCCGCTGTGGCCCGCGCCAGTGTCGTAGCCCGGTGCTCAGCCATTTGTAGTCCCCTTGATGCACAATCACATTCAGTGGGGTCTTGGTGTAGAACGGTTCCATCGTCGCGTAGTCGTCGCCGAGTGCACGGACATCGAAGGGTCGCGGCTCCACCGAGCGGCCCGCGGCCCGGCCGCCGGGGCGTTCGGGAAGATAGTCGGAATAGCCTTTCACCCACATCAATTCGAGCGGGGTCCACGTGCACAGCGCCTGTAGTGCCTGCGCGCCGTGGTCGATGAACGCGTCGATGCGTTCCGGCGCCACCGCATCACCCGCGATGTCGTGCAGGTAGCGGCGGGCGTCGTCGAGCGAGTCCGGGCCGGCGGCCCTGACCAGGACGTG
>WBZQ01002118.1_pt1 | contig 13024 bp, 15 predicted proteins | sample 5204251 | NCBI WGS metagenome assembly WBZQ01 (sample SAMN12412402, study PRJNA552823) | activated sludge metagenome | isolation source: activated sludge from nitrification reactor of wastewater treatment plant... | place: USA: Virginia | collected 2017-09 | reverse complement strand
GGTCGGTAAAACGCGCGATCGATCTCGCCGTGATGGATAATGGCTTGAGCGTGCTGCAATACCTCTTCTGCACGAATTAATGGATCCCAGTCAGGCGCTTGAACAAACAACTCAGCCAGATTATCGATTTGCTCTGCGTTAAACACTGCGGCATAAAATACTTTGGGTCGCTCAAGTTGGATGTGCTCCTTGATAAGCTTGGCATCACTGTCTAGCAGCGGCACGCCCTGCTCATCCGTTTTGATCCGTTCATCAGTAAATAACCAATATTGCACGGGTGTACTTTTTTGACCTTTGCGCACCTGTGCCCCGGCTGCTTCTGCCTGTTTATAGGTCAGCCAGCGTGGATCTGTGTATCCCCGGCTGATCAGGTTCAAACTATTAATACCGCGGTAGCGCTTAGCAGTTGTTGGGTTAAAAGGTAATGTGGCCTGCAGATCTCCTGGTTTCCAGGGTTTCTGCCAGGGTGCAACACCTTTTTTGAGTTGATCGATCAGATTCTCGGCGACTTCTTCATGAAAAGATTTCTTAAAGATGCTCATGATCAGCCCCCAGGAGGTCTATAGCGCTATCCAGCGCATCTTTTTCATTTATGGCATCCTCGGTGAAGGCGCCGAGCATTTCTGCCTCCTGTGGCTCAAACTGAGCCTTGAAATCGGGTACCTGGGCATCGAGGAGTTTTTGCTGCAGGATTTCTTTATCAGTTTCAGTATCACTGCGTGGTTTATTCATGAATGGGCTCCTATTAGTGGGTTGCATTCCAAGTCAAGAAGGGCTGGACGACATGTTTGATTTGATTGTGGTTTATTGGGCCGAAATAGCGTGTATCAAACGACTGGGGATGTGCATCGGATAACAACAGATACTCTGCATCATTTAATACACCCTCAAAACGGTATAGCGGCAGTGGCTGATGGTTAGCATCTGCTTTTAACTGAGCGCTATTAGGCAAATGTACACCATTCACAACAATGCCAGCCTGATCGATTGATACCGTGTCTCCTGCCATCGCCAAAACACGCTTGAGCAGCAAGCTATAACCGCCTGGGCAATTACCGCGACCGATATACCCTCTCGCGAGAGCATGATCAAAAGCTTCAGTTTGTGGCGGACAGAAAGCCACATGAGCGCCTTTTTGGATAGACTCATCAATAATTTTGTAAAACCCCAAAGGTAGACTCGGTGTGGTATTGATATAAATATGATTCAAACGCATCCATAGACTTGCGACAAAAATCAACACTGCCAAAACTACGACTAACAAACCCAGGAACCTGATGCTTTGAAAAATGAGGTTAACCCCGAGTACAGTCCTCATGACAATGCTGCTTTCTCAATGGTTCTATCGCTATACCTGGGTGCTGGTAGCGCCGCGCGAGCGGAAAACGCTTCATCCTCAAAATACAAAGGCTGTTTGCCATAAATTGCCGGATATCCCGCCACATAAATAATCATATCCCCTGCTTCCACAATTTCACCGCGTTGATTCTTCTTAGCTCCAGGCATACGCATACATTCATCCGGCGTCATGAGAGGACGTTGTGTTTCCTGAATTGTTCTCGTAACGTTTTTGTGCATCATGCCCGTGCGGCTACCGCTGGTCGAAATTTGCTCTTTGATGACAGTCGTTTGCCCGGTCAGCTTGGATAGATGCTCTGCTGTCTCAATACGATTGGGTGCAAAAGCCACTTGGATATGGCAGTTTGAAGTAACGGCCTCGTCATGCCCGTACCCTATCTCCCGGCTTTTGAGTTGATTCACATCCTGGCAAATCAGATAAGCTTTAATACCGTAACCCGCAAGGAAAGCTAAAGATTCCTGGAAAATTTCAAGTTTGCCGAGACTTGGAAATTCATCCAACATTAATAACAACCGATGCTTAAAGTTTTGGACGGGCCTACCCCCATTGAATTCGACTTTATCAGCGAGTAGGCGCACGATCATATTGAGTAAAATGCGTATTAAGGGACGAAGACGAGTTTTATCGTTAGGGTTGGTAACGATATAAAGACTGACCGGTTTGTCAAAATTCATTAAATCGCGAATTCGGAAATCTGAATGGCCGATATTTTTATTGACTGCAGGGTCCCGATAGAGCGACAAGTAGGATTTAACGCTCGACAATACTGATCCAGCCTCTTCAGGAGGACGATCTGCCATATCCCGAGCGGAAGCTCTTACAACCGGATGGGGTTCTCCATTCTTATGGGGATAGGAAACCATCACTGCCCATACACCACCAATATCGTTATCTGGATCGGTCAATAAATCATCCACGCAAGACAACGTTGCCGTACTAAATTCATTTTTGGCCTTATATAAAACATGTAAAATTAAACCCACGAGCAAGGATTGTGCGGTTTTCTGCCAATGGTCATTCAGACCGCGGCCGTCAGGATCAACAATAAGGGTTGCTAAATTCTGAACATCTCCTACTTCATAACCTGAATCCAGTCGGATTTCATCTAGCGGATTCCAACATGCTGAGCCACTTTGAGCAGCAGGCTCAAATCGAATAACTTTGTTATTAGCGTATTGTTGTCGCCAACCGGCCGTCAACGACCACAATTCTCCTTTAAGATCGGTAATAACAGCACTTTGTCCCCAGGAAAGTAGCGTAGGAACGACCAACCCAACTCCCTTCCCAGAACGGGTAGGTGCATAGCACAACACATGTTCAGCACCATTATGTTTTAAGTAGTAAATGTTGCCTTTTTTATCCTCCCAGGCTCCCACATAAACATAATCATCTTGAGGTACTTGCTTCGTAAACCATGACTTTTTGGAAGGGAGCAAACCCGCTGCTTCGATGTCACTTTTTTCTGCCCAGCGAGCTGAACCGTATAGGGTTGCACTTTGTTTTGAAGAATTGACTCTAACCTGGTTCACAACAACAATAAACAATAACAGCACTGAGGTAACAATCAAGCCGTAACTACCCGATTGAATAAAGTGCGCTTGATACGTTTCTCCCCATTGTCCATACCATGAAAAGATAGCCCATGGGACATACAATCCGTTGACGTTGTGTCCTAATGTTTGGCTGTAATTAAATGCTTTTGCAAACATCTGCGTTGCGATCACTAGACCACAAAACATTGACAATATTGTCCAGGCCGCGTTATTGCTTCGAGTATTATTTAATTCTCGTTTCGTTCCATTTTTTTTATTAATCATCACAACGTCATCCCTTTAGTATTTTTCTTTGGGCGAGAATTCTTGTGATGTAATGGAGCTGACATACCAGATACAACTAACTTCGTTGATTTTGATGTTAGGCCCTTACGTTGTTGCCACTCTTTCCACCCTGTTAGCCTATAAGATAAATTTAATTCATTTTTTTGTCTACTATATTGTTTATTAATTTCATCAATGTCACTTTTATAGTCGCTATACAAGGATGCATACATCAAGCGTTTTGCTAGAGGCTTAAGAAATTTAAAAGACGCTTTCATGAATTTTATTTTTGTATTAAAGTAATTTTTACGGCTACGTAATTGCTCTGTACGCTCTTGCTTTAATTTGTTGAGTCCGTGTGTTCTGGCTTCTACAATCAGACTGCGTTCTTTCTTATATTTTTCATAGAGCGCTGCTTTTGAAACATCGCCTGGCTTTCTTTGATACCTTCTTTTGACCTTCACATTTTCATCTACTGAGATTTCAAATTGACCCAAGCGCTTAGTTAATTTTTGTTTTGAAAGCGATCTATCAACACTGCTGGCTTTGATTACGATGTCCCTACTATCATCAACAATAGTCTTAAAGGCAAAACCATTACCACGCTCAAGTATTTCCAGGCCATAATTCTTCAATACTTGGTGGAATGATTGCCAATCGTCCGCCATCTGCAATGGAACAAGCACATTTGATCTAATGTAAGATTGCAGGCTCTGTAGTTGAGCGTGATGATCAATGTCAGCAGCTTTACTTTGTATGCCCGGATTCTTGGTTTGGTGGTTAGTAACTGCCAAACCGTGGCGGATTTCCAACATCTCGCAAATTCTTCCAAGCTTCCAAAAATCCCGATAAGGTTCATGGATAATCAATTTTTGCGGATGAATTTTATTAATGGCCAGGTGGATATGGAAATGTTCGGTATCAATATGAGATACGCTGATGCGCTGATGCTCTTCAAGCCCCAAGGATTTGCATAGTTCTTGCTCTATATCATCGAGAACATAATCCTCCGGCTTTTGTTCTGATTCGAAACTTATAACGAGATGGTAAGTTTTATCAGCTTGAGCTCGTATGTTTTTACCCTGCGTGTGCTCGATCTCCATAGTGCCCGATATAACTTCATCGGCATAACAATTACTCACCACAATCCTGCCGACTCTCTCCCCCACCCTGCTCTCTTTGACTAGATAATTGATCAAACGGGAGAAATTATTTTTATTGGCTTTCTTAATTGGGATATGTTTGGCTATCAATTTTTATCCGTTAGAATCTAATGAACGCTTAAATTCGATAAGCGCATCAATCAATTCAGATTGAGTAGTCGAAATTTGTCCCAACAAACGATGCAGTTCCTCCTGTCCCACAATCTTGGTTTTTCTATCATTGGTTAACCACAGCTTGATCAGCCCGCCAAGCCTTCCAAGATCAGCATTAATTTTTAATAACTTCTCAACATCTTCATTATGTGATTGAACATTTATACTGCAATTAGTCCCTACACGTTGAAGATAGGTTGACAACGACATACCTACTTTAATGGCATTTTGTTCAATAACTTGTCGTTGCGCGCTAGTGCAGTAAACCTTAATTGGCGATAAATCCCTACGTCTGTCGCTGCGTACTTTCTCTAAAACACTCATTTCTTTCTCCTTAAAACCTCGTAGAGCAAGAGTTTCCATTGAGCATGAAATGCGAATAAGGAAAGTGAAGGGGATTACTTTGAAAAAGTGGGCCTACTTCACCTATCTTGCCCCTACTATTTAGTTTAATAAATGTTATTGGATTCGATCTTAACATAAATTAATCATTTACAAGCAGTAATAAATACTATATTGTGTTTGACAAATTATATTATAAGTACTTTAGAATTTATTAAATCTACTCGGAGGATATTATTAAGATAAAGGTAGATAAAAGCTGGACACTCCAAAATCATTAAATGACATTAATGAACCGAGGAAAAATGTGAAAAGTATTAGTAGCCGACTGGCAGCCCAATCAGAAACTCAACAACATAGAAGAGGTAAAAGGACACTTGCTGTTTTTTTACCTTTAAAGAATGAAATTGCTGAGGCCATCATTGAGGGGTGGTCAGTCAAATCCATTTGGCAATTATTGAATGATGAAAAAAGAATCGAATGCAGCTATGTCCGATTTGTTCGAATCTGCAATAAGCACGGTCTCAACAAGAAGTATTTAACGCCAGAAAAGGAGATTTTTTACAAAACAGAAATTAAGCAAAATAACTCGAGCAAATCAGATCCAAACAGCACTATTGAACCAACAACTGAACGATTCGAATATAACCCGGTAGCAGATATAAAGGAGTTAATTTAATGGCTAATGTACATATGATCCTCCAGGGTAAAGGCGGCGTAGGAAAATCCTTTATTGCCAGCCTCTTAGCACAGCATAAAATAGCTGATCACAAGAGTATATTGTGTATTGATACTGATCCTGTCAACGCAACATTCGCTGGATTTAAAGCATTGAATGTCAAGCGGTTGGAGCTTATGGATGGGGATGTGATAAATGCTAGAAAGTTTGATGATTTGATAGAGTTAATTGCGCTTTCTGAATCGGATATCGTCATCGACAATGGAGCAAGTACCTTTATTGCATTGTCTCACTATCTCATCTCAAACCATATTGCCAGTATGCTCAAAGAGCTCGGGCATACTTTGGTAATTCATACCGTGATCACTGGTGGCCAGGCATTTCAAGATACATTAAATGGTTTCAATCAATTGATAAAGCACTTCTCAGATGAAGTAAAAATCATCGTTTGGCTCAATCCTTACTGGGGAAATATCAACATACAAGGAAAAACATTCGAAGATCTGAGAGTTTATCAAGAAAACAAGAAAAAAATCAGCGCAATCATACATATTCCTAACTTTAAGGAGGAAACTTTCGGTTCTGATCTGAAAGACATGCTTAAAGAACGTTTAACGTTTGTTGAAGCAATCTCAAAGAAAGAACTCACTATTATGATGCGCCAAAGATTGAAAATTATTTCTACTCAGATTTTTAAGCAATTGGATAACTTGGAAGCAGCATTATCATGACTTTTGATTTTGATAATTCATCATTTGAACTGGAAAGCGAAGAGTTAAAAGAAATTGAAAAGCTCATTGCCCAAACGCATGGTTTTTATCTTTCTAGGGATGATCCCATACTCATTTTATACACGCTTAATAAGCTTATTATGAAGGAAAACATCAATTTATTATCGAAAGCGATGAAGACCTTTAAAGAAGAAATGGCACTCGAAGCATTTAAATGGTCAGACTCATCAAATATCGCAGCAGAAAAAGTATTTTCTATGACACTTAATGCGCATGAGATTGCGATGAATAAATTATTTGAAAAAATAGCAGTAAAGATTTCAACTGAAATTGAAGCTCGTTATTCTTCCGTTCAGAAACAGGAAATATTCGGTCGTGATTCTCTAAAACTGGCTGTGATCATGAGTTTCATTGCCTCTTTTATCACCTTAGCATCTACCTTAATCGTAGTAATTTGATTAGATTGCTATGAATTCTTACAAAGGTGACAGTTTAGGCAATATGGATTGTTGTTGTTTTTTAAATAAACAACAACATATTTAAAAACGTTTAGGTGTTTTTTGATATTTATATTCATATTGTTAAATGATGTTGGGTGATTGTTTTAGCAATGAAAAGTGATACTTCCGGCAATCAGGTGATACTTTTGGCAATGCAAGGTGATAGTTTAGGCAATTAAAAGTGACAGTTTAGGCAATTTGATCCTGATATTGTTATGAGAGAAAAAACAGATTATTGAAAGACTATTTCGAATATTAAAAGTCCTATATAACAATAATATATCAAAGTATACGTGAAATGAGATGAGCGAAAAGTGATAGTTTAGGCAATGATATTTTCATTGTGGCCTTAAAAGGTGACAGTTTAGGCAATATGATTGGCATTACGGACTTGAAAAGTGACAGTTTAAGCAATTAAAGATCATTGAATCTATTGTAAAGGTGACAGTTTAGGCAATATTGATTTTGCATGTAAATTGCAAAGGTGACAGTTTAGGCAATTAAAGGTGATAGAGTAAATGATAAAAAAATCACCAGTTGAATAAATAAAGTGATAGTATGCGAAAATTGACATGTCACTTTATGGTTATCATTCTAAGCCTATGGATTTACAAAAGGAAACTATGGGATCCCCTACTGAAATCATAAAAAAGAATGTTGCGGCAATACATACAGAAGGTAAGTTAAGCCTTCTCGAAAGGAAATTAGTTAATGTTTTATTGTTAAATGCGTATGACGATCTATTAACAACAAGAACACATACCATCCCCCTCAAACATTTGTATGCCCTACTTTCGTGGGAATATGCATCAAGTCTTAGCACCTTAAAGAATGCACTTAATCGATTAACGACAACGGCCGTCGAATTTAATTTGATGGAAGATGGCAAGGAAAAATGGGAAGTGATGTCCATGCTCTCCTATGCATCGATTGATAACGGTGTCTGCACCTATCGTTATGACGATTCGTTGGCATCAAGGCTATATGATCCTGAAATTTATGCAAAAATTAATATAGGAATGCAAAGACGTTTTGATGGAGGTTATGCCCTCACCCTTTATGAAAACTGTATAAGATATAAATCAGTTGGATCAACGGGATGGTGGGATATTGAGAAATTCAGAAAAATCATCGGTGCCGAATCTAAGATTTACGATGAATTTAAGTACTTGAAGAGAAATATCATTAATCTATCTATCAATGAGATTAATAATGTTTCAGATATATTGATAAGTGCAGAGTTTAGTCGAACTAAAAGGAAAGTGACGAGCATTAAATTTACCATTGAAGATAATCCGCAGCAGACACTGCTACCTATTAGTCAATTAGATCAATATGCTGAGATTAAAGAAACAGAACTGTTTCGTAGAATGGTAGATCATGGGTTTAATGAAAGATTGATTTTGACCTGGATGGTTCAAGACACACCAAGAGTCAAAGCCGTTTTAGATTACGTAGAAGATAAAGACAGAAATAAAAAATTGCATGGAAAACCGGCTGGATATATAAGAAAGCTGATTGAAGAAGGTGTGGATGTTGAGAAAAAAACAAATTATGAATTGGCCAAAGAAGCTAAAAAGGTAGAAAAAGCCAAACTCTTACAGGATCAAAGAAAAAACGAAGAAAAACAAGATCACGAAGTATTACTTAAGAAACAGCGAGTGGATGAAGTCATTCATTCCCTTTCAAATGAACAAATAAAAGAATATTTAAAATCATATGCTCAAGAATATGGTGAGAAAAAAATTCATTCTTGGGATGAAGATCTGGGACAGTTAACTGATTCTATAGAAAGAGTTAGTTTTAATGCTTGGTTACGTGGGAAGATTTCTACTGGTTTAAAAAGCAAAAATAAGGGAACTAGGCAACGAGTAACCAAAAATGCCGCAATTGTTTAATTAAGTGTTTCTCCCTTAACGATTTTTATTTTATGATCGCGCAATCAAGGATTGATATAGTTTATCTTTCTGTCTTCTTATTACAATAATCTAATACTTAAATATTATACTATTAAGATATTCGACTATTAATAAGAACTATCTTTATTATCAATAATTCAATAGCCTATATCTATCTGAGGCCGAAATCGATAATTTCTCAGTCCCAATCTCATGGCTCGGCAAGCTTTACCAAGGCTGGAATATGGGACCATACTCAACAACTCGATAATGCTCTTGGTTGAAATCAGCTCTTCGATCACGTTCTGCCGTGCGTTGACGCGGTGATACCAGTGCTGTAGATGGACACAAATGAAACGAACGTCAATATCGATATGCTGCGAGGCAAAACTCGAAGTCTCGGCTGCCGGATTAGCAAGCGTAAAGCATAAGAATGTTTTGCTCAGCCTCACTGGGTGACAATCGAGCTTCGATGACGTGAGGGATTAGCGGATTAATTGGATACGCGATACTCAGGTAATCCCCCCATTTTTAACAGGAGTTTGCAGTAGAGGGTTTTAGTTTAAAAGCTTCTGCCAACTTCATTGCTGGCGTTATACCTCCAAGCGCCATACTCGGACGTTCATTATTGTAAATCCATAACCATTGTGTAGCGGTAAGTTGTGCCTCTTCAATGGTTGCAAAGTCATTCATCTCCAGCCATTCATGCCGAACAGTTCTGTTATAGCGTTCCACATAGGCATTTTGCTGTGGCTTTCCTGGTTGAATGTAATCAAGCTGGATACCTCGCTTCTCTGCCCAGCAACAAATCGTGGCACTGATATTTTCCGGCCCGTTATCACAACGAATCTTCCTGGGTTTACCGCGCCATTCGATAATCCGATCCAGAGCGCGCGTAACGCGTTCTGATGGAAGCGATACATCCACTTCGATTCCCAATCCCTCACGGTTGAAGTCATCCAGCACATTAAAAGTTCGAAAAGACCGGCCATTGGTGAGTTGATCAGCCATAAAATCCATCGACCATGTGTCATTAGGCCGTTCTGGCACAGCCAATGGTTCCGGCTTCTCCCGCTTTAACCGCTTGCGCGGCTTAATTCGTAAATTTAATTCCAACTCACGGTAAATACGATACACCCGTTTATGATTCCATCCAAAACCCTTCACATTACGCAAATAAAGAAAGCATAAACCAAAGCCCCAGCGCTTGTGGCAAGCCGTCAAACGGATTAACCAATCGGCAATTTCCTCGTTCTCATCGTTGCGCATTGACCGATAACGATAGCACGTCTCAGAAATGCGAAATGTTGCACACGCCAAAACGATACTAACGGACTTATCCTGTACTGCCCACTGTGCCATCATCTTGCGCTGTGAGGGTTTTACCACTTTTTTCCGAGCGCCTCCTTCAACAGCTCATTCTGCATCTGGCTTTCCGCATACATCCGCTTTAACCGTTTGTTTTCCTCTGCCATTGCTTTCATTTCTGAAAGCATCGCAACGTCCATTCCGCCATACTTGCTGCGCCATTTATAGAAACTTGCGTTACTCATTCCATACTCCCGGCATAAATCAGCCACAGGTATTCCTCCCTCTGCCTGTTTCAATATCTGCATGATCTGGCTTTCCGTAAATCGTTGCTTCTTCATCAGTAAAATTCCTCTTCGTCTACGATAAAAAATTCTACTGCTTTACTCGATTAATTTTTGGGGGGATTACCCTCATGCTCGATCATCATCCGGCGCAGCCAGTGTGGTACGTTCACGTGCATGCTCAATAGCACGGTGCAGACGATCTCTCAGCACCGCAGCCGGTGGCAATTCGACGAGGTATTCTGCTACCCTAATTGATGCTTCATCCAGCTGCAAGAGTTCAATTTGCTCGGCATCGGCGCTTGCGCATAGGATGAGACCGATTGGCGATTCTTCCTCAGAGGTGCGTTCATGCTTGTCCAGCCAGCGTAGGTAAAGTTCCATCTGCCCTTTGTGGCTGGGCTGAAATGATTCCAATTTGAGTTCGATGGCTACCAAGCGGCGCAAATGCCGGTGATAAAACAAGAGGTCGAGGTAAAAATCGTCCTTGCCGACACTCATGCGTTTTTGACGCTCAATGAAACAGAAACCATTGCCCATTTCGAGCAGAAAGGATTCCATTTCGCGAAGTATGGCCGTTTCCAGGTCTTTTTCGCTGTAGGCACTCGACAAGCCAAGGAAGTTGAGCAGGTAAGGGTCACGAAACACCATGTCCGGGGTCATCTTCCCTTCACGTAAGGTGGCAAGTTCCTGACGAACGATTTCTTCACTGTTCTTTGACAAGGCGGTACGCTCAAAGAGCATGCCGTTGATCTTCTGTCGCAGGGTGCGAACGCTCCAGCGTTCCATACGGCACATTTCGGCATAGAATTCACGTGCGAGCGGGTCTTTCAGAGGCAATAGCGCAATGAAATGAGTCCACGTCAATTCTTGTATCAGTGATACAAGTATTTTCTCGTCTGAGAACAGTTCGGCAAATCGGACCATCCGTGTTAGGGCTGAATAACTGAAGCCCTTGCCATATTCTCGCTCCAATTGTTGTGCCAGTGATGCAAGAATCTTCTGGCCGTACTCGCCCCGGCCATCGGTCAAATTTTCTCGCAGAAGACGCTTACCAATACGCCAGTAAGCTATGGTCAGTCCAGCATTCGCGGCATGAGCCACCTGAAGCCGGGCATCCTCGATTAGCGTACGGATTTCTGCCAGCAGCGAATCGGGACGAATGGGGGTATGGGTCATCGGTCAGCTCCCTGCTCCCGAAGCCAATCCATTTTATCATATCGATACTTAGGAAACTTATATTGTAACGTCATATGCTCGAGCGACAGGCGTTTTGCCATGGTGGCAACTTGTCCTAGTCTCGCTTCATTTCTGACTTTCAACGGAACAATCAGGCTAACACTCATTGCCCAATTCAAACGTACCCATTTCCATAAAAGGGAGATCCATAAATCAATCTCTTCGGCTTGCATGTGCTGACGAACAGCACGCAGAATCTGAAGATATCGTTTTAGCCGAATATTTAAGTATTGTACGAGCGTCACAATACTATGACATTATAATATTATAGTATTGTAATACTATAAATTTATAACCTTTTCTCCCCGTGTTATTTCATCAACAGAAGGCAACCCGCGTTGTTTGAAAAGTAGATCTAGTGCTTCAATAAATAAAGACTGAAATGAAGCTTTCTTGTGCCTCTCAGAGAAAACTAGAACATGCAAGGCGTCATGAAGAAGAGGATCAACATAAATCGGGATCGATTGTTTCTTTCTGGCATTAGGCCGGGATTTCACATTTTCATTAATAGTGGTTTCTGTGGCTGGACTGAACTCCTGAGAATGTTCAATATTGTCATCGATGATTGTGGTAAGTCCTAAAGATGCTTTTCTTTTACTCATACATTGCTCCTCGTTCAGTTATATCTGTTTTCCTAGCCGATCTTCCTTGGAAAGGATATATTCAAAAATTGCAGTTATCTCCCCTGCTCCTTTATCGCTTGCATCATATTCTTTTACGCTTAAGTTATCCGCATAGGCACGTTTATAACATTTACGTTCATAAGTTGGCGTGTTACAAACAAGCCCAATTGCTGAAAGGCTGTTTTTAGCTTCCTGCAGATCTTCACCACTAGTTGGGCAACGAGTAATAACAAAGGAAAATGGAATTTTCGAATTCTTTATAATATCGACTGTTGGTAATGCGCTTCGGCAATCATCCAGCGATGGCTGGCAAGGAATAATCGCAAAACTTGCTTTATCGATTGCCTCGGTATGGATAAGCCCTTCCCTACCCGCTGTATCAATAATAACCAATTCAAATCCTTGTTTTTTCGCTGCTTCTAGGTTCTCTATAACTTGATTGTAGAGGCATTTAATTAGAAGAGGCTCTTCAGCTTCTCTAGCTTCCCACCATTTAGTCGCTGACTGTTGTGGATCGAGATCGATTAAAAGGGTTTTAAGTCCCTTTGTGCTCCCCTCAACCGCAAGATTAGTTGCGAGCACGGTTTTGCCGGCCCCGCCCTTCTGATTAGTAATAGTCCAGATTCTCATAGCTATATAAATTGGATATTGTAATATTAAAATATAAATATATCAAAATATCATGCTATATGAATTTCATCATATTATGATAATAAAATACTAGATGCCATGAATAATATGATATTTTAACAATCGGATATTACAACAATAAAACATTATGCTATAATGAAACTTTAATATTAATACATCAACACATCAACACATCAACACATCAACACATCAACACATCAACACATCAACACATCAACACATCAACACATCAACACATCAACACATCAACACATCAACACATCAACACATCAACAC
>WBZQ01002116.1_pt1 | contig 13031 bp, 16 predicted proteins | sample 5204251 | NCBI WGS metagenome assembly WBZQ01 (sample SAMN12412402, study PRJNA552823) | activated sludge metagenome | isolation source: activated sludge from nitrification reactor of wastewater treatment plant... | place: USA: Virginia | collected 2017-09 | reverse complement strand
CTCCCGTGGCGTCAGGATGCCGATGCCCGCACCCGAGGTCGCCAAGTCCGCCACCAAACATGTTTTTAATGTCGCGGGCGGCGCGTCCGATCCGGCGTCGATCTTCTCCCACGCCTCCGCATTCGCGCCCATATCGATCCCCGCCGAGAACGAGGACAGGATCCGGCTCAAGGGTGCCTCACATTGCGGACAGGCCGTCACCGGCGGTTCGTTCATCCGCTGACGGAACACAAATCGTTTTGAACAGAAGAGCGACTGCACACAATAGTCAGCCACATACTCGTAAATTGGCATGCCTCACATCCTCATGGCGATGAGTCCAGTCGATACTGAATCGGCACCCGCAAGACAATCTGATGCTGGCGTACTACCCACACAGTGGCGATCAATCAACACCGCCACCGTATGGCTGAAGATCCGCAAGCTCCTGGCACCCAACTGAGTACCGCCTAGCCGTCCGGCTTTGACCCATCGATACACCGTCCATCGACTGACATTCAGAATTTGAGCAGCTTCTTCGACACGGAGCAGCTTCTTTTGTTGCAGGAATGGAATATTATCCATAATAGGTCCCTTCCTGGTTGGTTCTGGGGCGTTCGTTCCCACCACCGGCAGAAAACGCGGCTCTCACGACCACCCCGTATCCACGCGGAGATACCATCGTCCTTCGCTCTCGTGGGGAACCCGCGGCGAGCGATGCACCACACCACAGTCCTTCTGACCCAATCCATGCTCCCCTTTCAGCAAACAGACTTGAAACGGTTGGGTTGAGTAGACAATCGCCTCGGGACCGGCGATCTTCCGGTTGTCGCCGCGTCCAAGCCATCGCCGCTGTGCCTGGGCATCGTCCAGCCACTCGGTGCCCGGGCCTTTGAACGTGCATAAGAGACGTACCGACAGGCGGTCGATATGAAACAAGGGACAGGACTGTTCCCGGGTTTTGCAGAACGCAATCGTCACCCGCTTCTCCGGCACCAGCGTCGCATAGCCCGTCAGTACATCCGCCAGCTCCTCCAACACCCATCGGGCGAGGGGATCAGCCGCGCGCGTGGCCGCTTGCCCAATCTGTTCGCTCGGCATCGTCATGGACAGAGTCGGCAACGAAACGACCCGGCTCTCCTCAATCACCTGCCGAAGCTGCGCGGACGGTGACCAGGCATACAGCAGGATGTTTTTTTGTGGATCTTTGATCTTGTCGAAGTCAGCCGGCTGCCTCGCGACCACCAGGTTCTTGGGGACGTCGACGCCGGATCCCTTCGAATCCAACGCCAGGACAAACTGACTGTCATAGCGATCTTCCGTAAGAGGCGTCCGACTCGGCTCGATGCTCTTCATCGGGATACTCCTTTCCATCAGCCGCGAGGCGAGCAGGGGCTGGACGGCACACTCGCTCCGGGATTGAGGCTTTCGGTAGAAGCGGGAGCGCTGGAAATCAGTTCCTTCTGGAGTGTGACGGTACGGGGATCAACCGTAATCTCGACCAGGCGACCCATCACCTCCGGCGTGCCGCCTTCTTGATAGCGACCGTGCAGATGCGTGGCGAGGAACCTCTCCACCGCCGCCCACATCGCCAAGCTATTGACCGGACGGGCGAATCCATGGCCCTCGTCGGGGGCGAGCAGATACTCCACGGGGCAACCACGGTCGCGCACAGCAGCCACGATCTGGTCGGCCTCACGTTTAGCTACGCGAGGGTCGTTCGCGCCCTGCACAACCAGCAACGGCGTCGTGATCGCGGCCACGGAATTGAGCGGCGACCGCTCCGTCAACCATTGCCGCCCTTCCGGGCTGGCCGGATCCGCCATGCGACCGATCATGATCTTGCGGAACGATTCCCAGTACGGCGGGATCGCCTCCATCAACGTCACCAAGTTCGAGGGGCCGACGATGTCCACACCCGCACGGTAGAGCTCCGGCGTGAACGCCACCCCGGCCAGCGTGGCATACCCTCCATACGATCCACCCATAATCCCGATGCGCGCGGCGTCGGCGATGCCCGCGGCGACGACATGCTTGACACCCCACGTGATGTCGTCCTGCATGTTGCGTCCCCACTCGCCGTTGCCCGCATTGAGGAACGCTTTGCCGAAGCCGGTCGATCCACGAAAGTTCGGGCTCAGCACGGCATATCCCCGGTTGGCCAGAAACTGGTGGGCGGCGTTGTAGCCCCACTGATCGCGACTCCAGGGTCCGCCATGCGGCATCACCACAAGGGGAAGGTCTTTGGCAACCCAGCCGAGGGGTAGCGTCAGATAGGCAGGAATCTCGAGACCGTCGGACGACCGGTATCGCACTACCGTCATCGGCGAGAGCGCGGCGCGGTCGACCTTCTCGCGGATGCGGTACTGGCGCGTCAGTTGTTTCGCCGCGCGGTTGAACAGATAGGTCTCTCCCGGCTCCGTATCACTGGTGAACCCCACAATCCACTGACGATCATCCGCCGTTGACCCCGTCGGAGTGACCTGCCGTCCCGGCTTCTGCTGCTGAAGCCACGTGTAATCGGCTTCGTACTGCGGATCTTTAAAATAGATGCGGCGCCGATCGTCCAGGTATGTCGTGGCGACCAATTCCTCGGTGGCCTCCGAGAATATCGGATAGCCGAAATCGACGCGTTGCAGCGGGTCCGAGTCCACAGGCGTGATCGCGCCGGACCGCACATCGAGCAGGGCCAATTCCGAGAGATTGGTCTCCTTGTTCGTTTCGAGATAGACGCGGCGCCCATCTTTGTGGAACCGAATCGGCTCGCACTCGTCGAAAACCCCGCACTGATAGATGCGCGTGAATGTGCCGCCAACGTCTACGCGCAAGATTTCCTGTTCCCCCCTAGACGTCGTCCTGGTGGCCAGCCGCAGACGCCCGGCGAGATCAAACAACCAGCCGGAGAGTTGGTCCGTATTCCGTCGAACCAACGTCTTCTGACCGGTGGCCAAATCGAGCTGATACAGATCGTGCCACGACGTATCGCGGTCGTTCAGTCCGATGAAGATGATCCCGGGCTGCTGTTTGGGCACGGCATAGATCCTGACCTGCGCACCCGTGACACCGGTCAGATCGTGCGCGGGGGAAGCCTCCGAACCGGAGACGGGAGCGGCTGCCGGATCGACGGCGTAGACATTGAAATTCTCGTCGCCGTCGCGATCTTTCACGAACAGAATGTGCCGACCGTCGCGGGTCCAGAAGAATTCGGAGAGCGGTCGCTTGGTTTCAGCCGTGAGCAGCGTCGCCGACGTGAACGGCGCGGCGGCCTTCTTGACCCAAATGTTCCGGGTGCCGTTCCAGGGTTTCAGGAATGCGATGTAGTGGCCGTCCGGCGAGAGCTGCGCCCCAGAGTATTCCGGATTACCGAACAACCATTCGCGATCGATGATGGGCGGCGGATTCTGGGGGACAACGGGATCGGCTGCTCCGGCAACCGCCACGACGATGGGTAAGAACACCATCTGCCTCAATAGGAGTTCTCCCAGTTTAGAACAACCACGGACGGCCTCGCCCCCTCGCATCCACCACCGCACCGCAGAGTCATCGAGGTTCGTATGCTGATCACTACGTGTCTCTTTCATAAGCCGGCCCTCCCAATCGCAATGTTTTTCACTCGCCTACCCGGCGACACGGCGATACCACTCAATGATCCGTTTCAGATGCGCCTCGCCGTACAGCGCAGCGAACGTGGCGGCTTCCGTCGACTGCGGCGCATCCAAGGCAGCCAATCGCGCGCGGGCGAATTCGGGAGTCAACGAGATCTTGCATTTCACCGTGATGCACTGGACCCACTCCTCATACGTGCTGGGAATCGAACTGTTCGTCATGACTCACGTCCTTTCTCTCATCCTTACTCTCATCCTCACTCTTCCCAGACCGGGCAGGATCTTTGGGCGACGCGACTCCTGCCGAGGACGCCGCCACGGGCTCTCCGCAGAACCGCACCTCGCCGTCTACCGTCCACCGCTCCCCATCCGCCGACCAGGCAGTCACAAGCCGGTCCACCAGGAACATCACCGGCGCAAGCTCACGCCGGGCGACCGTGAGCGCCAGCTGTGCCTCTTCTACCGTCAATCCCTGCGCCAGCGTCAGATGCGGAAAGAACATCGCCACCTCCCGCTCGACATCGACCCCTGATGTCCGCGCTCCGCCGTCGGCAAGCCCCTGAACGAGTCGCGCATGGAGTCCGATGAGCGCGGGTGTCGCCCTGACCGGAACATAGACCACATAGCCGTATCCGCTGCACGCGCCGAACATGCCGGCCTCGTCGAGCCACACTTCGAATGGCCGCTGGTCCCGACACTCGCGCTCAAGCCACCTACGGAGGTCGTCCTGTGTTTTCAACGTTCCTTCACCGAGGCCGAACGACAGCTTCATGGTGACATGCGGAATGGTGGTCGCATGTTCCCGATCAAAACGGTCACGCTGACTCGCAAACACACGAGCGAGCGGCTCAGGCGGAACCAGCGCCATCGAGTGCACTGGCCAGTTGGTGCTCGACGCGCCGTCCGGCAGCCGGACGGATCGAGCGTTCGCCTGATCACGCACGGGGGTGTTCCCCATGGCGACGCCGAAGCGTCATGCTGTAGTACATCTCGAACAATCCCAACCCGCGGTCGAACTCCAGCCGCTCGCCGACCCCGTCCTGATCGGTGACCAACACCTTGCGGGCCGACACTGCGTGAATGACGTGCAGCACCCGATCGGGAAACGACAGCGCGCCGTTCTGCAACTCCACGGGAAACTCGTGCATGGTTCCGCCCTGGTCCTTCCCGTCGCCTCGGATGATCATACTCACAACCCCTCCGTCGAATGGGCAGGGAGCACATCCAGGACGTGAATAAGCAACCCATCGGCCATCGGGTGCGGCTCCACGTGCGCGCGAATCTTATACACTTCCGCCAACCGTTCCGGCGTGAGCACGGTCGTGGGATCGCCGTCGGCCACCACCCGGCCCTCCTGCATGAGGAGAAGCCGGTCGCAGTAACGGCTTGCCAGACTCAGGTCATGCAGCGCCGCGACGGCCGCAATTCCTTCCTGATCGACCAGCTGGCGTACCAGGTTCAGTACCTGCAACTGATGGCTCAGGTCGAGGCTGGCGGTCGGCTCGTCCAGCAAGAGCAGTCTCGGCGTCTGAGCCAACGCGCGGGCGAGCGTCACCCGCTGGCGCTCGCCTCCGGACAATTCCGTGACCGCGCGCTCGGCGAACGGCAAAGTCTCCGTATCGGTCATCGCCTTACGGACAATGGCGTGATCCCCGACTGTCTCCGATTGCCATGGCCCCAGATGTGGATACCGACCCATCAGGACGACCTCTTGCGATGCAAATCTGAACTCTCCGACCGTCGACTGTTGGGGCACGGACGCAATCTGCTGGGCTACCTGACGCCGCCGCCAGGCGTCCAGGGAACTGCCGTCGAGACACACGGTTCCCGCGCTCGGCCTCAAGAGACCGGCCATGGTGCGAAGCAGTGTGGTCTTGCCCGCGCCATTAGGGCCCACCACTCCGATGAACTGGCCCGCCTGCACCATCAATGAAATGGCGTCGAGCAAGACTCGCCCGCTGCTCTCCCGGCTCACACTCTCCAGCGTCATCAGGCACGGCATCACTTAGAGTTCCTCCGTGCGAACGCGGTGGCGCTGGAGCAGATAGACGAAGAACGGCGCGCCCAAGAGCGCCGTCACAACCCCCAGCCGCAGCTCCTGGGTCGGCAACAGCGCCCGAGCCGCGAGATCGGCCCAGATCAGAAAACAGGCGCCGCCGAGAAAACTCGCGGACAACAAGACGCGATGATCGGGCCCGACCAGCAGCCGCACGATGTGGGGCACGATCAGTCCGACGAACCCCACAATGCCGCTGACCGACACCGCCGCTCCAGTGACCAGCGCCGTCAGCAGCAGCACCCGCCGCTTCATCCGATGCATATCGACCCCGATGCTGGAGGCGCCCTCTTCACCCGCTGCCGCCACAATGTTCAACTCTCTTCCGCACAACACCAAGGCCAGCCCGCCGGCGAGAATCGGCCAGGCCGCCAGCCCCACATGCGGCCACCCGCGTCCGTCGAGTCCTCCCAGGAGCCAAAACAACACTTCGCGAAGCGCAAAGATGTCATCGGCCATGGTCAGTAGCAACGACGTCACAGCCGACGCAAAGGCGCTCACCGCCAGACCGGCCAGGAGCAACGTGGCCAGAGGAGTCCGTCCGGCTTGCGTCGATAATCGATAAATCGTCCAGGTGGCGCCGGCCGCCCCGACAAAGGCCATGAGCGGCAGCGACCACAGCGCCTTTGCGGCAAATCCGCCCAACACCGCGACGACTGCGCCAAGCGCGCCGCCGCCGCTGACCCCGATGAGGCCAGGATCAGCCATCGGATTACGAAAAAGCCCTTGCAGAACAGCGCCGGCCAGTGCCAACCCCCCGCCGACCAGCCCCGCCAACACGACACGCGGCAAGCGCAGATACATCACAATGGCGTCGTAGGCCTGCTGGTCTGGGACCGGAGCCATCACGGCAAGACCGGTGATTTTCATCACCATGACGGATACGATCGCCCCCCAAGGAATCGCCACCGAACCCGCCGCGGTACCGATCACGAGACTGACCCCGAGCCCCAGGCCCAGGATCAGATGGACGGTGGAGGACCGGTTCATGATGCAGGCTCGGTGAACTGCTCCGGGTGCAGCAGCCGCGCAACGGTCTCGACCGTTTCCGCGATGTGCTGCGAACCGGTGACCAGCAGGCGGGCCGGTACGCCATACACCCGTCGGGCACGGAGCGCGGACACCGACTGAAATACCGGGTCCGCCAGCAACGCCTGGCGGAATCCGGATTCCCATCGCCGCGCGTCACGCACCAGAATCACCTCCGGATTCGCCATCACGACTTGCTCCGGAGAGACCTTGCGCCATCCGGTGATACCGAGTTCGGCCGCGACATTCATCCCGCCCGCCGCGCGAATGACGTCATCGAGCGTAGTCCGGCTCCCCCCTACCCAGCCCGATTCGGAATACAGCAGCACCCGAGGTCGCGCCAGCCCCGCTACGCGCGCCTGCACGGCGTCGATCCTCCGCGTCATTTCGGCCACGATCTGCTCGGCCCGCTCCGTCGCGCCGGCGGCTGTGCCGAGCGTCCTGATCAGCGACCGAATCCAGTCGATCGACTCAAAGCCCTGAATCCGGAACACCCGCATGCCCAGACCTTCCGCTTGGCGCGCGACATCCGCACTATGCGCGCCGATGACGACGAGGTCCGGCGCGAGCATCAGAATCCGCTCGATATCACCGTTCACCCGCGTCGAAATCGCGGCTGCCTCTCTTGCCACATTTGAGCTGTCGGGATCGTCCGCCACCACGCTCAATCCGATCAAACGCTCCGGCGCCATGGCCAGCAAGATCTCATCGCTCGTTACATTGACGGACAGAATCCTGGCGGCACCCCGTTCCGAAACGACCGGGACAGCGGCTGGATCCAGGCCCTCGCGCGCCGCCATCCAGGTCGCGCCGCCCAACAGGATCATGCTGACGGCTACGGCTACCGTAATGACTTGTCGCCCGCCGGCCTGCGCCGTTCGCGAAATCCGGGCACCGACTCCCATGTCCCCCTCCTTAGTGTCCGCCCCATGAATCCTCGCTCATGATCCCGTTCGGCGACCACGGCTGCGCCCCTGTCAAGAAGCGGCAGCGCATCTCATTCCAAAGCGCCAACCGGCTCCAATCCGGCTTCTGCGGTTTCATCCGATCACTCAAGTACGGGTTAGGGAAAAAGATCGTCAGCATCTGCTCGAGGTTCCCATTCCACATCCTGAATCCCCAACTCCCGAAACTGCCTCGACGTCCGATCGTCTTGAAGAACGCCGCCTTCGATGGTCGGCGCTGTGTGGCCAGTGCCTCAGGGGTCGGACTGCCCTTGGAGCCTTTGTGCGTGCCGAGGCAGAGATGGAAATGCCAGTCCTTGAGATTCACCGTCAGGTAGCCGTCCAGATAGCCTAACCGCGGCGGCTCGGTCAGCTGGATCTCGAATACTGCCCCTTCCAGACAAGGCCCGAAGACCATCTGGTTCCAATGTCGTTCGAACATCTCAGTGAAGAAGGTCTTCAGTACTTCTTCTTCCGGTTGGAGATATTCATACACCGTCTGACTTCCATCCATGTCTTCGATCGTTTCGGCTCGATACTGTTCTCCAATCATCGATGCCTCCTTGGTTGAATGTGTCATGCCATCCTCTGCTCCCATCCGCCGGCACAGCCGATCGTCGGTCCTCAGTGCAGGCCGAACACGATCGGAATCTTGACCGTCAATCGGTCCGCTTCGAGCACCTGCGTAAGTTTCAACGGCGAAACGCTGGCAACCAACGAGCGAGCGTCCTCGTCCAGCCGAGAGTTTCCGGAGCTTTCAACGATGTGCGACTCGATGATCCGCCCATCAGCCAATATGTCCGCAACGATCACGACGCGCCCTTCCCATCCGTGCAGTCGTGCATCGACGGAGTAGCGCTTGCGCTCCTCGACACGGGCACGGAGCGCGAGCCCCACCCATCCGAAGTCTCTCCGAGCAGGTACCTGTGCCGATGTCACTGACTGTGCCGGAGGGCCGATATTGGCCATCAGCTCGCCACGATCCCCCAGCCCGGTCACCCTATCGCTGAACTCTGAGCCAGACGGCTCCTGCACGCTGGCAGTCGAATCGTCCCGCTCGACCTCCGTAGTTGTTTCGTCACGACTCGTATCCGTGCTCGAATCAGTGGAGGCGGATCGGCCATCAGTCGCACGAACGAACTCTTCCGTGGCGGTCGCCACCGTAACGGATTCGTTCGGAATCACCTCATTCTCCGCCAAGGCCACAGGCTCTGCTTGCGGTACGGTGGCCGGAGAAGTCTCTCGACGCGCCTTCACTTGGGCTGACGTTTTCACGGGAGTAGACCGGCGTTCAGCGAATGAGTCTCCTGCACGCCCCTCCGGCTTCGACGAGGCTTCCTCAACCTCCATCGAAGAAGCCAACGGAGACTCGCCCGGAATCAGTTGCACCTCCCATTGAAACACTTCTTGAGCTTCCTGCCGAGGCACTGTCAGTCCACTCCAGACCATCGCACCCACCAGGGCCCCATGGATCGCCACTGACCACAACCAGCTTGGCAGGTGGACGGACGCCATTGATGACGACGGTGCCATGCCCGCGTCCGTCCACTTCCGTTGTTCCAACAGTCTCAATACCGAACCTCCACGCCGGCCATGGCGAAGATCCCAGGATTCGGGAATCCAAAGGCTTCCTGATACCGCGTGTTCGTCATGTTTTCGATGCGCAGCTTGGCGCGCCATTCGCTGCCCTCCCACTTCCCCAGCAAGTACCAGGCGGCCAGATCCGCCCGCCAGTAGGCCTTGTTTCTCATGCGAGGCGATCCGGCAGCGGCAAAATCCCGATCCGCACGGTCTCCGACCCCCAAGGCGACGAGGTTGATGCCCCACCCATCGGTCTGATAGTCCACCCGTAGGTTGCCGCTGTGCTCAGGTCGACGAAGCAATCGTCCGCCCGACGTGAACAGCCCACCGAAGTCTTGCCCCGCCCCGACTTCCGTCACCTCAGTCTTCAGATAGGTGTGCGAGATCGAGACAGTCAGCTCGTTGGTGGCGCGCCATCTGAGACTCGATTCAAGGCCCTCCGTGTCGGCGCCTTGGATATTGGTATTCAGTCCGGTGCTCAGCGCGATCAGATCCGTAAAGTCGTTGTGAAACCAGGTCACCGACCCAGTCACCCGCTTATCCAGGAGGTCCTGGTCTACCCCGATCTCCCAACTGGTGGCCTTCTCCGGTCTTAGCGCAAAGTTGCTGGGAATGCCGAAACCTGGAAATCCGATGAGCTCCGTGAAGGCCGGCGCGCGAATGCCCCGCCCCCATGACCCACGGAGTTTCGTCCCGGTTTCCTTATGCAGATAGGCCCCTGAGACCTTAGGATTCACGAACGTGCCGAAATATTCGTTGTCCTCCACCCGAATGCCTGGTGTGATGAAGAACCGGTCCCACAGGACACCCTGAACTTGCCCGTAATACCCCATATTGCCCCGCGAGAGATTCGTCGACTCGTTGGAAAATCCAACCGCCGTCTGCGAGAGCCGTTCTTGCTGCCACTCCACTCCCGCTGTGGCCGTCGTGCCCCGGAACATCCCTTCATTCACGCGAAAGTTGGTGTGATAGTCCAGCATGTCCCGGCGGTTCGTCCCGTCGGTATGGGAATTGTTGAAGTCCGTGGGAATCGCATCGCGTGGATCGAAAAACTTAAACCGTGATTCCAAATGCGACCATTGCAGGCTGTGATCCCACCACTCCGTCAGACGATAGTTTGCCGAGTTGGCGAAGGAGAGGAGCGTCCGCTCCTGCCCTTGATTCGGATCCGTTGGGAGATACCCAACCCCAAACACGAAATCCGTCGGAAATTGGAACTCGCTGTTTGTGTACCGCACGGTGCTGCGGAGCTGGAGCTTGTCCGTCGCCTTGAATCCAAAATTGCCGCTGAACACGTTATTCTTGAATCGATTGTTCAACCCGAACGTTCCGCCATGATCCATACGCGACCACTCTCCTGAAAAGTCCAGTCGCTCGGATGCGCCGCTGACGCCCAACCGCTGCTGATGCGTCACCATGCTCGATCCGATTCCCCGGCCGGCCCCGCCCATCACCTCTCCCGTCATCCGCACAACACCGTCGCCCTTCCGCGTAATGATGTTGATGACACCGCCGATCGCGTCGGACCCGTACAAAGCGCTCTGCGGTCCCTTCACGATTTCAATTCGCTCCACGTTGTCGGTCGTCAGATTGGCGAATTCGAACCCTCCCCCCGGATCGTTCATCTTGACGCCGTCGATCATCACCATCGTAAAGTCGGCTTCCCCACCGCGCGTGAACAGCGAGGTCGATCCCCCCCGGGACCCTGTCTGCACCACGGTCAGCCCCGGCACATCCCGCAAGACTTCCCGCAAATACGGAAAGTGTCGCTTCTCCAGTTCTTCTCGGGTGATGACATGAACGGACCCGGTCGTCTGACTCAACCGCCTCTCCGTTCTCGTCTCAGACACCACCACCGGATCCACCGCCACTTCTGGCTGTTCAGGTCGTTCAACAACAGCCGGACCGGACGACTGCTCCGCAGGCTCCGTCGCGGCTCGCAGGTCCACCGGCCAGCCGGCCCCCATGACGGCTCCCACAAAGAGAACCACGGCAAGGCCGTACCGACGAAGAAACCGACGGGCCATCATGGCCTCGTTCGCCCTCCGAATGGCTCGCGCTCTTCGCTCGGGTGTCATCGTGAACCGGCACGAACGACCGTCGACCCCTGTGCGTATAAGCGGAATTCGGCATGACCGGACCCGCTCTGGGTCTCTAGTAAATAGACCGCCTGCCGCTTCGACATTCCAGCTACTGTTCCAACTTCCACTGTTCTTTCTCACCGTCACCTCCCCTACACTCAAGGGGTCACGGTAGAGCCCGGAGTGCTTGATGGTGTTGACAAACGGTCCGCACCGTTCGATCACCGCAAAGGTGCTGGGATAGCCCCCTGCTCTCTGCCCCCAAACAGCCCCACCTATTCCGATGGCGCGAATCGCACAGCTTCCATTACGTCACAGCCATCCAATCATGGTTGCCCCACCAACTACCCCTCTCACCGGTTAATAGGATTCAGTCGGCCGCTGATGCGAACCAATCCATTCCGTCACTTCGAGTCCTTAGCATGCAAATGGGTCAGACCGAAGGGGGGCCGCGGACCGATGGCAACTGGGTGTGTGTGGCGTCGAATGACGGTGTGCTCAGCAGAGTCGGCACGCCGACGAGATCGCTTGGATCGAGTCCAGCGTCTTCCGAGGTCAGACCCGATCCCGCTGCATGATCAAGCCAGGCATGGTCGTCGTTGATCGTATGGCTGGGATCTCCTGTGAGAAGCCCGATCTCATGGTCAAGGAGGACCGCCGGCAACGGCAGCGCCAAGACCAGATAGGCCAAGAGTGTGCCGAGCAGCAGGATCTGATGGAGTGACGTTCGTTTCACAATCTCGTTACCGCTTTTCCTTATGTACCGCATGCTTGCGGCAAAAGGAACAATACTTCTTCACTTCGATCCGATCCGGATCGTTCTTCTTGTTTTTCGTGGTCGAATAGACCGACTTGCCCGGCGATTCGCAGCCGATGCAGGCCACGGTAATGATTTCACGCATCACGAACCTCCTTTCTCACGACTAGACTCGTTCCCCGGCCGCACGCATGTCGGCTACGACACGGGCCAGCCCCCGCTTGTCGATAATCTTCATCCCATGCGCGGACACCGACAAGGTGATCCACCGGTTTTCATCCGTGAGAAAATACCGTTTCCGCTGCAGATTCGGCAGAAAGCGCCGTCTCGTCTTGTTGTTGGCATGGCTCACGTTGTTTCCCGATACCGGCTTCTTTCCGGTCACCTGACAATAGCGTCCCATCTTGTCTCCTTTCGGTTGATGCGGCTCACTCGTGGTCCCCTATGCGTGGGGGAGATCGTCAACACCGCCGCTGTCCCAGAGCGCCAGGGCAATCTGACAACATCGACAGAGTTGCCAGCTCTCTCCCGTCGCCGCTCGCCGTTCCAAATCGTCCACGGCTCGGATGCGGGCGACGACATCACGGCCTTCACCTTGTTCGCGCAGATTGCAGAGCTCGCAACCAAGCCCGTCTGCCGCGTGAATCTCTTCGAGACCAAGCATCGGCTAGCTCTCCTCCTCCGGCAGTAAGTCTGGCTGTGCGGGGCTGGTGTGCCGTTTTTCCCAACTCGGCTTCTTGAAGGGATCGCGAAAGGCACGCCACAACTGTTCCTCCAGCGCAAGCTCCGCCCTCGTCAACAGGCAGGCATCCAGCTGTCGCTTTAAGCGAACGCGATCGATCTGCTCGCCGATGAACGCCAACTCGATTCGGCGGTCGCCGAACTCCAGATCCCACACCTTACGCAGTTCTTGGAGCGCGGCTTCCTCCTTCGGCCAATGCTGATCCGGAATCGCCACCCACCAGCGCCCCAACCGCTCGTACAGACAGTTGGCGCCGG
>WBZQ01000395.1_pt2 | contig 13032 bp, 8 predicted proteins | sample 5204251 | NCBI WGS metagenome assembly WBZQ01 (sample SAMN12412402, study PRJNA552823) | activated sludge metagenome | isolation source: activated sludge from nitrification reactor of wastewater treatment plant... | place: USA: Virginia | collected 2017-09 | reverse complement strand
GGGCGGGGGCCTTCCGCTAGACTCGCCCGGCTTGTCCAAGAGCGGCGTCTTTTCCACCGGCTCGTTTCACACCGCGACGAACCCAACCCTCGGGACGGCAGTTCGCTCCCGCCCGCTGGTCGTGTTGGCGACCGCCGCGGTCGTGGGAATGTTGTGGGCCGGGAAGATCGTCTTCGTCACGTTCTTCTTCGCGCTGTTCCTGTCGTTTGCGCTCCATCCGTTCGTCGAGCTCCTCGAGCGCCTCCGCTTGCCGCGCGCGGTCGCGGTTCTGGTGATTCTGCTTCTGCTTCTCGCTCTCGTGGTGTTTTTTGTGGTCAACGCGCTGGACCAGGCGGATTCCTTCACCCGCGACCTCCCAAGCTACGAGACCAAGATCCGTTCCCTGACGTCCCGCGCTCAGGGTCTCTTTGCCAAGCTGGAAGAGCAGACCCGCCGGCTCTTTCCGGAAGGCGATCGCTCCGTCCGCACGGTGCGTCTGGAGGAAGGCGCCATCGAGTCCGTCTCTCGAATGGCGAACCAGGTGAGGATCGTTTTTTCGATCGCGATCTACACCGCGGCGGTTCCGATGCTTGTCTATTTCATGCTCAAAGACCGCGAGAAGTACGCCGGAGCCTTGGCGCGAATTCTCCGGGCCAAAGGAGGCCGGGCGGCCAGCGATTTCGCGGTCGGGGTGGCCCGCGTGCTTTCGGGGTACGTGCTGGGGGAGCTGTTCGTCATCCTGATCACGGCTTGCATCACGACGGCCGGGCTCTTGGTGCTAAGGGTTCCCTACAGCTATGTCCTCGGGCCCCTCGCGGGCTTGTGTGTGCTCGTGCCCTACGTAGGGATCATCTTCTCGACGACGCCCGCGGTCCTGGTCGCGATTCTCACCGGCGACGACGCTTCCCTCGCCGTCAAGGTCCTGATCTTCTATTCGATCGTGCAGTTTCTCGAAGGCAATGTGCTGACGCCTTTCATTGTGGGGAGCCGGGTTCGGCTTCACCCTCTGGCGGTCCTCATCGCCTTTCTTTTCTGGGGAATCCTCTGGGGCGTTCCGGGGGCGATTCTGGCCGTGCCCTTGACTGCCACGATCAAGGTCGTCGCCGAACGGTTTGAGCGCTTCGCGCCCTGGGCGGCGCTCCTTGGGGAACGCACCCGCGATCCCGAGCCGGAGGTCGACGCTCCCGCCAAGGCATAGCCTTCCGTGCCATCTCGAGCCGCCCTCCCGAGAATCGCTTCGACCGCGCTGTCTCTCGCGCTCCTGAGCTTTCTTATGGGCCTCTGGCTCTCGCGCCAAGCGGGCCCGCATTCGACGCGCCACGCGGAGCTCTCGGCGAGCAAGCACTGCGTAGAGGCGCCCGGTACCGATGCCCTGTGGGCATCCCGGCTCTTTTTGGCCGGCCTGGCTCTTCTTGGTGTGGCCGCTTACGCGGCAGCTCCGCGCGCAGCCTGACCACTTGCTCGACCGCATCGTTTCGCGTTTCGCCCCTTCTCCGACGGGACCGCTTCACGTCGGCAGCCTGGTCGCGGCGGTCGCGTCTTTTCTTGTCGCGCGATCCCAAGGTGGTTTCTGGCTGGTGCGCCTCGAAGACCTCGATGTCGAGCGCCGACGTCTCGGAGCGAGAGACGAGATCCTCTTCGCCCTCGAGCGCTATGGCCTGGTGTCGGACGGCGAGGTCGTCACGCAGTCCGACCGGATCGAGTGCTATCAAAGTGCCGTGCAGGAACTCACCCGCATGGGACGCGTGTTCCCCTGCGCCTGCAGCCGCGCCGACCTCCTGCGCTCGGCCTCCGCGCCTTCGCCCAACGATCGAGGGGACGCGGAAAGGCCGTATCCCGGAACCTGTCGCGAGGGCATCGGCGTGGGCCGGACGCCGCGCGCTCTGAGGTTCCGCGTGGAGGCGGGCGCGATCCGCTTCGAGGACATGCTTCACGGGTCGATCGAAGAGGAAGTCCGCGCCACTGTGGGCGACTTCGTTGTGAAGCGTGCCGACGGAGTCTTCGCCTATCAGCTTGCCGTGGTCGTCGACGACGCGCTCCAAGGAGTCACCGCGGTGGTGCGGGGCGCCGATCTCCTTTCCTCGACGGCTCGACAGATCGCGCTCGCGGAGGCTCTGGGATATGCCCGCCCGACCTACGCGCATGTTCCGGTGCTGACGGATTCACAGGGCCGGAAGCTCGCGAAGCGGGAGGCGGCCCTGGCCCTCGAGACCCTGGACGAGGAGCGCGTTGCGAGCACGTTGTCGTTCGCGCTGCGGGTCCTTGGACAGCAGGTAGGCGAGGGAACCGCGTCCGAGCGCCTCGCGCAGGCGATCCGGACATTCGATATCGCGAGAGTCCCGCGGGCGCTTTCGATTCGGGTCGACACCAGCCTGGGAAGCGACGGGATATTCTCCGTCCTCGACCATGAATAGCGGGGCCCCCTCTTCAGAGCTCGAGACCGTTCCGACCGTTCGTACGCGAGGCATCCCTCATGGCGAGACCGGAGGGACTTCCGCGCCCACGCCGCCCACGGCCCAAAGGACGCCGCCGCCGACGGCCGCGGCGCTCACCCTGCCGTCGTCTCCGGCGCCGGCATCCAGGGGCATGGGTCTGAGGACCAAGTTCTTCCTGGCGGCCGCTCTTCTCCTTACGGTGACGTTGGGCCTCGCGATCGCGGTGGCGACCTGGCGCGCGAACGTGATCGCCGAGCGCACGATCCGCGAGGCGCTTCAGAGAATTCCCAACCTCTTCGCGGTCTACCGCAGCAACCTCGAGACCCAGCTGAAGGCGTCGCTGCGTTCGATCGCGGACGATCCCGGAACAAAGGCGCTCATCGATTCGACCACCAACCCGGAGACCATCATCGAGTACACCCGGGACAAGGCCAACGTTCTTCACGCGAAGACCGTGTTCCTGTTCGATCGCGGGGGGCAGCTCATCGGCCGCAGCGACTGGCCCACGGCGGACGATTCCAAGCGCGACTTTCGAACGGTCAAGTGGGTTGCCGAGCCACTCGACACCTGGGTAGAGTCGTCGGCGATTATCCGGCAGGGGAGCGCGCTCTCCGTGGTCGCGTCGGTCCCGGTTCTGGCCGGCGACAAGGAGCGGGGCGAGGCGACCCTCGTCGGCGTCCTCGCCGCGGCGATCGCCCTCGACGAAAAGCACGCCGAGTCTCTGCGGGTCTTGACCGGCGGGCAGGTGGGCTTCCTCGCGAACACGGCCAAGCGCGGCTCCAAAGCAGTCCCCGCGGTGGCCGCGGCGACCCGCAATTTCGGGGGCACGGCGTTTGTGGCTGCCCTTTCGCGGTCACCCGGCGCACCGGACGAGCTCTTCGAGGCCGGTCGTGAGATCGGTCCGATCGATCTCGCCGTGCTCGCGGACAAGCGCATCGTCGCGGGACTTCCGCTCAAGAGCGCTGCCGGCGAGACCCTCGGAGCCTTCGTGGTCTCCCGTTCGCGCGACGAGGAAATGGCCGCGTTTCAGCAGATCCGGATGGCCCTGATCGCGATCGGTCTCGTCGCCCTCGTGGCCTCGATTCCGGTCAGCCTCGCCCTGGGCCGGCGAATCGCGCGTCCCTTGGAGGATCTGGCGGCGGGAGCCGTCGCGATTCGCGACGGAAACCTCGACGTGGTCTTGCCCGCGGGAGGGCGCGACGAGGTCGGCGCGCTGGCGCGGGCATTTGTCGCGATGGTGGGAGAGCTTCGGGAGAAGGCCCAGCTCGAAGAGCTCCTGTCGGAGATGCAGAGGAGGCCTGGGGACGTCACTCACGTGAGCGCCGGGCAGACGGCGGTGACCCAGGGCATGACCACCCTCGGAGGGCTCAAACCCGGCCAGCTTCCGCGCGTCGGAGAGCTCTTCGCCGAACGCTACGAGATCCTCTCGACGCTCGGCCGGGGTGGAATGGGCGCGGTGTATCGCGCGCTGGACCGTGAGCTCGAAGACGACGTCGCTCTCAAGGTGCTGCTGCCCGAGGCCTTCGAGGAGGGCACCGTCGCGGTGCAGACGCTCAAGCAGGAGATCCGGCTCGCGCGGAAGATCACGCACCAGAATGTGGTCCGTACGCACGACCTCGGAGAGCGCGGCGGCGTGCGCTTCCTGACCATGGAGTACGTGCCGGGGACCACTCTGCGCGAGGTCATCGATCGGCGAGGCTCGATCGCGATCGCGCCCGGACTTCAAGTCGCCAAGCAGCTCAGCCGTGGACTGGCCGCGGTGCACGAGGCGGGCATCATTCACCGCGACATCAAGCCCCAGAACATCATGGTGCTGCCCAATGGCGTGGTGAAGTTGATGGACTTCGGCATCGCGCGGACCGCCGAGGGCGTCGATCCCAACGCGGTCGCGGGCCAGACCGTCGGGACTCCGTACTACATGAGTCCGGAGCAGGCGCAGGGCAAAAACCTCGATTCCCAGAGCGATGTCTATTCGGTTGGCGTGGTGCTTTACGAGCTATTCACCGGGACGAGGCCGTTCGAGGGCAAGGACCCAATGGCCGTGATGCGCAAGCACGTTGGAGAAGAACCTCCTCCTCCGCGGCGCCTGCGTCCGGACCTCCCGGATTCGATCGAGCGCATCCTCCTGGCCTGCCTCGCCAAGAAGAAGGAACGGCGTCCGGCCGGCGCCGCGGATCTTTACGCGGCCTTGATGGCGGTGGGGGCCGCGACGAGCGAGCTCCGGGCCGTCTGAGGCGGCGATCGAAAGGCGCTCAGGCTCGAGTTAGAAGCTCCCAGTAGAGCGCCTCGAATTGGTGCACGGTCCGGGAAAGTGGGAACTCCCGAAGGGCGCGAGCGCGTCCGTTCGCGCCCATTCGGGGGGCGATCTCGGGCGATGCGAGGAGCTCTTCGAGCGCGGCCGCGAGCGCGGCCGGATCGCCCGGAGGCACGAGAAGCCCGGTCTCCTTGTGGGCCACGAGCTCGCGTGGCCCACCGTGATCGCTTGCCACCACTGCGCGGCCCGCCATCATCGCCTCGAGCAGGATCAAGCCGAAGGACTCGGGGAGGATGGACGGGCTCACAACGACGAGCGCCTGAGCGAGGACGTCGCGCACGTCCTCGCGAAAGGGTCGGAACTCCACGCTCCCTTCGATTCCAAGGCGCCGCGCCTCAAGGCGGAGCTGGGTGAGGATCGCGTCGCCTCCCTCCACCTCGTCCCCCTCAAACACAAAGCGCACGTTTGAATGGGCATCGCGGGCGAGGACCCGAGCCGCCGCCTGCAACAACACAAACGGACCCTTGCGCCGCGAAAGCCGGCCGATGTAGGCCACGACCGGGGCCCCCTCGCCGAATGGAAGCGCGCCCCGGTCCGGCGAGCCGTTGGGGATCACCTCGACGACCCGGCCGTTCTTTTCCGAGCGTTTTCCGCAAAGGGCCTCGCGCGCCGCGTGCGACACCACCACGACCCGGTGAGCCAAGAGGAGGACCACGCCCTGCAAGAGGCCACGACCGGGCCGCGAGGTCACGATCTCGTGGATATGCCAAAGGAGCCTGCGCCCGGCGAGGCGCGCCGCGAAGGCGGCCGGCAGGACCGTCACGGTGTTGGCGTGAACGATCTCAATGCGCTGTTGGATGAGGAGCCGCGCGATCCGGAACGTCGAGAACAGGACGTCCCACGCGTAGCGCGCGGCGTGCCGCGGCGACGAGAGAATCCGGCGCCTCAGAACGCCGACACGCATGTTCCACACCGTGATGCCCTCGGCGCGCAGCTTCGTGGTCAAGAGCCCGCGGTACGGGACGTCCTTCGAGAGGAGCACATGGGGCTCGAACGAGCCGCGATCGAGGTTCTTCACGAGGTCGAGCAGCACGCGATCCGATCCGTAGAGCTCGTCCGAGGGATGTACGTAGAGGATTCGCGTCTTGGGGCGGACAGATCGTCGTTGAGAGGCGAGAGTGTCGTCCGCGCTTGCCGCGAGCGCGAGGCCCATGAGCACCCAGAACGAGGAGAGCCAGCTCGTCTCGGTCGCTTGGGCGCAGAGAACCAGGATCAGGAGCGCTCCGAAGCGTTCGCGCGCGCGACAACGGCTGGCGGCGTCGGTGGCGTCGGTGGCGCTCGCGAGTTGGTGTAGGGTTCGCGCGAAGACAGCCCCGACAAACCCCAGTATGAGCGACAGGCCAACGACGCCGGTGTCCGCGAGAAGGTGAACTTCCAGGTTTCCGGCCCACGCGAGCGTCCGGTCCTCGTCGCCCAAGAGCCGCTCCATGGCGCCATGACCTGCTCCGAACAGCGGGTGTTCGGAGAAGACCCGCATCGCGGCCTCGTAGGTGCGAAGTCGAACGCCTACGTTTGGGTCTTCGTCGGGTCGCCCCAGGAGAGCGACCTTTCGGGGGATTCCGGCATCCGCGTCGAGGAGGTCCGAGGCCTTGGCGAGTAGGTCGCGACTCCCGGGAACGAGGCCGCCGAAGCCCAGGAGGAGAGCGCCCAGCCCAACGGTTGCGGTCAGCAACCGCGCGAGACCTAACCTTGATCGCGAGGACCTCCGGCGGTCCCAGGGCGCGCTTTTTGGGGAACCGTACGTGCGCAGGGCCGCGCACGCCAAGGTCGCGATGAGAAGAGCGATCCAGGCGGCACGGGTGACGCTTGCGGCAAGGCTCGCCAGCAGGACCGTCCCGAGGAAGCCGGATCTCCAACGGACCGCGCGGGGAAGGCCCGTGGAAACCGCCCGCAACCCAAACGCCAGGGCGCCCACGGCCGAGAGCATGCCCAGGAGGTTCGGCTCGAGGAGCGTTCCGTGCGGATGGCTGAATCCAAGGTATCTCTCGACCGTCACCCCGGCGGTCGTCCCGAGAGCCTCGTGAGACACCGCGCATGCAAGCGCCACCAGCGCCTCCAGGACGATCAGCGCCAGGAACCCGTTCCACGCCCGCTCGGCATCGGCCCGCGAAACGAGAAGAGCCGGGAGGGCGAAGACCGGTGCCACCGTCGCCAAGAGGCGGATCGCGTGGACAAGCGCGCGCTGCGGATCGGGGAGAGACATGGCGGAAAAGGCGCCGAGAAGGATCCAAGCCAGCACGGGCAGCGCAACCCGGGGGAGGGGCCTCGCGCGACGACGAAAGAGAAGAGCGAGCGCCACGAGGGGTCCGGCAAGCTGCTCCGGCCTCACCAGCGACTCGCCGACCGGGTAGGCCCAGCCCGAGAGGAACGAGCCCGCGAGGAGGAGCTGGGCGAGGATCACGGCGCGGGAGCGACGCGGGACGCCAACGCCGATCGGGAGAGGAGCCAGCGCAGCGACACGAAGACAAGCCCGGAGGCGAGGGCCGCGACGAGAAGCCTCAGCATTCGCGGCTCGGGGCATTGGCGCGCCGCGGCGAACCCGACCGCGGCGGCGGCGACCGCCGCCAGTACGGAGCCCGGCGCGTTCGCGAAGAGGGCCATCTCGCGATGCCTCTTCATCAACGGCACGACCAGCGCGACGGCGGTTGTGGACCAGGCCATGGAACGGGCCGCCGCGAGCCCCCGCACGCCCAGACCCTGAAATGCGAGGGCCGCGCCTAGGTACACGAGAAGGCCCAGGGTCGTGGCCGCGAGAACCTGTCGCACGCGCCCCGCGGCGAGAACGTACTTGGATCCGATTTCAATCAGGCCGATGGCGACCACGGCGGGCGCGAGCCAAGCCAGAACCTCGGCAAGCCGGAGCACCGCCTGATGGTCGAACCGACCGCGCCCGAGTGTGAGACCGACGATCGGCGTCGCGGCGGCCACGGTCACGGCGACGGAGTAGAGCAACAGCAGGAACACGTCGTTTGCGGTGTCTCCGGCCTCGCGGAGCGCCCGGGCGTCTTCCTTGGTGCGCCCGCGAACGAGCCTGGGAAACGCCACCGAGGCGAGAGGCGCGGCGATGAGGCGCATCGGCAAGTGGACGAGCTTCGATGAAAACGCCAGGAGCGTCACCGCGCCCGCGCCCACCGATGACGCGAAGAACCGCTCCGCGAAGTCGACGGCGGACGCGGCCGCGAGCGCGAGCGCGAGGAGGCTCGCCGTGCCGAACGGAAACGCGACGGCCGTCTGGGAACGCTTTGGAAGCAGACCGGCCGCGTAAAGCCGCGGGAGGAGCGCCAAGCAATGGACCGCGCTGCCCGCCACGATGGCCCACGCGGCCGCGCGGATGCCATAAGAGTGAAAGGCCCTCAGGAAGACCACCGAGGCGAGGTTTCCCAGGAAGAGCCCCAAGACTGGCGCGCGGTAGGAACCCTCGGCGGCGAGCGCGGCCCCGCCGATCAAGGCGAGCGACGTGAAGACCCCGAAAGCGACGAGCTGCGCCAGGAGATCGCCCGTCAGGTTCTGATCGGCCCGCTCAAAGCCGGGCACGAGGACCCGGGCGATGGGCCACCGGAACCACGCGATCACCGCGCCCAAACCGGTGCCGAAAAGGAGCAGCCGGAACACGACCACGCCGAGAAGACCGCGCGCCTCCTCGCGCTCCTGCTTTTGAAGCAGCGCCGCGAGCGCGGCGGTGAGCGTTGGGACGAGGGCTCCGCCGATTAGGAAATGCGCGGCCGCGAAGGGCACGTTGAGCGCCGCGTAGAGGGCGTCCGTGGAGCGCGACACCCCAAAGAACGCCGCCACAGCGGCCTCGCGCACGTAGCCCAAGAGAGCGGCCAAGAGTGCCATCGCCATCAGGAAGCTCTTCAAGCCTGCCGAGGGCGCGCCCGCCTCGCCGGACACGGCTGTCGAACCCGTCGATGTCAGAGGAGACCGCTCGCCGGCTCTGGGCGCGACAGCACGAAAAAGGCGGCCAGCGCCGCGGCGGCGATTCCCCCGAGCGCCGCGCCCCCGATCGCGCGAGGGCCCTCGGGGTTTCGCGGCGGCACCGGGGGCGCGAGCATGGTCAGCTCGAAGGCTCTCGCGGCGGCCTCAATGCGAACCAACGCGTATCGCCGCTCGAGCTCGGTCTGGGCGACGGCCATCCCCTCGATCCGCTTCATCACGACGTTCAGCTCCTGCTCGCCCTTCGCGAGCTCGGCCTCGAGAGCCGCGATCCGCCGGAACGCCGAGGCCCTCTGTGCGTTCGCCGCTTCGATCGAGGCCAGCGCGCTGGCCCGGGAAGCGGTTCCTTCCGCCCGTCCCCGCTCGGCGAGATCCCGAACGGGATCCCCTTCCTCCCTCACGACCGGCGCGGCGCCGTCGTTCGACGTCGTCTTACGCAGCGCGTTCTCCTCGGGGACCGCCTTGAGGAAGCTCTCGAACTTCCGGCTCTCGGGCCGGCCTGCGGCCGTCTCGGCGTAGCTTCCGGTGCGCGCGACGGCCTCCGCCAACGCCACCCGAGCCCGGCGCTCGTCCTGCTCCGCGGCCTCCAGGGCCGCGATAGAGGCCCGCAGCTCCGCCCGCTTGCGTTCGAAAGAGCCGCTCGTTCGGAGTTCCGCGAGGCGCCCTTGGAGAGCCTCGAGGTCCCGGCGCGCGGCGTCGCGAGGAGGCTCGACAAGGCTGGCGGCCGCCTCCGCCCGCTCGCGATTCAGGCGCCGGTTCTCCTCGGCCGCGCGGCTCGCGATGCAGGTGACGAAGGCCGCCGCGCGAGCGGGATCGGGAGCTGCGGCCGAAAGCTCGAGGAGGCGCGTGTTTTCGGGCATCCGCACGCGCACGCTCGCGGCGGCCGGAACGGGCCTCAACCCGCCGTCTGACGCGCAGCCCATCGCGAGAGCGGGCGACGAGAGCAGGGCCTTGAACGAGCGGATCAGCGTGAGGTTGTAGTCGATCGTGGGACCGGCGCCCGCCATCACCGGCTCTTGCGCGAGAAGGGTCGCGGTCGCGCGGTAGGAGATGGGTGTCATCCCACCCGCGAAACCCCCGAGGACGGCCCCAACCACGAACGCCAGGAGAATCCGCAGGAGGCCACGGCGCAGGCGCTTCAGGAGAAGCGGGCCGTCGGCGATCGGAACAGACAGCGCCCGCGGCTCCGACCTCTCGGCGATCGCTTCACGAACCACGGCCGACACGGTGGGCAGTTTACGGGGAGCCAAACCTGCGATCTCGCAAAGCTAGACTTGACCGAAATGAGCCACGATGACACCGCGACGCGCGCGATCCGGCTCTGGGAGGAAGGCACTCAGGCTCTTCTTGGCGGTGACGTTCAAGAGGCCATCGAGCTCTTCACAAGCTCCTTACGGGTCTGTCCGACTGCCGAGGCCTACACGTTTCGCGGTTGGGCATTCTCGTTTCAGGGCCGTCTCGACGACGCGATCGCGGAATGCCGCAAGGCGATCGCAACGGATCCGGACTTCGGCAACCCCTACAACGACATCGGCTGCTACCTGCTTCAGAAGGGCAGCGTCGACGAGGCGCTGCCTTGGTTCTCGAAGGCGAAGGTCGCCGAGCGGTACGAGCCCCGCCACTTTCCCTACCTCAACACAGGCCGGATTCTGATCGCGCGCGGCGACGTGGCCGGCGCGCTCCTGGAGTTCGAGACCGCATTGGAGCTCAATCCCGGGGATCCCGTCGCGCTTGCCCACCTTTCCGGTCTGAAGTACCAGGTGAATTGAGCTCTCGCGCCGCGCCCTGAGGCATCGCCTTGAGGAGCGCCTGGATACGCGGCTCTTGAGGTCGCAATCGAAGGGCGTTCTCGAAGAAGGGTCGCGCCCCTCCGGGGTCACCCATGCGCAACAGGAACTCGCCCCGGTTTGCCAACATCTCGAAGTAGAGCCCTGGGACCTTTCGGCCTACGGGAGAACCGGGTGCGAACGAATGGCTTCCGTCCCAAAGGCCCCGGAAAGACAGCGCGGGACCCGGACCCCTGAAGGCCGCGAGATCCGCCCCGCGCCGGAGCCTGTAGACGAGTCCCCACGGAACGCGCGGCCACGAGGCGGCGAGGCGCTTTCCGGAGGCGTCGAACGAGGGATCCACGTCCGAGGTGACCGACACGGGTCGCCCCATGGCCGCCGCGGCGTCGACAAACCCGTTCATCAGCGCCTCGAAGCTCTCCTGGATCTCCCCACACTCGCGGCGCGGCCTGCGCCCCTCCCCGCAGTGCCCGTGCTCGAAGAACCAGAGCCTCGAGAGAAACCGTTCGTAGAGCTCTTCGACCGCGCCATAGAGCCGCCCGTCCACCGCTCGCATGTAATCGCGGTACCAGGATCTCTTGACGAGGTTGATGTCGACAACCGTCACGCCCCTCGCCTCTTTGGCAACATGCTGGAGATACATCAGGGGCGAAACCGTCACGATCCACTCCGCCGTGATCAGGACCTCGTTCGGCGAGACGCTCGCGAGCACGTTGCGGGAAAAGTCCTCGGCGATGTGGTTTCGGCTCTGGTCGCATTCCCGAAGGTTGGCCAGGAGCGCCGACGCGGGCAGCGCGAGCGTGACCGTCACGGCGGTGGCCCGGATGGCAAACAGGGCCGGAGGGGTTCTTCCAAGCCGCCAGACCCAGCCCAAAACCGTGCGGACGGCTTCGCCAACCAGAAACGCGGTCGCGAGGACCGTAGGCAGCAGGAAGGCCGGCGAGTCGTCCGAGGCGCCGTAGGCAAACAGGACCAGGAAGTTGCCCAAGGCAACCAAGGCCACGACACCGGAAAGCACACGATCGCGGACCAGGAGGCAAACCAGGCCGATGCCAGCCGCGAGCAGGCCCGGCACTGGAAGCTGTTCGGTGAAGAGCCGCGCGAAGCTTGCAAGGGACTCGGCGGTTGTCTCCTCGAACATGAAGACCTGAAACCACCTTGCCGAGACATGCCACCAGAACCGCTCAAGGTTGCTGGGGTCGCCCCAGTTGAGGAGCGGCTTTGTCATGGCCCGAAGCGGCATGTAGAGATAGGGAAGGAGCCCGGCTCCCAACCCGAGAGCAGCGCGACGCCAGGCGAGGAACGTGTCGGATGGGATCTTCGGGCGGTCCCTTCGCTTCTCTCCGAAGCCACGCAACCAAGGGAGCAGCCGGTTGGAATCGGTCACGAGGACGAGAAACCCAATTGCCGGTGCGCAAGCCAGCGCGCTGCCGTGATGGACGCAAAGCGAGAGGCCGAAGAGAAAGGCCGCGACCGTCAAGAAGCGAGAGCGTCGGGGTCCGCCGGGAACCGGAGGGTCAGGATTCAGCGTCCTCTCGCGCCACTTGAACAGCGCCCAGAAGACCCCCGCGAGGACGGCCAGATTGAGGGCGTAGACCTCGGTCACCGTCGCATAGCTCCAGACCGACTTTGAGAACGCAAACGCGAGACCCGCCGCTAAGGAGGCGCAGAGGCGGGGGATCTCCGGATTTGGGTCTGTTGGCTCTTGCAAGCCCGCGGACTCCGGCAATGACTTGGTGGGTTGCTCCCCACGGCGCCGGGGTCTGCGCGACCTCGGTTCGCGCTTGGCCTCGATGGAGCCAATGGGCCTGGCCGGCTCCGCGCGCCGGCGCGTGGCCGAATAGACGGCGGCCCCGACCGCCGCGGCCGCGAGCGCGGATGCGAGCGCCGAGAACGCGTTCATGCGAAGGGCGACGGTTCCGAGGGGGATCCTGGAGAACGGAAAGCCCAGAAGGACGTAGACAGGCGAACCGGGTGGATGCGCGATCCCGGGCAGCCAGGCCGCGAGAGTCAGCTCTCCGGCGTCGATGGGTCCGACGCCTGGCATCAGGGTTCTCGCGTAGACGAACCCCGCCGCGAGGAACACCAGCGCGGCGGCCGCGCGCGCCCGAAACCGCCGCGTCATCGGCTCCCGAGCCCTCCCCCTTTCGGAAAGGCGTCGCCGATGTAGTTCTCAAACGCGTAGTCGTACCGGTCGCGATCCGGATCCCATTCATCCCAGGTTGGAATGTTCAGGAGTCTCGGAAGGTAGCCGGGCGGAACCACGCCGGACACCAGGAACGCCTTCTGTCGGTGGAGTGGATACGGGTTCCGAAGCGGCAAGCCGAGAACACCCAGGACCGCGCGCGCCAGATACCAGGTCGCCCGCGGGTTCCAGCCGTGGGCGATCTTGATCACGATTCCGAGCCCCTCCGGAAAGTCAGGGTGCACAACCGCGAGCCCCAACAAGCCGTCTGCGCCTTCCTTGGCGAGGGCGCTTCCGGAGCACGCCTTCAGGATCGTGCTGTCGAGCCTGTTGAAGCCGCCCACGAGATCCGGATGCTGGACCATCGCTTCCCAGATCCAGTCCTCATCGCGTGTCTTG
>WBZQ01000068.1_pt2 | contig 13036 bp, 15 predicted proteins | sample 5204251 | NCBI WGS metagenome assembly WBZQ01 (sample SAMN12412402, study PRJNA552823) | activated sludge metagenome | isolation source: activated sludge from nitrification reactor of wastewater treatment plant... | place: USA: Virginia | collected 2017-09 | reverse complement strand
CCAGCCTACGCTTCCACATTCGGTTTCCTGAAAACAAAATCAAGGAGCCGATCATTTATCAGATCGGCCATGAGTACAAGGTGGTCACGAACGTGCGCCGGGCCGACGTGCGTGAAACCACCGGCTGGATGGATCTCGAACTGACCGGCGACACGGCAGAAATCGAACGCGCCATCGACGGCATCCGCACCAAGGGCTGTGTCGTGGATCCCATCGAACTCAACGTGGTGGAATAGTACGCCGCGACGCGTATCTCCGATTACATTCCTATCGCTTCACGTTTCACGAACGACAAGAGACGGATTCCATGGAATTTACCGAGCAGCAAATACAGCGTTATAGCCGGCACATCATCCTCAACGAGGTCGGCGGCAAGGGGCAGGTCAAGCTGGCAAAGGCCAAAGTCCTTCTGATCGGCGCCGGCGGCCTTGGATCTCCGGCCGCCCTCTACCTGGCTGCAGCCGGCATCGGCACGATCGGTCTGGTCGATGGCGATGTCGTCGACTTGTCCAATCTGCAGCGGCAAATCCTGCATACTACCGCCACCGTCGGCGTGCCCAAAGTCGAATCAGGACGACGGATGCTGTCGGCCATCAATCCCGACATCACCATCAAAACGTATCAACTGAACGTCGATACGGAAAATATTCTCGGCCTGGTGTCCCACTATGACATCGTGCTGGACGGCTCAGATAATTTCACCACGCGATTCCTGGTGAACGATGCCTGCTTCTTCGCCAAGAAGACGCTGATCTCGGCCAGTATGTTCCGTTTCGAAGGCCAGCTCACGAGCATTAAACCGCATGCAGGATTCCCCTGCTACCGCTGCCTCTATCCCGAGCCGCCTCCTGCTGGACTGGTGCCAAACTGCCAGGAAGCCGGAGTCTTAGGTGTGTTGGCCGGCACCATGGGCATTCTGCAGGCATCGGAAGCCATCAAGGAGATTCTCGGCATCGGTGAGACCATCGCAGACAAGCTGGTGATCTACGATGCCTTGGAAATGAAATTCCGCAAGGTGTCCCGCCCGAAAGATCCGCGGTGCCCTCTGTGCAGCGCCACCCCGACGATCAAGGACCTGGGCGGAGATTACAGCGTGGCCTGCACCATCTGACATGCCTGATCTGTCGATCCCTCAACACATTCTGGATCAGATCGTCGCCCACGCGCGCGAGCTGGCTCCGTTTGAATGTTGCGGCCTCCTAGCCGGGAAGAACAAGACCGTCACGCACCTCTATCGCATCACGAATATCGTCGCGGTGGAGGGCGCACAGAATCTGTCGACCTTCGACGACGACAAGATCGCTCATCTCGAACGCCTCTCTCCCGAGGAACGAGCCGAGATCGCCTTCGTGATGGACATGGGAGACTTTTCCGCAGCGAAGAAAGACATCCGCAAGAATGGACTGGACCTGCAAGTCGTCTACCATTCGCACCCGAAAGACCCGGCCAGGCCGTCACAGACTGACATCAAGATCGCGACGGACTACGAGGAAATCTGGCAGCGCATTAATCTTCCGGTACCCGCCTATCTTCTCGTTTCGCTGATGCACTCCCCCGCCGCGGACATCCGAACCTACTGGATCACCGGCGGACAGGTGCGCCCCGCAGACATTCACATCAGCTAGCGTTCTTCGTCCTCAACAATTCTCTCGTCGTCCCCTACCAATCGATCGGCAACGATGCCATAATCCGCCTTTGTCTTTGTCATCGAAGGGAGCATTCGATGCGATTCGTATTGTTATTCATCGCTTTTCTTCTCTGCCTCACCGGCGTGATGATTCCTGACCAAAGCGTGGCTGCGGAAAAGAGCTATTACAGCCCCATCATCAACGTGGATGTCGACAACAGCCGCATTCTCATTTCGACTCTTGGTGCTGTCTTCTGGGTGGAAGTGCCGGAGGAGGCCCGCCAGCATATCGAAAAGCTGCCGCAATCCGGCCTCGTCGACATTGTGGTGGAAACGCGCGAGGGACAACCACCGATGTTAAAGACCTGGAAGGTCAAATCCGGCGAATCGACCTGCCTCTACTTTGACGGAAAAGTCTGCAAGTAGTCCCCTCGGGCAGACCACCCGTGGGTACCCTGCCGAACCAGGACATTCCCTTGCGTCCCGCGCCGAACGGCCGGGTGTGGTGAGGAGTGATACGGACGGACGAGCGGCTATTCCGAACTGCCCAACATATCGTCGACCAGAGGGCGGTTGATATCCGTACACCCCATGCAGATGGTATCGAACAACGATTCGTGGTCGGATACAAAGTTGCGTTGATCGACGAGATTTTCGGCAAAGACCTGCTCGTAGCAGATATCACATAACATCATGAGCCCACGCGACACGGACACGGTTTTCCGGCCTGTACTTCCCGCCATGACACACTCCCCTTCATGTATCGTCACTCAGTGCTCGCCGGTGCGTTACACTGACCCTTTTTGCCTCGCCACCCAAAAATCCTCTGGCTCCAAATCTATCCCGCACACTGCACACTCATACACCGATTGCCCTTGCGGCAACGTAATTTCCGTCCGATCGATCCGCCCCCGGCATACGTGATAAAACCGCCCTCTGGCATCTTCAGTGTCGAGCGGATCATTTTCGTAAATCAGTACCATACGTCTTCCACCCCTTCTCGATCGTCGTTCCTGAAGCGTCGTTCGTGCCTCGTCGCTCGCAGGATCACTCAGAAAGTCCATTGCGGACGTTGTCGATCCCCAGCGAGATACGCGTCACGAACGACGCCACGATATTGCCACCCTGCTAAATTTTAAATTGGGCCTCATACAGTCCTGCATATACGCCCCCTCGCTTCATAAGCGCCTCGTGATCGCCTTCTTCCACAATCGTACCCCGTTCCACAACGATAATGCGATCCACGTCATGCAGGGTGGCGAGACGATGCGCAATGATAAAGGTCGTGCGCCCTTTCGTGAGATCGTTCAAGGCCTCACGGATTTTCACCTCGGTTTCAGTGTCGATATTGGAGGTCGCCTCATCGAAGATGATGATCGGCGGATCCTTCAACAGCACACGGGCAATCGACACCCGCTGCTTCTGTCCCACCGACAATTTCACACCACGTTCACCGATCCACGTATCATACCCATCCGGGAGACGGGAGATAAAGTCGTGGGCCCTAGCCGCCCGCGCGGCCGCTTGGACACGCTCATGGCTCGCCGACAGGTCGCTGTAGACGATATTCTGCCGCACCGTACCATTAAAGAGAAAGGGCTCCTGCTGCACCAGGCCAATCTGCCCTCTCAAAAACGCCACCGGCAGCTCCCGCACATCATATCCGTCGACCAGCACCGCGCCGCTCCGCACGTCATAGAAGCGCATCAGGAGCTTCAGCAGGGAGGTCTTGCCCGCACCACTTGGACCGACCAGCGCGATCCGTTCGCCAGGCCGGACGGTCAGATTGACGTTGGACAGGACAAGCCCGTCCTGCCGATACCCGAACTGTACCTGGCGATATTCCACCGCTCCACGCAAACGCTCAACAGGCCGCATGACACCCGGGCGATCTTCGACTTCCGGCTTGGTGTCCAGAATTTCAAATACCCGCTCGCTGGCAGCCAGGGCATGCTGCAACATGTGGTTCAGGGAATGAATCTCATTAATCGGCGTGTAGAACAGCCCGAGATAGGAGAGAAACATCACGAGTTGACCGACCGTGAGGTGCCCGGCCAGGACCTCCTCCGCGCCATACCACAGGATCAGAACCGTGCCGGTGCTGCCGACAAAGACCATCCCCGGCCAGTACCAGGACCAGAGCAGCATCGCGCGCAAACTGTTCTGGCTGTAGGTCTGACTCAAGGTCTCAAATCGCTGACGTTCGTGGGCATGTTGATTGAACCCGATGGTTTCTTTAATGCCGGACAACGCGTCTTGCAGGTACGCATTGAGGTCCGCGACGCTCTTGCGAATTTCCGCGTAATACCGATGCACCCGCTTCGTGAACCAGGCGGCACAGACGATCAGAATCGGAATCGGCACGAGGGACAGCAGGGCCAATTTCCAGTTCAGCACAAACATCATGATGGTGATACCGACCAGGGTGAGAGACGCAGTCAGCAAGCCCTCCAGCCCGTCGACAAAAATTCGCTCGACATGCTCGGTATCGCTCGTCACCCGGGTCATGATCTCGCCGGTCGACCGATTCTCAAAATAACTCAGCGACAAACGCTGCAAGGCGCTGAAGACCTGTAGCCGCAGCGTGTGAACCGCCTTTTGTTCCAGCACGTTATTGAACCGGACCCGCATGGAACTCATCAGATTTCGTAAGACATACGAGCCCATCAGCGCGCTCAAAACCCAGACCAGCATCTCAGGCCGTTTGGCCTGAATGACGTCGTCGATCACGATTTTCACGAGATAGGGAGGTACCAGTTCGAGCGCCGTGGCGAGACCTGCGCAGACGAAGGTCACCACCGCCAGCATGCGAAACGGTTTGAGATAGGAGAGAACGCGTAGGAGCGAGTTCACAACGACTCGGTCATCCGGGTCGGATCAGATGGCACTGGCCGGTTCCTTTTGCCAGTATTTCTGAAACTCTTCCATTTGGGTCAGCGTGGAAAAATCGGTCATGCGATCGATGAACAACTTGCCGATGAGATGGTCGAGTTCGTGTTGAATACAGACGGCAAATAAGCCGCTCGCCTCGAAATCAAACGGTTTCGCCTGTCGATCAAGCCCGGTAACCCTGACCGTTGAGGGCCGCATCACCTTGCCCCGCAACCCATCGACACTGAGGCACCCTTCCCATCCTTCCACCTGCTCAGGGCCATAGAATTGGATGGTTGGATTGATCAGCACGGTTTTGGGAAAACCGCCTTCGCCGGGACAATCCATAACAACCAGCTGCTGCGATCGCCCCACCTGAGGAGCAGCAAGCCCGATGCCGGGTTCGTCGTACATCGTTTCAAACATATCGTCGATAAGCTGCTGAAATGCCGCTTTTTTTATTTCCGCCGGGCTGACAGGTAAAGCCTGTTGCCGGAGAATTGGATTCCCGAGTTTACTGATCGCCAAAATCGCCATGCTGCACCCTTTTATCTGTGTCGTATCACGAGACGGGACCCGCCCCGTAACCGCCTGTTGACTCACTACCTACCATGGTATTTTGATGCTGCGCAACCGCGGCATCTCACGCCGCCCCTACCCCGCTTGCTTCCGGCTCTTCGGCTCAGGCAGCTCGAACGTGTCTTTTGATTGATTCCACCATTCCACCCATTCCTGGGCCCAGGTCTGGCGATCCTGTTTGTTGGAGGCGTCCCAATCATGAAACTCGGCCTCATGCCGGGTCAGGGTCCACAACGATTGCACGGCCGACATCGCCACAAACTTTTCTTCATCACCAAGCAAATCGATCAAGGGCTGAATGACCTCTTTGCGGCGCACATACCGAGCTTCAAAGGCCGCCGCCTTCCGGATCACCGAATTCGGATCCTTGGCCATAGCCTCAATGGCAGAGGGAGCCTGCTGAGGATCGAGTCGCACGGCCACCCGCAGCGCATGCTCCCGGATACGCGGAAGTTCGGTGCTCAATTTGGCCGCTTCCAGCAAGGCCGGCACGGCGCCAGGGGCCTTGATCATCGACATCGTTTCGATGGCATTATACCGAACGCGGGGACCAGGCATCGTGAGGGCCTTGGTCAACACTGGCAGAGCCGGCTCTCCCAGATGTACGAACTCGCCCATGGCCCAAAACTCCTGCTTTCCCTCGAGCAGCGGCAACAGGGACTCCGCGCGTTGCAGCTCTTCAGGAGTCAGGACTTTCGTGTTCGGCGCCACGGACACGTCCGGAACTGGTTCCGACTTCGGCGGCGCCTCATAGGGCATCTGTACCGGCCAGACCATACCCGCAGACCATACGGATGCCGGCACCACCCCGACCAGGCTCAGAACCCCCACCGTCCAAACCATCCACCGACTGCCCATCCGCTGCCACAATCCAGTCATCATGCGATCATTCTCCAACCAATGCCATTAATAAGGAACCGCGACGCGTGTGCGTCACCACCCTGTCGGCCCCACAACGTACACCCTAGTCGCAACATCTGTGTCATGAGAGATTACCAGGAGTTTCCCGGGAATCGCTACTCCTAGGCCGCAATAACTGCATATGGAGTGAGGGAGGACACGAGGGACCATCATGAACGGAAGAGCCGGAGAACTCCGTGAGGGACGCGACACGACCGAGGTAGACGCTACTTCACCTCTAGGCCTTTTACCAGCACCGCGCCTTTCGTGACGATGCGCTGACCGGATGTCACGCCTTCCAGAACACGAACTTGCCCACCGGACACATTCGAGACCACCACCTCGCGCTTCACATAGCGACCGGGGGCTTCCACGACATACACAAAGTGCTTCCCGTCGATCTCGACAACCGCCTCTTTCGGAATCGCCAGGAACGGGGTCGCATCGCCGATATCCAGCCGTAAGCGAGCAAACATCTCCGGTTTCAAGCGCTGATCCCGATTATCGACCCACGCGCGCACCTTGATGGTGCGGGTGTTCGGATCGACCACGTCTCCAATCGAGGCCACCACGGAGGCAAAATCTGTCCCCGGGTAAGCTTCCACATTGATACGACCGACCTGGCTCACCTTCACCAGCGCCAGATCCCGTTCATACACATCTGCCACCACTTGGAGCCGGTCCAAATCCGCGACGGTGAACAACACTTGGGCGGGATCACCCCCCACTGACTGCCCGGGGGTCACCGCCCGTTCAACAACCGTCCCGGCCAGAGGACTCTTCATCTCGAAGCGGGAGGTGATGCGCTGCTGCGCAAGGGGCTTCTCCAGTTCGGCTGCCGGAATTCGTAGCGACAACAACCGCTCCTTGGCCCGACGGAATTCGGCGCGCGCCTTGATGAGATCATTTTCTGCTTGTTTGAGATCCTTCAGAGCCAGCGCCTTGGTGGCGTACAACTCCTTGGCCAACTCCTCGGCCCGAGTGGAATACTCCAACTCCGAGGCTTCCTTCACAAACTCGGAATAGGCGGCCGTAATGTCCGAACTGTCGATCACCAGCAAGGTCGCACCCGCCTCCACCCGATCACCCAGTTTGGCCCGCACCTCCACGACACGTCCCTGCAGCGGAGAGGAGATTTTCGAGTACCGGTCCTCCCCATACGCGATTTTTCCAACCAGCACCAATTCGGGTTGCACCGGTTTGAAGTCGACCACCGCTGTTTCGATTTGCCCCGTGGACGGCGCTGCCGGCTGTGTGCCGACCGTGTCAGCCGGGCTTGCAGTTGGGGATGGTGACGCAGGCTCCTGCTTCTGGCTACAGGCACCCAGGAAGAGTACCAGCGCGACTGCCGCGACCTGGTGCGCACTGGAGATCATGATGCAATCTCCTGTCCGACGGAACTTTCCAGCTGAAACAGGTTGCGTTGATAGGAAAAGAGCGCTTCGATGAAGTTCTGTTGAATCGTGCGGGACGTGCGGGCCGCATCCAGGAGATCCAGAATGGTGGCACCGCCCCGCTCATAGGCACGTTCCACGATGGTAAATGTCGAGCGGGCATCTTCCAGCACGCCAGCCAGGTAGGCTTCCACCAACCGCCTGCTCTGCAGGAGGTTTTGATAGGCCACATCCACCTGATTCTCCACCTGGTTGACCGTACGATCCAACTCCGCCTGAGCCGATTGCACGCCGACTTCGGCCTGCACGATTCCGCCCTGGTTGCGATTGAACAACGGCAAGGGCAGCCCCAGATTCAAGATCCCCATCTGCTGGTTGTCCGGCCCCTGCGATCCTTGCACCGAATAGCCTGCGCCGATGGTCACATCCGGAACCCGGAAGGCCTTGGCGAGTTTCAAATCTGCCTCGCGCTGAGACAACGCTGCCCGACGACTCTTAATGTCAGGCCGAATCTGCAATGCCACGGAGCGGAGTTTTCCCATATCTGGATCGACCCGCCGGTAGTCCATCTCCGTCGTCAGTTCCAGCTTCGAAGCCGGTGAGAGACGCAGCAACTGGCGCAAGTCGGCCCGTGCCGATTCGCCTTCCTGAATCGACTCGATCACCTGAGACTGGAAATCGACAACCTGCAGCCTGATACGGATCAGGTCGACCTCGGCAATGTAGCCCTTCTTAAATCGAATGGTATTGACGTCCAGGATGCGTGCGAACCGATCCCGGTTCTCTTCCGCGAGTGCCAGCCGACGTTGCGCCACGAGCACGCGATAGTAGGCGTCTTTGAGGGTAAACCCCAGCTGGCGGATGGCATCTTCAAAGTCCGCTTCTGCCGACTGCACGCCGAAGCCGGCGCTTTCGATGCGATACCCGCGCTTGCCGGCCAATTCAAACAGCTGCTGCACCTGCATCGTGAGCGCGCCGGTTTTGGCCAGCGTATTGCCCTGGGTAAACGACGCCACGTTTCCGATCTGCCCCACCGGGTTGGGGAACAAACGCGCCGTGATTTGCTGCCCCTTGCTGGACTCGATGCCATACTTCGCAATGAGCAGGTCCAGGTTCTGCTTGAGAAAGAGGGCCATCGCCTCGGACAGATTCAGACGCACGACCGGAGGCGCGAACGGAGCGGTTTGCGCGCTGGCGATCTCCGCTGCCGCAATCCACCCGATGCCGGTAACGAGAACGCAGGCCACCAGCACCAGCGCCAGACTACTGTGCACGAACCGAGCGACGGCACCACGACACGATCTCGAACCAGCGATGTGAGGGAACCTGTCGTTATGCATTGTGCGGGAATATCGACCAACCGAGGACAGGAGTCGCATTATACTGATTTTCCGCAACATTGGAAATAATCTTGACCGCCCCGCCTTACTGCATTTTGAGTTCGGTCCAGGCCCGGTCGTACAGCCGGATTCCCTTGCCGACATCCTGCATCCATTCCAACCGGCCTAGCTGATCCGGTGGTGGATACACCGCGGGATTGTCCCGAATGGCGGGACTGACCAGCTGACGGGCCATCCGTGAGGCGGAAGCAAACCGGAGACGCTCCGACGTGCGTGCGGCCACCTCAGGGTCCATGAGATAGTTGATAAACCGCATGGCGAGGGCTTTTTGCGGGGCGGACTTGAGCACGACCAGACAGTCGGCCCAGAGAGTCGCCCCTTCCTTCGGTACGACATACCGGATGGTCGGGCGCTCTGCCATGGCACGAGCCACCTGCCCTCCCCATCCATGTGCCAACACCACCTCGCCCGAGGCCAAGAGCTGGTCGTAGTGATCACTGGTATAGGTTTTCACCAGAGGTTTTTGCTGCAGCAAGCGCTCCTTTGCTGATTCGATCACCGCCGCATCGGTGCTGTTCATCGATTGCCCCATAGACCGCAATACGGCGCCGAAGACTTCCCGCTGATCATTCAACATGCTGATGCGTCCCTTGTAGCGAGGGTCCCACAGGATCGACCAACTGTCCGGTGCGGAGGTAATCACGGCGGAATCGTAGCCGATCCCTACCGTGCCCCACAGATACGGAACCGAATATCGCTCTTGTGGATCAAACGGGAGCGCCTGTAAATGCGGCTCCAGAGCCGAAGTATTGGGCATGACCGCAGCGTCCAACTCCTGCAGTAAGCCTTGCTGAACCATGATGGCCACCATGAAATCCGACGGCACCGCGACATCGTAGCCGGTTGCACCGCTTTGAAGCTTGGCCAACAACTCTTCGTTGCTGCTGAAGGTGTCGATGACCACCTTCACCTGTTCTCGCCGTTCGAAGTCCGCAATGATCTCAGGCCCGACATAATCCGACCAGGTAAAGTAATGTAGGACCGGTCGCTTCTCGCCGGAATTGCTCCCCATGTCTTGGCCACAGCCCGGAAGCCCCCCGGTCAGGACCAGCAGCCCCACGCCATTCAGCACCAGGCTACGGAACCACCTCTTCACTTAGACCTCGCGGCGCTGCAGATGGAGGGAGAGGGCGACGCACGCCATCGAGACCACCAACAACAGTGCGGACAGCGCGTTAATTTCCGGCGTCACCCCGGATTTGATCATTGAATAGACCTTCAACGGTAAGGTGGTCGCCCCGGGACCGGCCGTAAAAAAGGTCACCAGAAAATCATCGAGCGAGACGGTAAACGCCACCAGGACCGCCCCCCAAATGGCCGGGCGCAGGAGCGGAAAGGTCACGTACCGGAAGGTTTGCCAGCCATCCGCCCCCAAGTCCGCCGCGGCTTCGCGCAAGACCGGATCGAGTTTGCGCAAGCGCGTCCGGATCATGATGGTCACCAGTGGAATATTGAAGACCACATGCCCAAGGATTACCGTGGTCAGGCCGAGCGGCATCTTGATCATCACGAAGAACAGCATCAAGGCGACCCCCATCATCACTTCGGGGATCACCAGCGGCAGCACCAGACTGCCTTCGAGGAGTTGTTGTCGGCCACGCGACATGCCCTCCATACCGAACGCCAGCAGACCACCCAACACAGTGGCTCCAATGGTCGACACCAGGGCGATCACCAGACTGTTCGCCGTCGCCTCCAGCAACGCCTGGTCATGCAGGAGCGCGCCATACCATTTCAGTGTGGTGCCTCGCCAGGCCATCGACAGATGCGCAGCGTTAAACGAGTAGAGCACGAGCACCAGAATCGGCCCATACAAAAACAGCAGGGCCAGCAGGCTCACCGCTCGCAGCCCCACGACGTTGACTCTCATCGCTCCTCCACCGAGCCGGCCGACCGATCCGCGTAGCGATAATACAGCAGCACTGCGGCCATCACGACGGCCATCAGGACAAAGGACACGGCCGACCCCAGCGGCCAGTCACGTACCATCAGATACTCGTGCTGAATCAAATTGCCGATCATCATGCTCCGCGCTCCGCCCAGGAGATCCGGCGTGATGAACGAGCCGATTGACGGAATGAACACCAGCACGCACCCTCCGACGATGCCCGGCATCGTCAACGGCACCACCACCCTTGAGAACACCGCCCATCGCGAGGCATATAGATCCCAGGCTGCCTCCACGAGAACAGGATCCAACCTCTCGACTGCCACATACAGCGGGAGCACCATGAACGGAAGATACCCGTAAACCAATCCGATCACGACCGCCATCGGTGTATAGAGCAACTCAAGCGGGGTCGTGACCAACCCCAGGGCTACCAACACATTGTTGATGAGACCGTCATGCCGCAGCAGGATCATCCAGGCATAGGTGCGAACGAGAAAGTTCGTCCAGAACGGCAACATCACGAGGAGGAGCAGCACAGGCTGCCAACGGGCCGGACTCCTGGCAATCACGTAGGCCAGTGGGAAACCGAGCACAAAACAGCAGACGGTGGTGAGCGTCGCGTACCACAGGGAGTGGCCGAGAATTTTCCCATACAACGGATGCAGGAGATCGAGATAATTCGCCCCCGTGAACTCCCACACAATGCCGCCATAGGTTCCACGCGATGCGAAACTGATGGCGAACACCAGCCCGAGCGGAACCAGAAAAAACAGCACCATCCAGACCAGACCCGGAAGGGCCAGCCAGCAGGAGCGGCATGAATGTCGTGGAGTGACGGTGGCAGATGAGGCGTGGTGCGGCTGCATACTCACTCGAAGAACAATCGCCCATCGGACGAGGCCCAGTGGAGAAAAACGGCGTCCCCCGGCGCACTCGCCGGTGTCGCCAGGCCACTCGTCCTGGCCTCCCAAAGGGCCTCACGGCCCACCCGCACCAGATATTTCGTTTCGCTTCCCGCAAACAAGGTCTTTTCGATACGGCCGGATACCAGGGGACCGGGGGATGGCGGTCGTGTAGCCGACATGCGGAGCTGTTCCGGCCGCAGCGAGAACGTGGCCGGGCCACCGGGCGGTTCCGTGGGCTCCACCTTCAGCGGGAAGGGAGACAGTCCATCGTCGGTGGGATGAAACACATACTCCTCTCCGACCTTTTCACCCAGTCGACCGGCCAATTCATTCGAAGTCCCAAGAAATCGCGAGACAAACAGATTGCAGGGCCTGGCGTAGACCTCACGCGGCGTTCCGACTTGCCACATACGCCCCTGGTGCATGACCGCGATACGATCCGACATCATCATGGCTTCTTCCTGATGATGGGTGACACAGACGCAGGTGAGCCCAGCCTGCTCCTGAATAGATTTCAGCTCGACCTGCATGGCCTGCCGCAGTTGTTGATCCAGCGCGGCCAGCGGCTCGTCAAGCAGCACCACCGCCGGTTTGTTCACCAGCGCCCTGGCGAGGGCCACCCGCTGCTGCTCGCCTCCCGACAACTGCCCGGGCATTCGCGACTCCTTGCCATGCAGCTTGACCATCGTGAGCGCCTGCTGCACCTCCGCATCAATCTGCCTGGCGGGGACTCGCCGCATCTTCAGACCAAATGCCACATTTTCCCTGACCGTGAGATGGGGAAACAGCGCGTAGGATTGAAAGACCAGGTTCACGGGCCGCTGATTGGGAGGGACTCCGAGCATGGACCTTCCCTCGATCCGCACATCACCTTCGTCCGGATCTTCAAAGCCGGCCAGCATGCGCAACACCGACGTTTTCCCCGCGCCGCTGGGGCCAAGAATGGAGAAGAATTCGCCTCGACGCACTTCAAAACTGACCCGATCCACGGCCGTGACCACCCCGTGGCGGCGCACGATTCCATGAATCTCAATGGTCGGCGATGCAGAGGAACCGGAGGAAGCAGACGTGATGACGGGAGGAATGGAGGAATTGGCCATCGAGAGCTGAATTCAGACCGCCGCGCCGGCGGTCATGGCTCACTACTCCACGCCGACTTTGGAACTGACGTCGCGCAGGTGCTTGCGCACGCGGACACGATGTTCGTGTTTCCGCAACAGTTCCCGCCGGATCACATCGCGATCCTCTGCGACGATCCGCACGAGCCGATCGTTGTCTTCGGCATGATTGCGGACCAGTTCCGACAGTCGTTGCACTTGTCGCTCCAATCGCTCGAGTCGCCACACCATTTCCATCATCGGATTGGCTGCCTCGATCGCAGGTTTCATGACCACCGGACGGGCATTTTGCTTCTTCATGTCCGCTCCTTCATCGTGAGCCCGACCCGAGGCCGGGGTTGCGCGTTGAAT
>WBZQ01002112.1_pt1 | contig 13050 bp, 2 predicted proteins | sample 5204251 | NCBI WGS metagenome assembly WBZQ01 (sample SAMN12412402, study PRJNA552823) | activated sludge metagenome | isolation source: activated sludge from nitrification reactor of wastewater treatment plant... | place: USA: Virginia | collected 2017-09 | reverse complement strand
CGGCCGTGCTCAAGCAGGACGAGAGCTTGGCCGACGCCTTCGTGCTGCTGCGCGACGACGACGGCGACCGCCGCCTGGTCGCCTACGTCGTCGCCAAGCCGGGAGCGGACGCGCGACCCTCCGCGCTGCGCGAGACGCTGCGCTCGCGCCTGCCCGAGTACATGCTCCCGTCGGCCATCATGCTCCTGCCGGAGCTGCCCCTGAACGTCAACGGCAAGGTCGACCGCCACGCGTTGCCCGCGCCGGCCGACGACGATCAGGAGCGCCAGGAGTACGTCGCGCCCAGCGGCGCGCTCGAAGAGGCCTTGTGCCGCATCTGGGCCGAGTCGCTGCGCGTCGAGCGCGTGGGCGCGACCGACAACTTCTTCGACCTGGGCGGGCACTCGCTGCTCGCCACGCGCCTGCTGGCCCGCGTCAAGAGCGAGCTGGGCATCGACGTGGCCCTGCGCGCGCTCTTCGAGCATCCCACCGTGGTCGGCTTTGCGCGCGAGATCGCCCCGTCGCTCGACGGCGCGCGGGCGGCCGAGACCATCGCGCGCGTCGAGCGCGGCGCGACGCTCGCGCTGTCGCCGGCCCAGCAGCGTCTGTGGTTCCTGCACCAACTGGAGCCGGACAGCGGGGCCTACAACGTGCCGCTGTTCCTGCGCCTCGTCGGCTTGTTGGACGTGGAGGCCCTGGCCCAGAGCCTGGCCGAGATCACGCGCCGCCACGAGGTGCTGCGCACGACCTTCCCGGTCGAGCGCGGCGAGCCCGTGCAGCGCGTGGCCGCGCCGGCGCGCGTGCGGCTGCCGCTCGTCGACCTCACGGGGCTGCCGCAGGCCGCCCGGCACGGCCTGGCTCAGGCGCTGTGCGAGGACGAGGCCAATCGGCCCTTCGACCTGGCCACGGGGCCGCTGCTGCGCGCGCGCCTGTTGCGCACGGGGCCGCAGGAGCACGCGTTCCTGCTCACGCTGCACCACGTGGTCACCGACGGCTGGTCCCAGGCCATCCTCGTGCGTGAGCTGCGCGCGCTGTACGCGGCGCGCCTGGCCGGCCAGCCCGCGGCGCTCGCGGAGCTGCCCATCCAGTACGCCGACTACGCCGCCTGGCAGCAGCGCTGGTTGAAGGGCGAGGTCCAGGCACGACAGCTCGCCTACTGGCGCGAGCGCCTGGCGGGCGTGCCGGTCCTCGACCTGGCCACGGACCAGCCGCGCACGCAGATCGCCACGCACCCCCAGGCGGCGCGCGCGATGCGGCTGTCGGCCGCCACCAGCGCGGCGCTGCGCCAACTCGCGCAGCGCGAGGGCGCGACGCTGTTCATGGCGCTGCTGGCCGGCTTCCAATGGCTGCTGGGCCGCTACGCGCGCCAGGACGACGTGGCGGTCGGCACGGTGGTCGCCAACCGCGGGCGCCACGACGTCGAGGACCTGATCGGCTTCTTCGTGAACACGCTCGTGCTGCGCGCCGACCTGCGTGGCAGGCCGAGCTTCCGGACGCTGCTGGGCCGCGCGCGCGAGAGCGCCTTGTCGGCCTACGCGCACCAGGACGTGCCGTTCGAGAAGCTGGTCGAGGAGCTGAACCCGGCACGCGATCTCGGCCGCACGCCCTTCTTCCAGGCGCTGCTGCTGCTCCAGAACGTGCCCGAGACGGCCTGGGATCTGCCTGGCCTGCGCGTCGAGGACGTGAGCGTCGAGCTGCGCGAAGCCAAGTTCGAGCTGAGCCTGATCCTCGCCGACGGCGCGGCCGGCATCGAGGGGCGCCTGGGTTACGCCAGCGACCTCTTCGAGGCCGAGACGATCGAGCAGTTCCTGCGCCACTACGTCGTGCTGCTCGAACAGGCCGTCGAGCGTCCCGACGCGCCGCTCGATGCTCTGGCGCTGCTGCAACCCCACGAGCGGCGGCGCATCCTGTTCGAGTGGAACGCCAGCGCGCGCGAGCTGCCCACGCAGCGTCCCGTGGCCGACTGGATCGCGGAGCACGCGCGCCGCACGCCGCACGACGTCGCCATCGGCTTCGAGGGCGAGCGGCTCACCTACGTCGAACTGCACGAGCGCTCGAGTCGCCTGGCGCGCTACCTGGTGGGGCGTGGCGTGGGCCGCGAGACCTGTGTCGGCGTCGGGCTGGAACGCGGCTTGAACTGGGCGGTGGCGCTGCTGGCGGTGTGGAAGGCCGGAGCGGCCTACGTGCCGCTCGATCTGGCCTATCCGAAGGAGCGTCGCGCGTTCATGGTCCACGACGCGCGCATCGGTCTGCTGTTGACCGAGCTCGGCATGCTCGACGAGTTCCCCGAGCACCCCTGCACGGTCTGCCTCGACGACGAGTGGGAGGCCATCGAGGCGGCCGACGCCGGCGATCTCGGACTTCGCTTCGAGCCCGCGTCGCTGGCCTACGCCATCTACACTTCGGGTTCGACCGGCAAACCGAAGGGCGTGCTCATCGAGCAGCGCGGCATGCTCAACCACCTGTGGGCCAAGGTGCACGACCTCGGCCTGCAGCGCGGCGACGTGGTCGTCCAGAACGCGCGCGCGTCCTTCGACGTCTCGGTCTGGCAGCTCTTCGCGCCGCTGCTGGTCGGCGCGCAGGTCCAGATCCTCGGCGACGAGCTGAGCCGTGACGGCCTGCAGCAGCTCGCCGAGATCGAGCGCCTGGGCGTCAGCGTGATGGAGACCGTGCCCAGCCTGCTTGCGGTGATGGTCGAGCAGGAGGAGCGCAACGGCGCCGAACGCCTGCGTCTGCCGCGCCTGCGCTGCCTGATCTCGAACGCGGAGGCGCTGCCGGTGGAGCTGGCCGAGCGCTGGCTGGCGCTCTTTCCCGACGTGCGCCTGCTGAACACGTACGGCGCCACCGAGGCCTCCGACGACGTCACCCATCACGTGCTCACGCCTGGCCGGCGCGGCGGCAGCCCCTTCGCGCCCCTTGGCACGCCGCTGCCGAACCTGACGGTCTACGTGCTCGACGACGCGCTCGAGCCCGTGCCCTTCGGCGTGGCGGGCGAGATCTACCTGGGCGGCGACGGCGTCGGGCGCGGCTACCTCGACCGGCCGGCGCTGACCGCCGAGCGCTTCGTGCCCGACCCCTTCGACGTCCGCCCAGGCCGGCGGCTCTACCGCACGGGCGACCTCGGGCGCCTGGGCCGCGAGCGCAGCCTCGAGTTCGTCGGGCGCACCGATTTCCAGGTCAAGCTGCGCGGGCACCGCGTGGAGCTGGGCGAGATCGAGGGCGCGCTCTTGGAGCACGACGACGTGAGCCAGGCCTACGTGATGCTGCGTGAGGATCGTCCGGGCGACGCGCGCCTGGCGGCCTACGTCGTGGCGCGCGGCGGAGTCGACGGCGACGCGCTGCGGGCGGCACTGGGCCCGTTCCTGGGCGCGCGCCTGCCGGAGTACATGGTGCCGGCGGCCGTCGTGCTCCTGCCCGAGCTGCCGCTGACCGTCAACGGCAAGATCGATCGGCGCGCGCTGCCCGAGCCCGAGGGCGACGCTCAGCCCGCGCGCACGTACGTGGCCCCGAGCACCGAGCTCGAGACCGTCCTGTGCGGCTTGTGGGCGCAGCTCCTGCAGGTGCCGCAGGTGGGCGTGCACGACAACTTCTTCGCGCTGGGAGGCCACTCGCTGCTGGCCACGCAGGTGGTCTCGCGCCTGCGCGCGCTGTTGCAGATCGAGGCGCCCGTGGCGGCCGTCTTCCGCTCGCCCACCGTGGCGACCCTGGCCGTCGAGCTGGAGCGCCTGCGCGGCGCCGCGCAGCAACCCAAACCGATCGTGGCCGCCGACCGGGCGGCGTTCCGCGCCAGGAGCTGAGGCCGTCATGTCATCGAGCGCCAGCGCCCCGCCCGTCCCCGACGACGCGGCCCCGCGCGAGGAGACCTACCGCTTCCCGCTGTCCGCCCAGCAGCGCGGGCTGTGGTTCATCCAACAGCTCGACCTGCGCAGCGCGGCCTACAACATGCCGCTCGTGTTGCGCGTGCGCGGCGCGCTCGACGTGGCGGCGCTCAGGGCCGCTCTGAGCCAGATCTTCGAACGCCACGAGTTGCTGCGCACGACCTTCGTGCTGCAGGGCGAGGAGCCCATGCAGGAAGTGCACGCGCCGCGCCCGCTGGCCGTGCCCTGCATCGACCTGACGGCGCTGCCCGAGACCCCGCGCGAGGCGCTGGCCGCCACGCTGCGGCGCCAGGAGTGCGAGCGGCCCTGCGATCTGGAGCGTGGCCCGCTGCTGCGCGTCACGCTCCTTCGGCTCGACCGCAACCTGCACGAGCTGCAGCTCGTCATGCACCACATCGTCAGCGACGGCTGGTCGGAGGGCGTGCTGCTGCGCGAGCTGAGCGCGGGTTACGACGCCGCCCGTCAGGGCCGCCGCGCGGCGCTCCCGCAGTTGCCCATCCAGTACGCCGACTACGCCGTGTGGCAGCGCGAGCAACTGCGCGACGGCGCGCTCGCCGGCCAGGTGGCCTACTGGCGGCGCCGGCTGGCGGGCCTGCCGCGCCTGCAGTTGCCGCGCGACGCGCAGCCCGACCCGCGCGAGCGCGGACGCGGCGACATGTTCCCGTTCGCGCTGCCCCCGCAGACCAGCCGTGAGGTCCAACGCCTCGCGCGGCACGAGAGCGTGACGCCGTTCGTCGTGCTGCTGGCCGCCTTCAAGCTGCTGCTGGCGCGCTACTCGGGCTCGCTCGACGTCGGCGTGGGCACGATCACGGCCAACCGGCGCGACGAGACCGAGGGCCTGATCGGCTTCTTCGTCAACAACCTGGTGCTGCGCACGGACCTGCGCGGGCCGCTCGGGTTCCGGGCGCTGGTCGAGCGTGTCCAGGCCGGCGCCCTTGCGGCCTACGAAAACCAGGACGTGCCCTTCGACAAGCTGGTGGAGGAGCTGAACCCCGAGCGCCCGGCCACCGGCATGCCGCTCATCCAGGCGCTGTTCGTGCTGCAGAACACGCCGGAGGGCGAGCTGCGTCTGGGCGAGCTCGAGTTCGAGCAGGTCTCGACGGGCTACGGCTTCGCCTTCGTGGAACTGGGCCTCTCGCTGCGCGCGGCCGGCGAGCGCGTGAGCGGCCACTTGATGTATTCGACCGAGCTGTTCACGCGCTCGGCCATGGAGCGCCTGGCGCGCCACTACCTGACCCTGCTGGGGCAGGCCGTGAGCGCGCCCGAGCGCGAGCTCGCCAGCCTGAGCTTGCTCACGCCCGAAGAGCAGGACCAGGTGGCGCGCTGGAACGCGACGGCGGCCGGCTACGCGCCCGCCTCGCTGCACGGCCTGTTCGAAGCCCAGGCGGCGCGCACGCCCGCGGCGACCGCGCTGCTCTTCGACGGCCAGGCCCGCAGCTTCGCCGAGCTCGACGCCGAGTCCGGGCGCCTGGCGCGGCGTCTGCGCGCGCGCGGCGTCGGTCCAGGAGACCTGGTCGGGTTGTGCGCCGAGCGGTCCATCGAGATGGTCGTGGGGCTCTTGGGCGCGCTGCGGGCCGGCGCCGCCTACGTGCCGCTCGACCCCGACTACCCGCGCGAGCGGCTGGCCCACATGCTCGCCGACGCGCGGCCGCGCGTGGTGCTGGCGCTCGCGCGCCTGCGCGAGCGGCTGCCGAGCAGCGCCGCCGAGGTCTGGACGCTCGACGGACCGCAGAGCGCGCACGAAGAACTCCCGGCGCCGCTGCCCGGGGTGCACACGCAGCCGCTGGATCTGGCCTACGTGATCTTCACGTCCGGGTCCACGGGCCGGCCGAAGGGCGTGGGCGTGCCGCACGACGGCGTCGTCAACCGCATGCTCTGGATGCTGGAGCGCTTCGAGCTCACGCCGGCCGACCGCGTGCTCCAGAAGACGCCGTTCAGTTTCGACATCTCGGTGTGGGAGATCTTCTGGCCGCTCGTCACGGGCGCGACGCTCGTCGTGTCGCGTCCGGGCGACCATCGCGACAGCGGGCGCCTGGTCGAGCTGGTGCGCGCGCAGGCCGTCACGCACGTGCACTTCGTGCCCTCGATGCTGCGCGTCTTCCTCGACGACCCCGGCGCGTCGCAGTGCCGCTCCCTGCGCCGCGTGCTGTGCAGCGGTGAGGCCCTGCCGCACGACCTGCGCCAGCGCTTCCGGACCGTGTTCGATGCGGAGCTGCACAACCTCTACGGCCCGACCGAGGCCTCCATCGAAGTCAGCCATTGGGACTGCAGCCAGGGCCTCGAGGAGGGCGTCGTGCCGATCGGCCACCCGATCGCCAACACGTCGCTGCACGTGCTCGACGGCGGGCTGAACCCGTTGCCCGTGGGCGTGCCGGGCGAGCTCCACATCGGCGGTCGGGGGCTGGCGCGCGGCTATCTGGGCCAGCCGGCCCTCAGCGCCGAGCGCTTCGTGCCCGACCCGTTCGGCAGCCAACCGGGCGCGCGCCTCTACAAGACAGGCGACGTGGCGCGTTGGCGCGCCGACGGCTCGATCGAGTACCTGGGCCGCGTCGACCATCAGGTCAAGCTGCGCGGTTATCGCATCGAGCTGGGCGAGATCGAGGCCACGCTCAGCCGCGCCGCGGGCGTGCGCGCCTGCGTGGTCTCGGTCTGGGAACAGGCCAGCGGCGAGAAGCACGTCGTCGCCTACGTCGTGCCGGAGCCGGGCCGGCCCGTCGACGAGCGCGCACTCCGCGCGCGCGTGGCGGCGGAGCTGCCCGAGTACATGATCCCCGCGGCCTTCGTCGCGCTCGAGGCGCTGCCCGTGACCCCCAACGGCAAACTCGATCGGCGCGCGCTGCCCGCGCCGCGCTTCGAGGCCGGGGCGCACGTCGCGCCGCGCAACGTGCTCGAAGACCTGCTGGCCGGGATCTGGGCGCAGGTGCTCGAGCGCGAGCGCGTCTCCGTGCACGACGACTTCTTCGCGCTGGGCGGGCACTCCCTGCTCGCGACGCGCGTCGTGACGCGCGCGCGCGCCGCGGGTCTCGATCTGCCTTTGGCCGCGCTCTTCGAGGCCCGCACGGTCGCGCGCCTGGCCGAGCGCCTCGGCACGCAGCAGACCGGCGACGCCTGGCCCGTCCCGCCGCCGCTCACCCCGCGCGCGTCCGACGGGCCGGCGCCGCTCTCGTTCTCACAGCAGCAGGTGTGGTTGCTCGAGCAGCTCGAACCCGGGCGCCACGACTACAACCTGGCCGTCGTCCTGCGCCTGCGCGGGGCGCTCGACCGCGCGCGCCTGCAGGCCGGTCTGGACGGCATCGCCGCGCGCCACGACGTGCTGCGCAGCGCGTTCCGGCTGTGCGACGGCCAACCCTGTCAGACCGTGGCCGCGCCCGGCCCCGTGCCGTTGCGCGCCGTCGACCTGAGCGCCTGGCCCGCCAGCGAGCGCGAGCAGCGCGCGCGTACGCTCAGCGCGGCCGAGACGCGCGCGCCCTTCGATCTGGCCGCGGGGCCGCCCTGGCGCGCGGCGCTTTACGCCCTCGCCCCCGACGATCACGTGCTGGCGCTGAGCGTGCACCACGTCGCGAGCGACGCGCTCTCGCTGCGCCTGGTGCTGGCCGAGCTGAAGGCGCACTACGAGGGTCGCGCCGCCACGTTGCCGGCGCTGCGCGTGCAGTTCGCCGACGTGGCGGCCTGGGAGCGTGCCTGGCTGCAGGGCGCGACGTTGGATCGGCACGTCGCGTACTGGCGCGAGCGACTGGCGGGAGCCCCGCACGCGCTGCACCTGCCGGCCGACTTCGAGCGGCCGCAACGCCTGTCGGGCGCCGCCGGTACGCGGACCGCGACGCTGCCCGGCGAGCTGGCACGCGCGCTGACGACGCTGGCGCGGCGCGCCGCGGCGACCGAGTTCATGGCGCTGCTGGCGCTCGTCAACGTGTGGCTGTCGCGCGCCGCGCGTCAGTCCGACCTGCTCGTCGGGACGCCCATCTCGAGCCGCCGGCACGTCGAGAGCGAGGCGCTGGTGGGCTTCTTCGTCGACACCGTCGTGCTGCGCACGCGCGTCGACGAGCGCGCCTCGTTCGCGGAGCTGCTGCAGCAGGTGCGGGCCGGCTCGCTGGCCGACTACGCCTACCAGGCGCTGCCCTTCGAGAAGCTGGTCGACGCCCTGGGCGTGACGCGCGATCCAGCGCGCAACCCGCTCTTCCAGGTGCTCTTCAACATGGTGTCGGCTCCCGAGCCCGACGAGGCGTTCGCCGATCTGACGCTCCAGGACTTCGAGGCCGACGAGCTGCAGATGGCCTTCGACCTGAACCTCAGCGCGCGCCCGCACGCGGACGGAATCGAGCTGGTGTGCGCGTACAGCCGTGATCTGTTCCGACCTGGGACGATCGAGACGCTGTTGCTGGGCTTCGTCGACCTGGCCCGTCTCGTCGTGGCGTCGCCCGACGCGCCGCTCCGCGACGTGCTCGAGCAGGCCGCGGCCAGCGAAGCGCGGCGCGTGGCGGAGCGCAAGCGCGCGCAGAGCGCCGAGCAGCGCGTTGGGCTCCAAGGGCTGCGACGGCGTGCGGCCGGTGACGCGCCCGCATGAGCGTCACGTCCAGGCCCGTCGTGGCTGTGCGCCCGTCGCCGACGCAGGCGCGCGCGCTGGCGCTGCGGCGCGCGCATCCCGGCCTCGCCCTGGGCGCCCAGGCCGCGTGGCGCGTGCGCGGCGCGCTCGACGAGCCACGCCTGCGCGAGGCGGCGCGCTGCGTGGCCGCGCGCTACGAGATCCTGGCCCTCGCGCCCGCTGCCGACGGCGCGCTCGTCGAGTCGGCCGGCGTCGCGCGTCTGGCGTGGCACTCTGGCCCAGGCGGCGACGCTCGCGAGCATCAGGCGGTCGAGGAGCAGTGGGCGCGTCTGGCCGCGCCCGACGCTCCGGCGCTCGACTGCGTGTGCCTGTCGCGAGGGCCGCAGGAGCATCTGCTGAGCGTGGCTGTGTCCGCCACGTCTGGCGACGCGGCATCGCTGGCCGTGCTGGTGCGCGACTGGCTCGCGCTCTACGCCGACGGGGCCGCGCCGGCGCCTGAGGTGCTGCAGCACGCCGAGCTGACGGCCTGGCTCGCCGAGCAGGTCGAAGCGCCACGGCCGCCAGACGATCCGCCCTACTGGGCGGCCCCGGGCTTCGCGCGCCTGCCGGTCGTCAGCTTGCCGTGCGAGCTGCGCGAAGGGGCCGTCGCGCCCAGCGCGGCGCGCAACGGGCTGCTGCGACGCCGCCTGCCCCTGCACGCGCTCGGCCGCTTCGCCGCAGACGACGCCGAGACGGAGGCATGGGCGCCGCTCGTGTGCGCTGCCTGGGCTGCCGCACTCCGGCAAGTCGGGCGACAGGACGACGCGCTCCTCGGCCTCGTGTTGGACGGCCGGCCGCTCGGCGAGCTGCACGACGTCGTGGCTCCGCTGGCGCGGGTCGTGCCGCTGCGCGTCGAGTGGGACGACGCGCGCGCGCTCGACGCGCAGGTCGAGCGCGTGCGGCTGGCACTCCAGATCGCCGCGTACGATCAGCTCCGCTGGGATTTCCGGCCCTGTGGTCTGCCCGATCCCGACACGCGCAGACAAGCGTTCCCGGTGCTCTTCGGGTACCGCCAACGGCCCGAGATCGAGGCCTGCGGCGGGCTCGAGTTGGCGCTCGAGAGCTGGCGCGAGCTGCTCGAGCCGTGCGCTCTGGCGCTGCGCGCGAGCGCGAGCGACGGCGAGCTGCTCCTCGAGTGCGAGTGGTCCGAGGGCGTCTTCGCGCGTGGCGACGTCGAGTCGCTGGCGGAGATCTGTCTCACGTTGCTGCGCGAGGCGGGGCAGCGTACGGTCGAGTGCCTGGGCGCCTGGCAGGCCGGCGCGGAGCCTTCGCGCGCCGAAGAGCCGCCGCAGCTCGACCCGCCCGAATTCGTCTCCGTACCCGCGCAGATCGCGGCCCACGCCCGCCGCGCGCCGACGAGCGCGGCGCTCGTCTGTGGCGACGAGCTGCTCCGCTACGGCACGCTGCGTCGGCGCGCCATCGGCCTGGCCCACGAACTGCGCGCGCTGGGCGTGGGCCGCGAGCACGTGGTGGCGATCGTGGCGGCGCGCTCGATCGACTTCGTGTGCGGGCTGGTGGGCGTGCTCGAAGCCGGGGCCGCCTGGCTGCCGATCGAGCCCGACACGCCCGACGAGCGGCTCGCCGAGCTGCTGTCGCAAGCCGATGCGCGCGCGGTGCTCACGACCCAGGCAGACGCGGCGCGCTGCGGTGGCCGCCCCGTGCTCGCGCTGGGCGACTGGCAGAGCGACGACGCCGCCGCGCCCGACGCGCCCACGCCACAGATCGCGCCCGATGATCTGGCCTACGTCATCTTCACTTCGGGCTCGACCGGGCGGCCCAAGGGCGTGGCCATCGAACACGGCCAGCTCGCGGCCTACCTGCGTGCCGCGCGCGCGGCGTCGGACCTGGCGCGTTGTCGGAGCTTCGCGCTCGTGTCGACGACGGCGGCCGATCTGGGGCACACGGCGGTGTTCGGCGCGCTGACGTCCGGCGCCTGTCTGCACGTCATCCCGGCCGAGCTGGCCGTGGATGCCGACGCGCTGGCCGAGCACCTGCAGGCGCGCCCCGTCGACTGCGTCAAGATCGTCCCGGCCCATCTCGACGCGCTGCTGGCCTCGTTCGACGACGGCCTGCGCCTGCCCTGGCGCGTCGTCGTCGCGGGCGGCGAGCCGCTGAGCTGGGACCTGGTCGCGCGCACCCGACGCGTCGCCCCGCAGTGCGAGGTGCTCAACGAGTACGGCCCGACGGAGACGACGGTCGGCGTCGTGTGCGCCCTGGCCGAGCGCGCGCGCGAGCCGTATCGCGGCGCGGCCGTCCCGATCGGCCGCGCGATGCAGGGCAGCCGGGCCTACGTGCTCGACGCCGCGCTGCGGCCCGTGCCGGCCTGGACGGCGGGCGAGTTGTACGTGGGCGGCGACTGCGTCGGGCGCGGCTACGTCCGCCGCGGCGACGCGACGGCCGAGCGCTTCCTGCCCGACCCGTTCGCCGCGCGCCCCGGCGCGCGCATGTATCGCACGGGGGACTGGGCGCGTCGCCGTGTCGACGGGCAGCTCGAGTACCTCGGGCGGCGCGACGGGCAGGTCAAGGTGCGCGGACACCGCGTCGAGTTGGGCGAGGTCGAGGCCGCGCTCGGCGCGCACCCCGCGGTGCAGCAGGCCGTCGCCGGGCTGGTCGACGGCTCGGGCGGCACGCCGCAGCTCGTCGCCTGGGTCGGCGTGGGCGCGCCGGCTCCCTCGGCGGACGAGCTGCGCGCCTTCCTGGAGCGCTGCCTGCCGCACTTCATGGTGCCGAGCGTGGTCGTGTGCCTGGAGCGCCTGCCCCTGACCGCCAACGGCAAGGTCGATCGGCGAGCGTTGCCCACGCCGACGCGTGGCGTCTCCGCGGCGCCTCCGGTCGCGCCCGCCGACGAGCTCGAGGCCCGCCTGCTGGACGTCTGGCGGCGCGTGCTGCGCGCCCCGCAGGCCGGCGTGCTCGACAACTACTTCGCCCTGGGCGGCGACTCGATGCACGTCATCCAGCTCGTGCACGAGGCGCGCGTGGCGGGGCTGCGCTTCGCGGCCGGAGACGTGCTGCGGCACCAGACCGTGCGCGCGCTGCGTGACGCGCTCGACGCGCGGCCTCACGACGGGTTGTTCCCCGACGGTGTGCCGGCGCTGCCGCAGCCCACGCCCGAGCTGCTCGCCCGCTTGCCGGCCGACGTCGAGGACGTCTATCCGATGACCGCCCTGCAGCGCTTCATGGTGGACGAGTACGCCCGCAACCGTGGCGCGCGCGGCGTGTACCACTGCCAGGAGAGCATCTGGTTCGAAGACGAGACGCTCAGCCTCGACGCGCTGGAGCGTGCGGTGCGCGCGGCGGTCGCGCGCCACCCCGCCTTGCGCACCGTGTTCGACCTGGCCGGCGATCCGCCGATGCAGTGGGTGCGCCGCGAGCCGCGCTTCGAGCTGCGCGTGGAGGATCTCAGCGGGCTTGCTCCGGAAGCTCGAGACGCGCGCGTGCTGGCCTGGCTGCGCGCCGACCGCGCGCGCCTGTTCGACGCGTGCGACCCCGAGGCGCCCCTGTTGCGCGTGGCGCTGCTGGTGCGCTCGCCGCGCGACTGCGACCTGGCGCTGTCGGCTCATCACGCGCTCATCGACGGCTGGGGTCACCGCCTGCTCACCAGCCAGATCTGGCAGGCCTACGCGGCCATCAAGTCCGGCCGCGAGCCGCGCCTGGGGGCGCCCGACACGGCCCAGCGCGAGTTCGTGGCCTACCAGGAGGCGCTGTGCCGCGCGCCGCAGGCGGGCTCGTTCTGGCGCGCGTATCTCGAGGGGGTGGAGACGCAGCGTTGGCCCCCGCCTGTGGATGCGGCGGCGGAGTGCGACGAGCCGCTCCTGCTCGAGCGGCTGGGCACTTCGCTCGTGACGGAGCTGCGCGCGGCGGCGCGTCGGGCCGAGCTGTCGTTGCAGTCGCTGCTGGTCGCCGTCTGGCTCGACCTGTTGCGCGAATGGACGGGCAACTCGGCCGTCGTCAGCGGCGTCGTCACCAACGGGCGCAGCGAGCACCTGCGCGACGCGCTCTCGGCCGTGGGCCTGTTCTGGAACATCACGCCGCTCGTCTCGCGCCGGCCCGCCGCGCTGCTCGATCTCGCCGCCGAGGCACAGCGCGACCTGATCGCCGGCCAGCCGTACGGCGCGTATCCGTGGCCCCAGATCGTGGCCGACCAGGGCCGGCCCGTGAGCGACGCCGTGTTCCGTTACCTGCACTTCCGCAACGTCGAAGAGCCGCAGCCGGAGACCGGGCTGCGCATCCGAGACGTGCTGGCGTACGACCGCTACTCCTTCGCGCTCGACTGTGCCGCGCTCCTGCACGGGCGCGACGGAGACGGCCACGTGCTGCTCCAGTACGACCCGGCCCGTGTGGGCCCGGCCCAGGCGCGCGACGTGCTCGACCGCTACCTCGCGGGCCTGCGCGCGCTGGCCTCGCGCGCGACCGTCGCCTGAGCCGGACTGCTCATCGGGCCGCGTCGCAGGACGCGTTCGCTCGCCGGGCGCGTTCTCCATCGCAACTTCCGCCGGGCGCGCGTCCCGGCCCGCCGTTGTCGCCGTTCTCACGCGATCGAAGGTCAACATGCGACTGATTCGCTTCCTCATGGAGCGCTCGCCGCGGCTCCTGGTCGTCGCCGTGCTCGCC
>WBZQ01002108.1_pt1 | contig 13055 bp, 13 predicted proteins | sample 5204251 | NCBI WGS metagenome assembly WBZQ01 (sample SAMN12412402, study PRJNA552823) | activated sludge metagenome | isolation source: activated sludge from nitrification reactor of wastewater treatment plant... | place: USA: Virginia | collected 2017-09 | reverse complement strand
ATTGGCGCAAGGCGTGTTCTATCGAAGCGATCCAGTTGTCGCCCGGCCCGATGCTTTCAGGCGCAAAAAAGACGCGTATCCCGGCGGCGTTCAGAAAGGCTTTGCTGGCTTGGGCGCTGGCCTGATCGGGCGTGGCATAGGAAATGAAAACGTAAAGTTCGTCGCTTTCAAACGTTTTCGACGGCGCGGGAATCGCAGGACCCGGTGGCGCGGTCACGATGGTGAGTTGCGCAATCAGACGCTGGCATTGTTGCTGCTGTTCCGGGCTTAGGTCATCGTGCAGGGTTTCGAGCAAGGCCACCAGTGCCAGTTTGCCCGAAGCGAGTTTGCCGAACTTGTCCAGTTCGAAGATCAAGGCTCTGGTAAAGGTCAGTTCGTCTCCCTCCCAGACGATCTTGCGCAGGACGGCGCTATTGACCAGCGCATTTTGGATGATGGCTTTGCGTCTGCGGGCGTCATCCATTTCCGGCGACAAGACAGCGAGAAGTTGGTCGAACAACTCTTTGGTGAGCATGGCAAAGTTCCCCAAATGGCGTCACATCAGGCTGATAAAGGGTCGGTCGTTTAGAATTCAGGCGTTAGCGTGTCAGCCTGGTATCAGACACGCTAACGCCTGAACTCTGAACGCTGAGCAAACTAAAGCAACATCGCTTTGACTTCCAGAAACTCTTCCAGGCCGTATTTGCCGAGTTCGCGGCCATTACCGGATTGTTTGTAACCGCCGAACGGAACCAGCGGGTTGAATTTGCCGCCGTTGATTTCGACCTGGCCGGTGCGCAACCGGCGCGCGACGCGTTTGGCGCGTTCGGGATCGCCCGACCACACGCCACCCGCCAAACCATAAATCGTGTCATTGGCAATTCTGACGGCATCGTCTTCGTCTTCGTAAGGAATGATCGAAAGCACCGGGCCAAAGATTTCTTCCTGGGCGATGGTCATTTTGTTGTTCACGTTGGCAAACACCGTCGGGCGCACGAAATAGCCTTTGCTCAGGCCTGCGGGTGTTTCAGCGCCGCCGCAAACCAACGTCGCGCCTTCTTCGATTCCTTTCTTGATGTACCCGAGAACGCGTTCACGTTGCGTAGCCGAAACCAGCGGGCCAAGTTTGGCCGCGCCGCCCAGCGGATCGCCAACGGTGAAGCCTTCGGCGGTCTTTTTGGCGATGGCGACGGCTTCGTCGTGGCGCGAACGCGGCACCAGCATGCGCGTCAAGGCTGAGCACGTCTGGCCGGAATTGAAATAACACGCGCCGACGCCGCTTTTAACGGCGCGTTCAAAATCGGCGTCATCCAGAATCACGTTGGCCGATTTGCCGCCCAATTCCAGCGAGACTTTCTTGACGGTTTGCGCGGCCAATTCGCTGACGCGTTTACCCGCGCGCGTCGAACCGGTGAAAGAAATCATGTCTACCTCGGGATGCGCGGCGAGCGCTTCGCCAACCACGGGTCCATAACCGGTAACGAGGTTGAACACGCCTGCGGGCAAGCCGATGTCTTCGATAATGTCGGCCAGCACAAAGGCGGTGAGCGGGGCGACTTCGCTGGGTTTGAGCACCACGGTGCAACCAGCCGCCAACGCCGGAGCCACCTTGCAAATCACCTGATGCAGCGGAAAGTTCCACGGCGTGATGCAACCGACCACGCCCACCGGTTCTTTCACCACCAAGGCCTTGCCAATGGTTTCTTCAAATGGAAACTCGCCGAGCAATTGCGCATACGATCCCATGACCATTGCGGGCATACCGGCTTGCACGGCAGTCGCCAGTGCGAGCGGCATGCCGACTTCGGCGGCAATCAATGCGGCGATTTCCTCTTTCTTTGACGCCAGCTTGTCGGCGATCAATTGCAGATAACGTCGCCGCTCTTCGACCGAAGTCGCGGACCAGGTTTCAAACGCAGCCTTGGCAGCGGCGACGGCGGCATTCACATCGTCCGCGCTGCCTTCGGGAATGTGTCCCATGACTTCTTCGGTCGTGGAATTGATAACGTCAATCGTCTTGGGCGCTGCGTTTCCGGCAGGGCTCGCCCACTGACCGTTGATGAACAGTTTGTCGTGAAAATTGGTCGGCATTGCGATGAAATCCTTTTCGTAGTTGCAAATCAAATTTCCCAGTCTGTCAGATTCAGATTGGGGATGCGGCTAAATTCGCGAGTGTTGTGAGTAACAACAACTAAACCGTGCGCAAGTGCAATCGCGGCAATTTGAACATCATACGGGCCGATCGGAGTTCCTTTTCGCGCCAAATCGGCACGAATCTCGCCACTAATACGAGCGGCAATCAGATCAAAATCAAGATTTGGATAAGGCTGAAGAAACGCTTGCAAGTCTGCCAGGCTTTTTTGTGACCATTTGCTCTTGTACGCACCATAGTAAAGCTCGGCACGAGATACCGAACAAACAACCTTATCTGTTTCTGGGACGGCTAAAAATCGCTGAGTAAAAGTCGTCTGACGTTGATGCAACGCGTTAATGCAGGCATTTGTATCAAGAAGATATTTCATTCCCAGGGAAACTCCTCTCGCGTCTCAAATTCCCCCTGCGGCTCGCGTGAAGGAAAATCCGGCAAAGAACCTAAAAACCGCAAGGCGTGCAGGTCTTTGACGTCTTCCAGTTTCATCCCGACCTTTGCAGCCAGTTCAGCCAAATCCGGCTCTTCATCCAGCGGCAGCAAGATGACTTCTACCCGGCGGTCGCGCATCTCGGCGGGGATGGTGATCATTTCGGGCATTTTCTCGTATACCTGGCGAATTGCGTCCATTGCTTGTCCCTCTCAAGAAGTCCAAAGAAACCCTGGGTTGCCAATCTCAGGCAGTATCGGTAAGCGTCAGCAACACTGTCAAGCAAAGCGTCAGGCCAACTTGACACCTTCTCAGCGCAACGTTAGCGTGACGGCGGTTGATCACCATCCCACGCAAACAAGGAGTCAGCACCGATGAACGGAACCGATCTTTCGGGCAAAGTCGCATTGGTCACGGGCGGAGGCCGGGGCATTGGCAAAGCCATCACCCAACGGCTGGCCGCAGCAGGCGCCAATATCGTCATTGCCAGCCGCAAGCTGGAAAATTTGCAAGCGACGGCGGCGGAATTTGCCGACTTGCCGGGCAAGATTCACTCGGTCGAATGCCACGTTGGGCGCGCCGAGCAATTAGAGCAATTGGTCAGCGAAACCGAACGTGTGTTTGGCCCGGTGGACATTTTGATCAACAACAGCGCGACCAACATCGGCCAGGGCCCGTCGTTGGATGTCACCGATGACATGTTCGCCAAGATGTTCGAGGTTAATGTGGTGTCGGCGCTGCGCTTGATTCGGCTGACGGTGCCCAAAATGATCGAGCGGAAAACAGGCGGCTCGATTATCAATATCGCTTCGATTGCCGGGTTGCGACCGCAACCGGGCGGATTGCTGTACAGCGCCACCAAAGCCGCCCTGCTCATGATGACGCGCAACTGGGCCATCGAATTCGGACGGCACAATGTGCGCGTCAATGCGATTGCGCCGGGTTTGATCGAAACCGATTTCAGCGAATATTTCTGGAAAAACGAAAACTTCGTCAAACAACTGGAAGCCACGCAACCGATTCCGCGCGTCGGCGTACCGGCAGAAGTCGGCGGCATGGCATTGTATCTGGCGTCAGACGAATCCTCGTTTGTGACCGGGCAGGTGTTTGTCGTGGATGGCGGCGCAACCGCGCGTTGAGCTGGGCGAGAGAGCGAATTTATCCCCGCGCGATTTCGCTCTCTCGCGGACTTCATTTCCCCCATCCTGACGGATTGTTTATACTGCGCCTTACCGGACATCCTCTCAACAGTTCATTTATCAAAAAGCAATGTTCGACAAGTTCAGAGAAGAGTGTGGCGTCTTCGGCATTTACGGCCACGAAGAAGCGGCACGGCTGGCCTATTTGGGTCTTTACGCCTTGCAGCACCGTGGACAGGAATCGGCGGGAATTGTGTCGTCGGATGGCAGCCTGCTTTATGCCGAACGTGGCATGGGCCACGTCAGCGACATCTTCCAGGAAGATCATCTGGCGCGCCTGGCTGGTAATTCGGCCATCGGGCACGTGCGCTATTCCACTGCCGGCAAAGTCAGCATCAACGAAGCGCAACCGTTTTTGGTGAAATGCAGCTTTGGCCAGATTTCGTTGTGTCACAACGGCAATTTGCCCGACGCCAGCGAAGCGCGCCGCCAACTGGAACGCGACGGCGCGATTTTTTCCTCGACCTCTGACACCGAAGTCGTGTTGCACCGCATTGCCCGTTCGCGGCGGCGCGATCTGGTCGAAGCAATTGTCGAAGCGCTGATGTTTGACGATGGCGCGTATTCGATGCTGTTTGCCACGCCTGACAGTTTGATCGCCATTCGCGATCCGCGCGGGTTTCGTCCGCTGTGCCTGGGCACGCTGGAAGGCGCAACCGTTTTCGCGTCAGAAACCTGTGCGTTTGACCTGATCGGCGCGGAATATGTGCGCGACGTCGAACCAGGCGAATTGATCATCGTGGACGCCAAAGGCACGCATTCGTTTTATCCGTTCCCGCCCAAACCCCACACACATTGCATTTTTGAGCACGTCTATTTTTCGCGGCCTGACTCGCTCGTGTTCGGGCGCAGCGTCAACAAAAGCCGTCACAAAATGGGCCGCCAGTTGGCGCGCGAATCTCCAGCCGATGCTGATATCGTCGTGCCCGTGCCCGATTCCGGCGTGGCTGCGGCCATCGGTTATGCAGCGGAATCGGGGTTGAAATTCCGCTTTGGCTTGATGCGCAATCACTATGTCGGACGCACCTTTATCGAACCGCGCTCTTCGATTCGTCATTTCGGCGTCAAAATCAAACTCAACCCGGTGCGCGATCTGATCGAAGGCCGCCGCGTCGTGCTGATTGATGATTCGATTGTGCGCGGCACGACTTCACAAAAAATCGTCAAGATGATGCGCGACGCCGGTGCGCGCGAAGTTCACATGCGCATCAGTTGTCCGCCCACCATTGCGCCCTGTTATTACGGCGTTGATACGCCGACGCGCGAAGAGCTGATCGCCGCCAACCATTCGGTCGAAGAAATCTGTGGCTTTCTCGGGGCTGATTCGCTGGGGTATTTGAGCTTATCCGGCTTGCTTGATTCGGTCGGCGATCCGGGGCAAACGAAATTCTGCGCGGCCTGCTATACCGGCAACTATCCGACGCAATTGGCAGGTCTGGTTGAAACGTCGCGCGAACGCGAATCGGCCCTGATCTTTGGCGACTAAACGACGGTAACCGCGCATGCGAACGTTGAAAGTTCTGGTCGCAGTGGTGCTGGTGCTGGCGCTGGCGGCAGGAGTGCTGTACTGGCTGCGCCGCAAACACAGCCAGACGCCGTTGCCAACCGCAACGCCATCGGCTCCGTTTGTCACCCAAGGGCGACTGCAAATTTATGCGCTCGACGTGGGACAAGGTGACAGCTTGCTGATCATTTCGCCGACCGGCAAAACCGTGTTGATTGACGGCGGCAACGTGCAAGCGGGCGAAGCCGTCATCGCTGCGTTGCAACGTCACGGCGTCAAAACCATTGATCTGGCCGTCGCATCGCATCCACACGCAGACCACATCGGCGGATTGCGCCGCGTGCTGGAACGCGTGCCGGTCAAAAACCTGCTCGACAGCGGCCAATCGTTTGCCAGCACGGAATATGAACGGCTGCTGCGCGTGACGCGCGACAAACGCATCAAGTTGATCAATGCCAAGCGCGGTCTGAATTTCGATTTGGAAGCCGGTGTGCGGCTCGATGCATTTCACCCCCAAGGCGACGGCAAATGGCTGACGGATGTGCGTTCGGGCGGGAGCGTCGAAAACGCCAACTCGGTCGTGTTGCGGCTCAGTTACGGCGCGTTTTCCATGCTTTTCACCGGCGACGCCGAAGCCGAAACCGAGGCCGCGTTGCTCAAAGCGCGTTTTCCGTTGCAGGCGCAAGTGCTCAAGGTCGGACATCACGGTTCGCGCTATGCCACCAGCGGCAGATTTCTCGAAACCGTCGCGCCGCAAACAGCGGTGATTTCCTGCGGCAATGACAATCGTTATGCGCATCCCGCGCAAGCAACGCTCGACCGCCTGCGCAAAGCGCGCATCGCAGTTTTTCGCACGGACTTGAGCGGCGAACTGGCCATCATTTCAGACGGCAAGCAGTTTGACGTGTTCCCCACGCGCGCGACCGATCTGGCGGCGTTGTGGCTGGGCCGAATGGGCGTGGATGAAATGGCTCTGGTCTTGCCCAAAGGCGCGCGCAAAACCGAACAGGAAAGAGATTGACGATGGCAACGTCAGACACAGCGCCCATCAAAACCTTTGTGGATCAACTTTCAGACGACGTCGCATTGCTCGTCTGGCAGGAAGACAGCAGCGTGCAATTCACCGTGCCGCGCAACTGGTTGCCGCCTGATTTGACGGCGGGCGATCATCTGTGGCTGAGCTTCCACCTCGATCCCGCAAGCAAACAAACGACGCTGGAAAATTTGCAACAACTCCGGCAGGAATTATCAGCAGGGCAAGACCCGGCACAACTCGACTTCAAATTATGAGCAACCCGATCACTTACAAAGACGCTGGCGTAGACATAGACGCCGCCAACATCGCGACCGAACGCATCAAAAAGCTGGCGCGCTCGACCTTTAACGAAAACGTGATGTCCGAAATCGGCAGTTTCGGCGGCATGTTCAACGGCCTGTTTTCTGACGTGCGCGAACCGGTACTGGTCGCCAGTTGCGACGGCGTCGGCACCAAACTGAAAGTGGCCTTTGCCACGGGCGTGCACAACACCGTTGGGTATGATCTGGTCGCGCACTGCATCAACGACATTCTGGTGCAAGGCGCGCGTCCGCTGTTCTTTTTGGATTACATCGCCACAGGCAAACTCGATCCCGACGTTATCGAAAAACTGATCGAAGGTCTGGTGCGCGGTTGCCGCGAAGGCGAATGCGCCCTGCTGGGCGGTGAAACCGCCGAAATGCCTGATTTGTATGCTGATGGCGAATACGACATCGCCGGGTTCATCGTCGGTGTGGTAGACCGCCGCAAAGTCATCAACGGTGCACGCATCACCGCTGGTGACGTCATCATCGGTTTGCCGTCGGTCGGATTGCATACCAACGGATACAGCCTGGCGCGCAAAATCCTGCTCGATGCCGCTGGCTATCAGGTGGACACGCACGTGCCGGAACTCGGTTGCACCGTCGGCGAAGAATTGCTCAAACCACATCAAAACTACCTGCCCGCCCTGCAACGGTTGATCGAACACGAAGGCGTCATCAAAGGTCTGGCGCATATTACGGGCGGCGGTTTGGTCGAAAATATTCCGCGCATTCTGCCGCGCAATGTGAACGCGGTGATCAAAGAAGGCAGTTGGCCCGTATTGCCGGTGTTTGACCTGATGCAAAAACTGGGCAACGTGCCGCGCGAAGACATGTTGCGCACCTTCAACCTGGGCATCGGCATGGTGGTCATCACCAGCCCGCAGTTTTTGCAATTCGTGCAGGATCAATTCCATTTCGCGCGTCAACCCCATTACATCATCGGCGAAATCACCGACGGCGAACGACAAGTTCTGCTGGTTTGAACTCCATGAACAACAGCGCACCGAACAAATTGGTTTATTGCGCGGGCGGCGTGCTCTGGCGCGAAACGGCGGCGGGCCGCGAAGTGCTCCTGATCCTGAGCCGCGACGACCAGAACTGGAAATTGCCCAAAGGTCATATTGACGACACCGATCCGGGCTGGGACGCTGCCGCACTGCGCGAAGTAAAAGAAGAAACCGGTTACGACGCGGAAATCACCGATTTCGCTGGTTACACCGCCTACCCGGTCGTCGGCAAATACGGTTTAGCGACCAAAGTCGTGCTGTATTGGCACATGACGCCGGTTGGTGAATCTGACTTTGCGCCTTCGGACGAGATCGAACATTACGAATGGTTCCCGTTTCGCGAAGCAATCAATCGCCTGACCTATCTCAACGACAAACAATTCCTTTTGAAATTTGTGGACAATGACGGACGCCGCACCGAATAACCAACCGATTGCCGCCCATTCGCCTGCTGCACGGCTCGCCATCGAAATCGCGGGCGTGCAGTTTAACAATCCTGTCTGGACGGCCAGCGGCACCTGCGGTTATGGCTTGGACATGGCCGGGCTGATTGACCTGAACCGGCTGGGCGGCATTTGCACCAAAGGCTTGTCTGCCAAACCGATGCGCGGCAATGCCCCCTGGCGCATCGTCGAAACGCACGGCGGCATGCTCAACGCCATCGGTTTGCAAAACATCGGCGCACGCGCGTTTGTCAGCGAGAAACTGCCTGAGCTGCGCAATTACGACACGCGCATCATCCCGAATGTCTTTGGCTACACGATTGAGGAATACATCGAAGCCATCAAATTGCTCGAGGACGGCCCAGGCATCCACGCCTATGAGCTGAATATCTCCTGCCCCAATGTAAAAGCGGGCGGCGAAAGCTTTGCCAATGATCCGCGCCAGGCTGCCGCCGTGACCGAAGCCGTCAAAAAAGCGGCGACTCGCCCCGTCATCGTCAAAATGTCTCCCAATGTGACGGACATCGCCGCCATCGCACGCGCGGTCGAAGCTGCTGGCGCAGATGCGTTGTCGCTGATCAATACTGCCGTGGGGATGTCAATTGACATTCACACCCGCCGCCCGCGACTGGCCAACGTCACCGGCGGATTGTCAGGCCCGGCGATCAAACCGATTGCCGTGCGTTGCGTCTTTCAGGCGGCGCGCGCCGTGCGCATTCCGCTGATCGGCATCGGCGGCATCGCCACCACCGAAGATGCGCTCGAATTCATCATTGCGGGCGCTTCGGCAGTGCAAGTCGGCACAGCTAATTTTTACGACCCGACGGCAGCCATGAAGATCGTGGACGGTCTGGCCGACTATTGCACGCGTCACAATTTGGAAAACATCCGGGCGCTGGTCGGCACTGTCGTGCTGAACTAGCCTTCCCCTCAAACAGCCCCAGACAAACAACCGCCCCATTTGTGATCAAGCCATCCTGGCAACCAAGGAGGATTGGATGAAGCATCTGGCCATGTTCCCGCTCTTGGTCTTGGGTCTGTCATTGTGGGCAGGCGCGCAAACACGTGGCGGAAAACGCGAAATGCCGTTCGTCAGGCAGGCTCAGGTTGGCAAGGCCTTTTCGGTGTCGTGGGAACCCTCGGGATTGGTGAATGGTTCTGCCTGTCTGTTTCGCGTCAAACCGGCGCAAGCGCTACGAGCGCTGCACGGCAAATGGTTGGGACGGCAGATTTTCTTCGACTTTGACGCTAGTACCGGGACGTGGTACGGTTTGGCCGGTGTAGGCCTTGATACTGCTGCTGGCACTTACCAGCTTGCGCTCAATGCCACGGCCTTGAATGGTGCGCACGTCTCCTCCAGCCATTCTGTGCAGGTCGGCAAAGCGATCTATCGGACCGACCGCCTCAGTGTTCCCCGCAAGTTTACGGAACCGGATGCTGAGATGCGCGTGCGCATTCGACAGGAACAGGCGCTCAAACGCGAGGCATTTCGGCGCGTGACGGCGATGCGGCTTTGGCAAGGCAGATTCGTTCCGGCAATTAATAGCGTCACGACCGGCGAGTTTGGCGAGCGCCGTACGTTCAATGGCAAAGTGCAGAGCGTGCATCAAGGGTTAGACTTTCGCGCCGAAGTCGGCACTCCGGTGAGCGCGCTTAACAGCGGGCGGGTGCTGCTGGCGCACGAGATGTTTTACGAAGGCGGATTTGTCGTGCTTGATCACGGCTATGGCTGGTTGACGTTGTATATGCACCTTTCCGCCTTGAAAGTGAAAGTCGGCGACCGCGTCGCCAAACAACAAATCATCGCCCTAAGCGGCGAAAGCGGACGCAGCACATCGGCGCATTTGCACGTCGGCGTTCGCTGGCAGGGACTGTATATTGACCCGGCAATTTTATTGAACTTACAGCTCCCGTAAACGAAATAGAAAACATGACCGTTTCTCAGATCCGCAATCCGATCGTCGTCGCGCTGGATGTTGATACCCCGGCGCAAGCCCTCTCCCTGGTTGAAACCCTACGCGGTCGCGTAGGCATGTTCAAAATCGGCAAACAACTCTTTACCGCCGCCGGCCCGGACATCGTGCGCCGCGTGCAAGCCTTGGGCGAGCGTGTGTTTCTGGATTTGAAATTCCACGACATTCCCAACACCGTGGCCAAAGCCGGCATCGAGGCGGCGCGGATGGGCGTCAGCATTTTTAACGTGCACGCGCTGGGCGGCACGCAAATGTTGCGTGCCGTCGCTGAAGCCGTGACCGAAACGGCGGAACGTGAGAGAATGCCGCGCCCGTTGATCCTGGGTGTGACAATTTTGACCAGCCACACACAGGATTCACTGACCGAAATTGGCATTGAAAAGGATTTGGAGACGGAAGTCGTGCAGCTTGCCAGCCTTTGCCAGACAGCAGGCATTGACGGCGTTGTTGCTTCCCCACAAGAGATTGTCCCCATCCGGCGAGCGGTTCCCCAGACCGATTTCGTCATTCTCACCCCCGGTGTGCGCCCGGCAGGAGCTGCGCTCAACGATCAAAGCCGCGTGATGACGCCTGCCGATGCGTTGCGCGCTGGCGCAACGTACCTGGTGATCGGGCGACCGATTACCGCTGCGGCTGACCCGGCAGACGCCGCGCAGAAAATTCTGGAAGAAATCGAACCTGTTATCGCACAAGGCGTTTAGAGCAAGGGCCGCGCGGCGATTTATGCCCTCCTCGCCGTTAGATTTCAGCACTTAAGGCGGATTAGTTTTAATGTCATCTTCGAGTTCCTATCGCCGACTTCTTTTGGTTTTGTGTTCGCTCGCCGTCGTGAGCTATGGCTGGCGTCTTTTTGCCCAGCAAGGGGGAGGACTAACGCCGCCGCCCAAACCAAATGGAACCAAATCCGCCCCCGCAGGTTCGACAACTCCTTCGACATCGGCTGTCACAACCGCTCCGACGACAAATGGCAACGGCCAGGCATTTCAAGTTGGCGAACGATTGGTTTACAACGTGAATTGGGCCAGCCACGCAGTAGCTGCCCGGCTGGAACTTGAAGTCGCAGGACAAGGCATCTTCTTTGGCCAGGAAAGTTACCAACTGCGCACCAAAGTCGAAACGCTCGGCCAGGTTCGTTCCCTTTTCGGCGACATAGATAATCAATACACGTCCTACATTGGCAGCAAAACGGCGCTGCCGCATCGCGTCGTCAACTCCATCCGGCAAGGCGAAAAGCAAATCGAGGAAACAGTCGTTTTTGATCACGCCAAACAACAGGCCATCTTTTCAGACGACAGCATGGTCAATATCCCCAGCGGAGCGGTTGATTTTCCCTCGCTGATTTATTCCTTGCGGATGCGCGGTTTGCCTGGCGAAAAGCAAAAGTTCTCGGTTCTGTTTGGCAAGGAAGTCATTGAATTTGAAGCCGTGGTCAAAGGTCGCGAACGCATCGCAACGCAATCCGGCACCTATAACACCGTACAGTTAAAGTTCTATCCGCAAAACAAACCGTACAGCAAATATCGCGGCTATGTGTGGTTTTCGGATGATGCGCAACGGTTGCCGGTCGTGATTCAGGCCAAATTGTCTTTTGGCGAAGTGCGCGCCGAATTGAGCAGCGCAACCATCACGGTGCGTCCGCAAGCGCCGCTTGCCAAAGCCACGCCGCTTTCGGATGAATCAGGCACCATGCCCGTGCCGCTGCCCAGCGGCAGCGATCCGCGCAATGGACGCCCGGCAGGGCAGCAACCGGCCGCAGAACGCGTGTATCCGTTCGGCGTCGGCGAACGGCTGAATTACGAAGTTTCGTGGGGCAGTTTTTCCGCTGTCGGCAAGGCCAGTTTTGAAGTCCGGCAGCAAGGAATGCTGGGCAAACAACGGGTATTTGAATTTTATGGCGAGGCGTCGAGCGTGGGCGCAGCCCGTACGCTGGTCAACGTCAACGACCAGATCAGCAGCTTTGTCGCCGTCGAATCCTTGATGCCCGTCCGCACCGATTTGCGCTTGCGCGAGGGTAGACGTACCAAACAAACATCCGCCAATTATGACTGGGCGCGCAAAACAGCTACGCTGACCAGCGGTACGGGGGTGGCGTTGACTGCGCCGACCTTTGACCTGCTCTCGCTGTTTTACGCCATCCGCGCCGAAGATTTGAAACTGGGCGCAACTTACAATTTCCCGTTCCTTGATGCCAACTTCCGCATGCAGATGGTGGTGGTGCGCGTTGTCAAACAGGAAGACATCGGCGGCCCGATGGGCTCGCGCAATGCGTTACAACTCGACATTTTGGCTCCCGCACCGCCCAATTCCCTGCTCGCACAAGTTTGGCTTTCCAACGATGCGCGCCGTTTGCCGTTGTATCTGACCACGCGCACTCGCTTTGGCGAAATTCGCTTCCAAATGCTCAGCGCAAGCAACACCAAATAGCGTCTAATTTGGCAAAAGACGGTTCAAAGGCTGCCCAAGAATTGCACCAACAGTTGCCGTTGCCGATCTGACAGCTTTTCTTTTACCGCCAACCGCGTGCGTCCGCGCAAGGGCGCACTGCTCTCAACGACCAATCCGTAAGGTTTCACCCGCGCAGCCAAATCAATCTCGGTCGTGCCGGTAATGTCGTCGCGCAACAATCGGGCAAAATCCCCCTCTGCGGCTAGCACAGTCAAAACTTCCTGGTTTCCTATGTCTTTTCCGGTGCGCCCATATTCGCGATAGAGCCGTTGCATTACGTCTGCGATATTGCGTTGGCCACGACTTTGCCAGCGAAGCTCCAAGTCATAAAGCGCCGCCACCAGCATTCCTTTGCGATACACCAGATCATAGCTGGCGGCATTGGCAAATTTTTCCGGCGAAGCCGCCACCAACGAAAGCTGCGCGCGCAACGGGTTGAACGCGTATGCGTCATATTCAGCGTTGAGCGCATCCAGATATTCGCGCACGCCAAGCACGCGCAAGCGCACCAACGTCACCAGCGCCACATAGCGCGTGAAACCTTCCCAAAACCAATCGAAGTTTTCGCGAATGCGGAACGCATTC
>WBZQ01002107.1_pt1 | contig 13064 bp, 12 predicted proteins | sample 5204251 | NCBI WGS metagenome assembly WBZQ01 (sample SAMN12412402, study PRJNA552823) | activated sludge metagenome | isolation source: activated sludge from nitrification reactor of wastewater treatment plant... | place: USA: Virginia | collected 2017-09 | reverse complement strand
GGCGGGCGCGGCGCGCCTCAGTACACGATCAGGCTGCGCACGTCGCGGCCGGGCAGCTTGGCGCGTCCCTGCAGGAAGCCGAGCTCGATCAGGAAAGCACAAGCCGCCACGCGCCCGCCCAGCCTCTCGACCAGCTCCGCGGAGGCGGCCGCGGTGCCGCCGGTCGCGATCACGTCGTCGACGATCAGCACCTGATCGCCCGGCGCGAAGGCGTCGACGTGCACTTCGAGCGCGTCGCTGCCGTACTCGAGCGCGTACTCCGCGCGCAGGCTGCGCGACGGCAGCTTGCCCGGCTTGCGCGCCGGGACGAAGCCGGCGCCCAGCCGGTCGGCCAGCAGCCCGCCCAGGATGAAGCCGCGGCTCTCGATGGCCAGCACGCGATCGATGCGCAGGTCGCCCACCAGGACCGTCAGCAGGTCGGCCGCGCGGCGCAGCAGGCGCGGGTCGCGCAGCAGGGTCGTGATGTCCTTGAAGACGATGCCCGGCTTGGGAAAATCCGGCACGTCGCGCAACGCACCCTGGAGCTCTGCAACGGCCGCGGTGAAGTCCATGCTCTCCCTCAGCGGATGTGGAAGCTCGCGTCGCCACGTTCGGCGCTCGGCGAGCGCTCGACCTGGCTGACGCGGGCGAACGACGGCCCCTCGCGCAGGCGCGCCTCGAAGGCCAGGAGCGCCGTCTCGTCGCCTTCGGCCAGGATCTCGACGCTGCCGTCGGGCAGGTTGCGCGCGAAGCCGCCCAGGCGCAGCTCGCGGGCCGTCTGCAGGGCGAAGTAGCGGTAGCCCACGCCCTGCACGCGCCCGCGCACGAGGAAGCGGCAGGCGCTCACCGCGCGAACATCCCGACGCGATAGGACGCGATGCGGCCCAGCACGGCCGAGGCCGCCACGCTGAGCGGCGAGGCCAGGTAGAGCTGTCCCGGCCCCGAGCGGTTCTGGTAGTTGCGGTTGATGGCGGAGACCGTGACCTGCTCGCGGCGCGTCGAAACGCCCGGGCCGCAGCCGATGCAGGCCCCGCAGCCGGGCCGGATGAGCTTGACGCCGGCGCGTTCGAAGACTTCCACGTAGCCCTGGGCGCGAGCGTACTCCTCGACCGCCTGCGAGCCGAACTGGATGAAGAACGTCACCCCGTCCTTGACGCGCAGGCCGTGCGCCAGCGCCTCGCGCATCACGGTCGCGTACTGGTCGAGGTCGGCCTCCTTGCCAGCGGTGCACGAGCCGCCGTAGGCGATGTCGATCGGCACCTCGCCCAGTTCCTCGATGAGCGCGCCGTTGGTGGGATCGGAAGGGATGCCCTTGGCGACGTCGCCGGGCGTCGCCACCATCGGGCGAATCTGGGCCAGGTCGATCACGTGCACGCCGCCGGCGTAGTGCGCGCCCGGGTCGGGCGACACGCACTTGGCGCGCAACTCCTCGAGCGACGCGCCCGGGCGGCGGGCCACGATCCACTCGAGCATGGCTTCGTCGGCCTCGACCAGGCCGGCCTTGGCCGAGCACTCGGTGGCCATGTTGGCGAGCGTCGCGCGCTCGTCGGGCGACAGGTTCGCAAGCCCCGGGCCGCCGAATTCCATCACGCGGTCGAGCGTCTCCTGGCGGCGCGCGTGCGTGGCCAGCACGTGCAGCATCACGTCCTTGGCCGTGGCGCCGGCGGGCAGCTCGCCGTGCAGCTCGAAGCGGATCGACTCGGGCACCTCGACGAACGTGAAACCGGCCACGATCAGGGCCGCGTACTCGGTGGCGCCCACGCCGTAGGCCAGCGCGTTCAGCGCACCGCCCATGCAGGTGTGGCTGTCGGTGGCCTGGATGAAGTCGCCCGGCTCGATGAACTTCTCGCGCGCCACGCTGTGGCAGATGCCAGGCGAGACGCCGTCGCGGGCCGAGAAGTCGAGCACGCCGGTGTGGCGCTGGAACGCGCGCTGCAGGTCGCGCAGGACCTGGATCTTGGGCGAGAACGGCGCCATGCGCTCGACCCCGTCGGCGTAGATCAGGTGGTCTTCGAAAACGGCGAACTTGCGCGCGTCGGCCAGCTCGTAGTCGGGGCCGTACTCCTGTTCGGCGAAGTAGTGCACCTGCGCGGTCGTGAACTCGTGCGAGTAGCCGCCGTCGACGCGCACGCAGACCGCGTCGCCGGGCTTGACGTAGGCCGGGCCGCGCGCGCCGTTCAGATGCCGCGCCAGGATCTTCTCGCCGAGCGTCATCGGGCGCGGCGGCGTGTCGGGCGGCGCCAGCGTGACCTCGCCGCGCGCCAGGGCGCGCGTGAACGGGAACAACCCGCCGTGCAGGATCACCTGGCGCGTGACGGGGTCGTGGCCGCGCGCGAACTCCTCGAGCGGCACGGCCTCGCCGGCCTGCAGGCGCAGAAGCAGCGCGTGATCGCCCATCAGCACGCCCTGAGCGACGTTGTTGCGCGCGTGGATGGGCGCGAAGGAGGCGGCGATGGCGATGCGGATGCCCGACCACTTCTCGGCCTGCACGGCGGTCTCGCGCGAGCTGCCCACGCCCTTGCGCAGACCCGAGACGATGACCTCGAAGTTGCCGTTGCGCAGCGCGTCCATGGGGAACAGGCGCTCACCGTCGACGCTGATGCCCGCGTAGGCGTTGCGCGCGATGTCCTCGGGCTTGTAGTCGAAGCAGGCCCAGGCCGGCGTCATGGCGTCGGTGTTGACGTCGTCGAGCAGATCGTCGACGCGCAGGTCGGCCATGCGCAGGTCGAGCTCGCCGCGCAACTGCCGCCGGATCGACTCGGGGTCTTTGGTCAGGAACAGGACGCGCTTGCCGGGGGTGAGCGCGACGCGCGCGGCGGATGTGGTCACGATCGGGCCTGCCTCCTCGACGGAAATGCCGAGTTTACCATCCGGGTCAGGCACACAGGCGCGCCGCGATGGCCTCGCCCACCGCGCGCGTGCCCGAGGCGCCGCCCAGGTCGGGCGTGACGCAGTCGCTCTCGACCGCCCAGCGCACGGCCTGCTCGAGGCGCGCGGCCTCTTCGGCCCAGCCCAGATGTTCGAGCATCAGGCCGGCCGTCAGGATGGCGCCCATCGGGTTGGCCACGTCCTTGCCGGCCAGCGGCGGCGCGGAGCCGTGCACCGGCTCGAACAGCGACACGCGCCCTGGATGGATGTTGCCGGAGGCCGCCATGCCCAGGCCACCCTGCAGGCCGGCCGCCAGATCGGTCACGATGTCGCCGAACATGTTCGAGGTCACGATGACGTCGAATTGCTCCGGCGCGCGCACCATCTGCAAGGTCAGGTTGTCGACGTAGAAGTGCTGCGCCTCGACCTCCGGGTACTCGGGCGCGACGGCTCTGAACACGCGTTGCCACAGGTCGTGCGCGTGCACCAGGACGTTGGCCTTGTCGGCCATGGCCACGCGCCGGCGGCCGTGAGCGCGAGCGTACTCGAAGGCCTGGCGCACGATGCGCTCGACGCCCTTCCGCGTGTTGAGATCGACGTCGGTCGCCACCTCGTCGGGCGTGCCTTTCTTGAAGTTCCCGCCCATCATCACGTAGAGCCCTTCGGTGTTCTCCCGGAACACGACGAAGTCGACGTGCTCGGGACGGCGGCCCTTCAGCGGGCAGAGCTTCTCGTGGAACAGTTTGACGGGCCGCAGATTGACGTACAGGTCGAGCTTGAAGCGCAGACCCAGCAGGATGTCGGCTGCATGGCGATTGTCGGGCACGCGTGGATCGCCCATCGCCCCCAGCAGGATGGCGTCGAATTCGGACTGCAGGCGTTCGAGCGCGCCCTCGGGCAGGCTGACGCCGGTCTTCAGGTAGCGTTCGGCGCCCCAGTCGAAGGCGGTCAGGTCCACGCGCTTGCCACCGGCGTCGGCCACCGCCAACAGGCAGCGCACGGCCTCGGCCATCACCTCCACGCCGATGCCGTCTCCCGGCACCACGGCGACGCGCAACGACTTCATCGCGCGCACCGCGGCTTCACGTGCTTCGTCATGACTCTCCCATCGCGGCCACGGCTCTCGTCAGGCGCGCAGCCAGCAGCGCGCCCAGGAGCGCGCCGCCGAAGTCCTTGGCGACGTCGTCGAGGGTGGCTTCGCGCCCGGGCACGAAGCTCTGATGCAGCTCGTCGCTGGCCCCGTACAACGTGCACAGCGCCACCACCGTCAGCACGCCACGCCGACCCAGCGGGCGGCGGAAGCCGTCGCAGAGCGCGCGCGACACGAGCACTCCCAGGACCAGGTAGGCGCTGCCGTGCGTGATCCAGTCGGCCAGCGCGACCGACGCCGCGGCGGCCCCGTTCTGCGCCGAAGCGCCGAACAACACGGCCATCCAGGCCAGCACGGGTCCCCAGAGAACGAGCGCGCGCCGCACGTCAGTTGGGCAGCGGGCTCATCAGCCAGCCGCACAGCAGCGCGCCCAGCACGAGCCCGAGGAACAGACGCACGGCGAAGCGCAGGCCCGCGCGCGGCTCGTCACGCGCCAACGCGGCCAGCGCCGTCGAGGTCAGGGCGGCGAACAGCAGCAGCGCGAGCAGGTGGCTGTGCATCACGGCCGGCGCCCGCGCGCGACGTCCCAGGCGTCCAGGCAGCACAGCAGGTTCAGCAGTCCGGCCACCGCCGTGAACGTGTTGCCGTAGTCGAAGCTCTGCGACTGCACCCGGCCGTCCGCGAAGCCCAACGCGCGCGCGGTCACGTAGAGCAGGCCAGTGGCCGCCTGGGCCAGGCCGATGACGACGCCGAGCACGTCGTCGAGACCCCAGTAGAAGCGCAGGCGCGCCTCCATCGCCACGCCCAGCACGAACAGCAGCCCGAGCGACGCGCCCAGCGTCAGGCCCCTGCCGCGGCGTCCCAGAAAAACGTGTCCGGCGCCGGGCACCAGCAGGCCGAGCAGGCCGGCTGCGGCAGCGCGCGCCGGGCTGGAGCGAGTCATCGGCGGGTGGCTCCTCGCGAGGGCGCGAGCGGACGGGCACGCGCTCTTCCGAACGGGCCGGCATCGTAGCGGCGCACCGCGCGGGGGTCAAGCCAGCCGGCCGCGCGGCGCGCGCCGAATGACCCGCGCTAAGATGCGTCGGGGGCGTGACACGTGCGGAGAACCAGAATGCGTCAGGGCGCGAGCGACGGGCGGGCGGCGCGCGGCCCGGCGAGGGCCATCGCAGGGCCGGCGCTGGCGGCTCTGTTGGGCCTGGGCTTCGCCGGCGCGGGCAGTCGCGCAGAAGCCACCGAGATCCTGCCGCGCGAGCAGGTGCGCGCCGGCATGCGCGGCGTGGGCCGCACGGTCTTCAAGGGCTCGCGCATCGAGGAATTCCAGGTCGAGATCCTGGGCGTGCTGGAGAACAACGGGCCGCAGCAGAGCCTGATCATGGCCCGGCTCAGCGGCGGACCATTGGCCGAGACCGGCGTGATCGCAGGCATGAGCGGCAGCCCGGTCTTCATCGACGGCAAGTTGATCGGCGCGGTGGCCTACGGTTATCCCTTCTCGAAAGAGACGATCGCGGGCATCACGCCCATCGGCGAGATGATCGAAGCCACCCGGCCCTCGTCCACGCCGCGCGCCGCGAGCGCGCGCTGGCCGGGGGCCTTCGCGGCCGCCTCCGGCGCCGCAGGGCTGCGCCTGCCCCTCGACCGGGAGCAGTTGGTGGCGGGCCTGCGGCGCGCGCTGCCGGCGCTCGAGTGGCAGGGCGCGCCGTTGGCAGCGGGTGGCACGCTCCGTCCGCTGGCGCTGCCGCTGACGTTCTCCGGCTTCGACCCCGCGGCCTTCGAATGGGCGCGCGGCCTGTTCGCCGGCTTGGGCTTCGCGCCGGTGCTGGGAGGCGCCGCGGGCGCGGACACCCGGGCCGGCGCGCTGCCGCCGCTCGAACCTGGCGCAGCGGTGGGGATCTCGCTGGTCGAGGGCGACCTCGACGTGTCGGTGACAGGCACGGTCACGCACCTCGACGCCACGCGCGTCTACGCCTTCGGGCACCCGCTCTACAACCTCGGCCCGACCCAGTTTCCGCTGCGCAAGGCCTACGTCTATTCGGTCTTTCCGAGCCTCTACCAGTCCTTCAAGATCAGCGTGCCGGGCGAGGTGGTCGGCACGCTCGACCAGGACCGCACGACGGCCGTGGCGGGCACCCTGGGACCCGAGCCGCGCCTGATCCCGGTCGAGGTGCAGGTGCGCACCAGCCGCGGGCGCGAGCGCAGCTTCCGCTTCCGCGTGGTCGACGACGAGCTGTTCACGCCGGCGCTGACGTACACGGCCCTGCTCTCGATCCTGCAGGGCACCGAGCGCGCCTATGGCACCTCGAGCATGCACGTCAAGGCGCGCGTCACGCTGGTCGATGGGCGTGAGGCACGCGTCGAGGACTTCTTCGCGCGCGAGCAGCCCGCGGTCCAGGCGGCGCAACTGGCGGCGGCACCCGCCGGCTTCCTGATGGCCAACGGTTTCGAGCCGCTGCGCCTGGCCAAGATCCAGGTGGAGTTGGTCTCGTTCGAGAGCATCGAGAGCGGCGAGCTGCAACGTGCCTGGCTCGAGCACCCCGGCCCGGTGCGACCCGGCCACACGCTGACGCTCAAGCTGGCCGTGCGCAGCTACCGTGGCGAGACGCGCGTCGAGAGCGTGTCCGTGCCGGTGCCGGAGAACGCGCCGACCGGGACCTACACGCTGGTGGTGGGCGACGCGCCGACGCTGACGCGTCTCGACCAGCAGGAGCTGCAGCAGGGCTTCGCTCCGCGCAACGCCGCCCAACTGCTGCGCGCGCTCAACGCGCTGCGCCACGGCAACCGCATCTACGTCAGGCTGTCGCGGCCGGCCGCCGGCGCAGTGGTGGCGGGCGAGTTGCTTCCGGCCCTGCCGCCTTCCGTGCTCGCGGTGCTGGGAGGCGGTGCCGAGACGAGCAGCACGCCGGCCAACTTGCCGGTCTGGGAAGTCGATCGCCCGGTCGACTACGCCTTTTCGGGCGCCCGCGCCCTCCACTTCACGGTCACCCGGTGAGGCGCGCGGGGCGCCTCCTCACCCTCGGAGGTCGCATGTCCGTCCGCCTACCCGGCCTGGCCGCGCACCTGGTCAGCCTGACGACGTTGTGCGCCGCGGCGACGGCCGGCGCAGCGCAGCCGCGCTTCTTCACTCTGACCGACCCCACGGCTTTCCTGGCGGGCGAATTGGACGGCGTGTCCGTCGACTCCAACGGTCACCTGCGCCTGGCTCCGGCCGCACGCGAGCTGACGGACACGGCCACGCCGTTCGTGTGGGCGCTGGCGTCCGACGGGCGCGACACGCTCTACGCCGGCACCGGCAACGAAGGCCAGGTGTTCCGGGTGCGCAGCGGCACGAGCGAGCCCTTCTTCAAGGCCGACGAACTCGAGGTGCACGCGCTGGCCTTCGGACCCGACGGGCGCCTGTACGTGGGCAGCTCGCCCGACGGCAAGGTCTACGCAGTCGATGCCGCCGGGCACGGCACGACGTTCTGCGATCCGGCCGAGAAATACATCTGGGCGCTGGCCTTCGACCCGCAGGGCCGCCTGCTGGTCGCGACCGGCGGCGAGTCGCGCCTGCATCGCGTCGAGCGCGACGGACGCAGCGAGGTGCTGTTCGCGAGCCCCGAGACGCACTTCACGGCACTGGCGGTCGATGCCGCCGGACGCACGTATCTGGGCAGCGCCCCGGGAGGCGTGGTCTATCGAATCGAAGCGCCTGGACGAGCGTTCGTGCTGGCCGATACGCCCTTCAGCGAAGTCAAGGCGCTCGACGTCGGTCCGGGCGGCGCGGTGTACGCGGCGCTCTTCGACGGCTCGCAGGCGCCGGCCGCGCCCAGCCCGACCGCCACCGTCGCCGGCGACGCGCAGGTGACGGTCAGCGAGACCTTCACGCTGCCCGCCGTCGTGGTCAACGCCTCGGCCACGACCGGCGCCGTCACGTCCACGAGCGCGGGCGCCAGGGGCGCGCTCATGCGCTTCCACGACGGTGACGTCGAGACGCTCTGGACGTCGGCCGAAGACGCGCCGCACGCGCTGCTCGCGCAAGCCGACGGCGCGCTCGTCGGCACGGGCGACAAGGGCCGCCTGCTGCGCGTGGGCGACGATCAGGCCTGGACGCTCCTGGCCAACTTCGGCGCGCAACAGATCACCGCCCTCACGCGCCTGCCCGACGGCGCGGCTGGGCTCGCCACGTCGAACGCGGGCAAGCTGTTCCGGCTCGAGGCCCGGGCGCGCGAACAGGGCACGTTCACTTCGGCCGCTCTGGACGCGGGCGGCGTGGCGAGCTTCGGGCGCGTGCGTTGGGACGCGCTGCCGGCCGAGGGCACGCGCGTCGAGGTGCGCACGCGCAGTGGCAACACGCAGTCGCCGGACGGCACCTGGTCGGACTGGTCCGACGCCTATGCGCAGGCCGCCGGCTCGCCGGCCACGAGCCCCAAGGCCCGCTACGCGCAAATGCGCGCGACGCTGCGCGGCAGCGATGGGCGCTCGCCGCGCCTGGACGGCCTCGGCCTGGCGTATCTCCAGCGCAACCTGCGGCCGCAGGTGAGCGCGTTGACGGTGCACCCCGCGGGTCAGATCTTCCCCAAGCCGATCGCGGTCACCGGTGAGGTCGAGGTGCTGGGTCTCGAGCGCGTCGACGCCGACGCCGAAGAAGCCGCGCAGTCGGCCCAGAACGCCGCCATGGCGCTGAACCCGTACGGGCGCAAGCTGCTGCGCCGCGGCATCCAGACGCTGTCGTGGAAAGCGGAGGACCCCAACCAGGATGCGCTGCTGTTCGAGCTCGCCTTCCGGCGCGTGGGCGAGAGCCGTTTCCGCCTGCTGCGCGCCGGGCTGCGCGAGCCGGTCTACGCCTGGGACACGACGGCCCTGCCCAACGGGCGCTACGTCGTGCGTGTGACGGCACGCGACGAGGCCTCGAATCCACCCGACCTGGCGCTCTCGGGAGCGCGCGAGAGCGCGCCCTTCGAGATCGACAACACGCCGCCCACCTTGTCGGCCAGCACGTCGGGGGCGCGCGTGCGGCTGCAGGCGCGCGACGACGGCAGCGCCATCGCGCGCGCCGAGTACTCCCTGAACGGCCAGCCCTGGATTCCCATCTACCCGCAGGACGGGATGTGCGACTCGCTCGAAGAAACCTTCACGATCCAACCGGCGCTGCCAACCGGCACGGGCCCCCACGTGCTCGTGATGCGCGTGAGCGACACGCTCGGCAACCTGGCCAGCGTCGAAGTCGAGTTGCCCTGAGCCGGGCGCGGGATCTGGCCCCATGCGGGCGCTGATCGCGCGCGCCGGCGCTCTGGGCGATCTGCTGCTGTTGCGCCGGGCGCTGGCGGCCCTGCGGCGCGGCGGCCACGCGGTGACGCTGCTGGCGCCCGCGCCGGGCGCGCTGCTGGTCGGAGCGGGCGCGGCCGAGGTCGACGCGCACCTGGACTGGGACGCGAAGGACGCCGCCACGCTGTTGGGCGGAGGCCGCCTACCGGCCGGCGCGCTGCGCGAAGCGCTGGCACGCTGCGACGTGGCCCTGGCGTACTCGCGCAGCGTCGCGTTGGCGCATGGGCTGGCCCGACTGGTGCCGCTGAGCCTGGCCTGCGATCCGCAGCCGCCCGACGACGTGCACGCCGCGCACTGGCTGGCGCGACCGCTGGCCACCATCGGGCTCGACGTCGGCAGCGCGCCGCCCGAGCGCCGCCCGACGTCCGAAGATCTCGACGCCGCGCGCCCCTGGCTCGAGCGCCTGGGCGAGGGCTTTCTCGCGCTCCATCCCGGCAGCGGCTCGCGCGGCAAGAACTGGCCCTTCGAGCGCTTCCTGGAGTTGGCCGACCGCCTGGCCCGAGACGAGCCTTGGCTGCTCGCGCTGGGGCCGGCGGAGGCCGCGCTGGCCGGCGCGACACGCGCGGGCCAGGCCGCGCTCGAGCGCGCCGTGGTCGCCCGCGACGTGCCGCTGCGCGTGCTGGCCGCGCTCCTGTCGCGCGCCGGCCGCTACGTCGGCAACGACTCGGGCGTGACGCACCTGGCGGCCGCCTGCGGCGCGCCGACCCTGGCGCTGTTCGGCCCCAGCGATCCGCGCGTGTGGGCGCCCGACGCGCCCGGGGCCGTGGCGCTGCGCGCGCCGACGCCGGCACTCGAGACGCTCACCCTCGACGCGGTCGAACGCGCCGCGCGCGGGCTGGCCGTGCGCCTCACGTCCGCGACGCGCGCACCTCGAGCCGGCTGATCAGCCGGTACACGCTCACGGCCACCGGCCGGCCCTGGTAGCGGGCGGGTTCGAAGCGCTCGCGGCGCAGCGCGTCGAGCAGCGGCCCGGCGGCATCGCGATTGCCGTCGAGCTGCACCACCGTGGACACGCTGCCGTCGCGCGCCACCACCGTCTCGAAGAAGTCGCTGCCCAACTCGAGCGCGACCAGCACGTCGTCGGACACGCCCGGCCCCTCACGCACCGGCGCGCTGACGTCGGGCGAGGGGAACAGCGGGTTGGCCTCGGTGCCCGCCGGCGGCAGCACGGCGCCGAACGGACCGCGCATGCCGCGCGCGACGGGCGGCAGCTCCGGCGGCGCGCTCGTCTCGAGCAGCAGCGCGAGACCGCAGGCCAGCAACAGCGCGGCCGGGACCAGGCTGGGCAGCATCAGCGGGCGCGCCGCCCAGGCCGGGCGGAACAGCAGCGCCAGGCCGGGACCACGGCTCTCGACCTCGAGCCGATCGCGCACGCGCGCCGCGATCGGCTCGGCGGGCACCAGGCGCGACAGCGCGCGCAGTTCCGCCGAGGTCGCGCGCAGCGCCTCGAACTCGCGCGCGCAGCGCGCGCAGTCCTGCAGGTGCCGTTCGACGCCGCAGGCCTGGTCGGCCTCCAATTCCCCGTCCAGGTGCGCGGAGAGCTTGCGCTGCGTGGCCGCACAGTTCATGGCGTTTCCTCGGCCGGCCCGAGCGCGGCGCGCAGCGCGTGTCCCGCGCGGGCCAGGCGGCTCTTCACCGTACCCTCGGCCAAGCCCAGGGCGGTCGCGATCTCGTCGCAGGACAGCTCTTCCACTTCCTTCAGCACCAGCACGGCGCGGTGCTCGAACGACACGCGCAGCAGGGCGGCCTGCACGCGCAGTCCGCGCTCGCGCCGGCGCAGCGCCTCGTAGGGGCTGTCGTCGCGCGTGGCGCCCACGAGTTGCGCCGCTTCGGCCGCGCCCAGCTCGTCGAGCGCCAGCGAGCGGTCGCGCCGGCGGCGGCGCCAGAAGCGCTGACGGTTGCGGCACTGGTTGACGACGATGCGGTAGATCCAGGTCCGCAGCAGACTCTGACCGCGGAAGTGCCCGAGCGTGCGGTAGACCTGCAGGAACACGTCCTGCGACAGATCACGCGCCTCTTCCGCGTCCCCGAGCAGCCGCGCGGCCAGGTTGTAGACCAGCCCTTCGTGCAGCTCGACGAGGCGCGCGAAGGCCTGTCCGTCGCCGCGCCGGCACTGCTCGAGAAGGCCCGCCTCGGCCTGACCACGAGGCGCGTCGAAGGCGTCGGTCGTCCCGAAGGCCATCTCGCCGGTCGCCATGCTCGGCCCCCTGTGTGCCCCGCGCTTGGCCGTATTGGACACCGCCCCGCGCCGGGCGGTTCCGTGCGGCCATTATTTCACGCGCCGCGCACGCCCCGCCGCGCGACCAGCAGGGCCGCGCTCCCCAGGGATACACACAGACCCACGAGCAGCATTCCCACGACCGTCAGCCAGCCACCGATGCCGGACGGCGGCGCGAAGCGCGCCAGCTCCGCGAGCAGGTCGAAGCCGCGCCCGGCGCGCAGGCCACGCATGGCCTCGAGGGCCGCGACAGTGAGCGCGGCCAGGAGCAGCGCCTGCACGCCGCTGAGCGCAGCGCGCAGGCGGATCTGCGCGTGCGTGAGGGCGGGCCCACGCCGAGCCTCGTCCACGTGGAAGGTCGGCTCGCGCACGCGCCAGGGCACGAAGCGCGAGAGCATGTAGATGCCCGGCAGGCCGGCCGGCACCGTGAGCAGGAAGAAGTCGCGCCACCCCAGCACGTCGACCAGAAGGCCCGCGGGCGGCCCGGCCAGCACGCGCGGGATCGAGAACAGGCTCGTCAGCAGGGCGAACTGCGTGGCCGAGAAGCGCTTCTCCGTCAGGCGCAACAGCAGCACTCCGAACGCGCCGGTGCCGAGGCCGCTCGCCACGTACTCGCAGGCCTGGGCCGCATACATCGTCGCCCGGTCCGGGCCGACCTGCGCCACCACCGCGTAACCCACGTTCGAGCCCATCTGCAGCAGGCCGGTGATCCACAGCGCGCGCCCGAGACCGACCGCGTTCGTGAGCAGGCCGCCGGCGAAGACGCCCAACATGACGCCCAGCGTGCCGATCGACATCGTGGCGAAGCCGACGTCGACGTCGCCGAAGCCGACCTGCACGAAGAAGGGCCGTAGCAGAGCCTGGGTCAGATTGTCGCTGAGCTTGAAGAGCACGACGAAGGCCAGGATCTCGAGCGCGCGGTGCTGGCCGAGCAGGGCCACCAGCGGCTGCCACACCGCGTCCCGCAGCGTGGCGGGCGGCGGCGGCGGCGACTCCGGTTCCGGCGCCCACCAGGTCACGCACAGGCAGGGCAGATAGGCCAGCGCCAGCAGCAGGTTCACGAGCGTCCACGAGCCGTGCCACGGAAAGGTCGCGCCGAAGATGGAGACCTCGAAGGTCGAAGCCAGCGTGATGCCGAGTCCGCCCGAGAGGAACATGCCGAGGCGGTAGAGCCAGGTGCGCGCGCCGACGGCCAGGCCCTGTTCGTCGGGTCGCAGCACTTCGACCACGTAGGCGTCGTAGGCGATGTCCTGGGTCGCGGCCATGAGGCCGATGAGCAGCGCCAGCGCGCCGATCACCCCCACGGCCTGCGGTTCGGCCGAGACTGCGGCGAGGACCAGGCCCGCCAGCAGCAGGCCGAGCTGGCTCAGCAGGATGAAGCCGCGCTTGCGGCCCAGGAGCGGCGGCGCGTAGCGATCCATGAGCGGCGCCCACAGGAACTTGAAACTCCAGGGCGCCTGCGCCAGCGTGAACAGGCCGATGACCTTGATGTCGATGCCGGCGCGCGCCATCCAGGCGGGGATCGCGATCCACACGAGACCGAGCGGCAGGCCCGAGGAGAACGACAGCAGAGCCACCGCCGCGAATACACACTTTGAAGTGGCGCCG
>WBZQ01001665.1_pt1 | contig 13073 bp, 6 predicted proteins | sample 5204251 | NCBI WGS metagenome assembly WBZQ01 (sample SAMN12412402, study PRJNA552823) | activated sludge metagenome | isolation source: activated sludge from nitrification reactor of wastewater treatment plant... | place: USA: Virginia | collected 2017-09 | reverse complement strand
GCCGTTCGCCGATCGAGAGCTCGCGCGGCAGCTTGCCGCCGAGCGCAACCAGTGCCAGGGACTCCAGCAATTCGCCAGTGAAGCCATCGTCATCCAGGCCGAGCAGGCGTCGTGACAAGGCGACGTTCTCGTTCAGATTGAGGAATGGCAGCAGGCCGCCGGTCTGCAGCACGTACCCGATTTCCTTTGCGCGCAAGGCGGACAGTCGGCCCGTGCGACGGTTGCGCCAGCCGTCCGCGACATCGAAGGCAGTGCCGTCGCGTTCCCGGAAGCGAAAGGTTTCCGCCCGTCCCGGGCTCAGGACCAGGCCCAGAAGGTCGAGGAAGGTGCTCTTGCCGGAACCACTGGCGCCGGTTACCGCGAGGCGCTCGCCCGGGTTCAGCCGGAATGTGTCGATATGCAGCGAAAAGCCCTGATGACCGGTGCCACGCTGCCGCTCGACCCCCACGAGTTCCAGCAGGGCAGAGGGTCCCGCCGTCACGGCAGGGCGTCGATTGGCACCGGGTACACGGCCTCGCTGGGGTCGCTCGAACCGTCCAGCGTAATCCAGCGGTCGGCGTCATCGTGGTAGATCTGGTAATGGCGCAGCTTGCGGCGCAGCCCGTCCAGAAAATCCTCCTGCTGCCGCGCACTGGCGCTCCAGGTTTCCCATTCGTCGGAGGTCAGATGCATGACCTTGCTTTTGTAGGGCAGGTCGTCCAGATACTCGCCCATCAGGCCGAGATCCGCGAGATTCCTGGCCTTGGGGTCGTTCAGCCTGGTCGGGTCCCGGACCAGCTGGGCCGCGGACGAGCGCAACAGATTGAAGAAGTCGGCCGTGTCGGTGCGCTGTGATTCTTCCCCCTTGTCGAGGATCAGCCTGACCGTCTGGCTGAGGTTGCTGAGTTCGTTCTTGGTCAGCAACACGCGGACTTCGGTGGTCGCGAGTTCCGGATGCGCGAAGTCGCGATCGGAAAGCCAGCCGGTGAACAGATCCGGAACCTGGGTGCCCTTCTGGCTGCCGAGATAGGCGAGCTGCATGGCATGTCCGAGCAGCAGCGCATCGGCCTTGATCTGTGCGTCGGGGTCCTTGGCCGCAGCCGTCTGCGCGGTCTTGGCGCTGCCAGCCACCAGTTCACCCTGCGCGGCACCCTGCACCATTTGCACGACCGCTTCCGACAGCGTGTCGACCTTGCGCCCGAACCGGTCCACTTCGCCCGATTCGACCGGATAGTAGAGCGGCTTCCTCGCATGAGCATTCTGGGTAAGGGTCCGATACTGCTTTTCGGCCCGAGCATGGTTGGCCTTGCCGGCCGGCGTCTTCAGGTGCAAGGCGAGCAAGGCGACCCCCAGCTGATTCGCTTCGATTCGGACCTGCTCTGCTCCCAGCTTGGTTTCCGATAGTTCGTCGTTGCCCTCGATCGCGCCGGCATCGGTGATCAGGATCACGTAGCGGCCGCCGAAGTCGTTCCATTTGACGTGCTGCAGCGCCTCCATCACACCGGCGTAGGCGTCTTCCTCGAACCGCGCGCTGGACACGGTCGCGGCGCTGGCTGCGGACACCTTGTCCATGAAATCCTTGCTCGACTTCACGTCACCGGGGTTCGCATAGACCTTTGCGACGTATTCGAGACCCGGAACCGCCTTGACGCTGGAGCGGAAGGCAACCAGGCCGAACTTCACCTGGCCACCGAGCCCCGCCTTCTCGATCTTGGTGTAGATCCGGCGCACCGCTTCGCGCGTCCGGTCAATGTACGGCCCCATCGAAATCGTCGTGTCGATCACGAACACGACGGCAGCGCTGAAACTCCGCAGCACGGCCGGCGTGTCCTGAGTTTTGCGCTGGGCCTCGGCAGGCGAGGTATCGCCGGGTTTGGCGGTCACGGACGCGACCTGCAGCACGCGGACGTTGGCGGGGCTGCTCAGTTCCTGCGCATCCAGGATCGGCAGCAGGTAAAACTTTTTGGCCAGGTCGACATATTCCTTTGGTTCGACCGAAACCACCTTCGCATCCGGTTTGCCGCTCTCGACCGACTTCAGCAGCTCGGCGGCCTTGGCCGCGGCGTCCGGCGAATTCAGTACCCCCATCACGCTGTCCCTGCTGTCAAACAGCAGCGCCCGCGAGCGGTTGGCCGGATTCGTGAAAGCGAGCGTCAGCTGCTGCTTCCAGGGAATGCTCATCGCGCCGTTCAGCCAGCCGTCCGATTTGCCGCGGCTGCTGCCGCCAACCCGCAGCCACTCCTGGCCGGCGACATCCTTGCGCTCGTAGACGTAGAACCGCGACAGCGCCGCCGTCGCCTTGCCGTCCGCTGCGCCCGGGCTGGCAGCGATCTTCGCGCCCGGCCGCGTCAGAACGCGTTGGTATAGGGTCTTCTTGTTGGGCATCAACAGCGGCTCTTCGGCCGCCCCGGAGGTGGGATTCAGCAGGCACAGCCAGCCGCTGACGAGTACGGCGATCCCGATTCCGACGCGTCGTTCGATGGTCCGCATCACTTCAGTTTCTCCTCGCACTCCTTCAGCGCCTGGGCGGCCGCGGCATCGTCCGGCACCGCACCCGCTGCCTTGCGCAACAAATCCGCGCCGTGGCTCCTGAACGCGGCATCCGCGGAATTTCCGCAATAGAGGCGTCCCGCTCCGAGTGTTCCTTCCCGGTCTCCGGCTCGGGCTGCTTCCTCGTACCAGTAGGCTGCGGTTTCCCAATCGGCGTGCCCGGCCGGGCTCTTGTCGGCGGCCCAGGTGGCGGGGTCGTACATCCTGGCCAGCTGGATGTAGGCCTGTATGGCACCGAGGTTGCCGGCTTCCTGCAGCAGTTGCCGGGTCCGGTCGAGTTTCCCGGCCTGCAGCGCCTGGGTCGCGGCGGCCATACAGGTCTCCGCGGTCAGGCCCGCGCAATTCCTCGGCAGGGTGTCGGCCGGCGGCGTCGAAGCGGTTCCGGAGCCGGAGCAGTTCGGTCCAGGAAGAGCAGGAATTCGGCAGTCCCACCACAACCAGGCGGCAACCCCCAGCGCCACGATGGGCAGTGCGAGCCAGCCTGCCACGCGCCATAGTCTTCGCCTACCGCCGAGCTGAATGGGTTCGGGCCCCGGTACGGATTCGGGAACCTCGGCAACCCCTAGCGCTGCATCCTCCGGCAGCGACTCGCGATCAGGCGCGGGTTCCGGCTCCGGTGCCGCGACCGGCAGCGGGTCCGGGGGAGCAGGGGGCGCATGCGCTTTCGAACTCAGCAGCGGCCGCTCAATCCTGAGGGCCGCCGTGTGCGTTTCCGCCCCCGAGTCGACCGTGAGCCGGCACATCACGTGTTGCGGCTGTTCGACGATCGGATCGACCACCTCGGGTCCCACCGGAAACTCGGCAGGCTGTCCTTCACTGGTGGCTCCGTCCAGGTCGATCGCGTGCCAGACTTCCTGACCCTGCCACTGGCCGTTCACGCCGAGGTACGGCAGCGAGCCCTGATTTCGCTCCAGGCAATAGCGGACATGCACCGTGCCAGCCGGGAGACCGGTAATCCGGACCAGACCGTACCCCGGGCCCCGGGCCGCATCATTCCTGAGTTCGTTCTTGATCGCCACGCCGCTCCCTATCCGCTCGCGGTCGACGGCGAAAGGCCCAGCACACCGATCAGTTCCAGAATCTCGCCGAGCCGGACGTTCTGTTCGGGCGTGATCTCGCGCCCGGCGCTGTGCCCGGCATTGCCGATGGCAAGCGCCTTGAACGCCTCCAGCCAGTCCATGATGTAGGCGCCGGAGTAACTCAGTTCCTCGTTGGGAAGTTCAGGCAACTGCCCCGGCGGGATCGTCGCGGGCGGCTCGAACACGCGACGTCCGCCCAGCGGCGATTCCGGCCGCTGCGCCGGGCTCATGTCGGGCGTACCCAGCAGGTCGACGAATTCGCCCAAAATCTGTCGCACCGCCATGACCTGCTGGTCGACGATGCCGATGCGGGTCGTGCCCCGCATCTCTTCGAGCGGCCGCAGCGCGGCCACGAGTTTCTGCTCGACCTTGAAACGATCGATGCCGGTCACCAGTTCGTCGGCGACGATCCGCCCGGCCTCCGTCGGCACTGCGAGATAATTCAGAAAATCGGCCGCGTCGGGCAGGGCCCGGATCTCGCGTATCCAGGCGGAGACAGCGGCTTTGGCGAAGCTCTCCGCCCGCCCGATGCGCGGGGACGCGGCCTCGGTTTCGCTGGCCTTCTTGATCGGCAGGTTGATCAGACTCTTGCGGGTCGGAGCGGGCGCTGATGCCGCTTCGCCCTGATCCTCGTCGGCGCCATTATCGGCAGCCAGATACAGGCGGCGCAGTTGTTCGCCGTCTGGCTGCAGCCGGTACAGCAGTTCGCCGAATCCATCCGGGGACTCGACCACAGCCTGGTACAGCCGCTCGGCGCACTGCCTTTTCTTTTCCACCTCCCCGGCCCCCTCGCTCTGGAAGTAGGGCAACAGCCGGTGCTCGCCGATTTCAGCACGGATGCGGCTGATCTGCTCGCCGATCCGCTCCCACTTGGATGCCAGAAGACACACCGACTGCAGAAACTCGGCCAGCCGCGTCATGCCGCCGTCGTTAATGCCGAGCACCGCATCCCAGGCGGCCCCAGGATCGCGCACATGACGCGCGACCGCTTCGTTTCCGACGAAAAATTCGCGCTGCTGTTGCAGGCGCTGGCGCTCCTCGTCCGACACGAAATCGATCTCGCGCCCCTCGCCGTCCACCTTGAACGCACTCCGCAGCATGCCGGGCTTTCGCACCAGGAACACATTGTCGAACGGCTTGTCGGGACTCCAGGTATCAAGCCAGTCGCACTGCGCGAAGCGTTCGAGCAGCGTGATGTGAACCATGTTGGCCCATTCCTGCTGTTGCTGGGTAACGGTCTGTCCGGGTTTGGGTTCCAGCCGCCGGTCGAGTTGGGTGATCACCCAGACCAGGCCCGGCAGGCGGACGCCGCGAAGTGCGGCGCTCTCGCCCTGAGTGCTGTGGACCCAGGCGGACAAGGCGGGCGCCAGCGAGGTGACCTCGATCTGGCTGTCGCAGCGGGTGCACATCAGCAGCACGTTCATTTCCTGGTCTTCGGTGTACCGCTCGAACAGATAGGCCACCTTGGCACGCAGAATGAGCTGCCCGACCGGATCGGCATCCTCGCGCTTCAGCTGCTTGCGGACTTCATCCAGATCGCCGATCTCCAGCCGTCCGCGATAACCCGGGAAATCCAGCAGATCGACCTGCTCCAGCAAACCGATCACCGGGCTGTCGGCCAGCACGAACCGGAGTTCCGCGGTCAATGCCGCGAGCACTGACCGGGCAACCTGGACTTCCGGCAGGGGCTCTCCGCCCTGCTGCGGCCGAACCCCGATCGTCTCGCTGCCGTCCTTGCCGAGCCGGTCCAGCACGTCGACGTTCAGGATGCTGTCCGGGCGCCAGGCCACGGGTTCGCCGGAACCGGCGACCAGCGCGGCCAACGGCACGAAGACGGTTCCCGCATGGGCCAGCGTCTGCAAGGCATTTCGCAACGCCAGGTAAGCCTGAGTCAGATCGGGAATTCGCCCCCACAGCACCGACAGGAGTTCCGCCCGATGCTCCGGTGCCAGATAGGGCGCCAGTTCCATCACGCGCGGCCAGTAATCGGTGCGAAGTGGCGCAAAGGACTTTTCGAAGCGCCGCTCGAAATAGTCGATCAGGTCAACGACGTCGTCAGCGGTCAGCCCGCCGGTCGGCGTCGCGCTGCGGTGCGGTGTCAGGCGCGTCAGGAGTTCCTTCAGACGATCCGGGTCGGTGTCGAAACTGACCCGTTCGCGATCGAAGTCGTTGAAGAAGCTGTTGCCCAGGATCTTTACGACGTCCGCTTCCGAGAACAGCGTCAACTCGATCGGATGACCCTGCGGTGCGCTGCCGGGTTTGCGCGAGAAACGGGTCACCAGCCCGGTCGCTTCCTTGCCGCCTCCTGGTGGATTCAGATGACCGATGAAGTCCACGCGCTGGCCGTCCAGCAGGGTCTGCAGATGACCTGCCGAGGACCGGGCCAGGGTCGAGATCAGATAGGACTTGCCGGCCTGTGACATGCCGAACACCCCGGCCGAGAACGGTCGCTGGGCGGCGGCGCCCAACCGCCGGCACAGATTGCGAGAACGCCGCAGCTTTTCGTTCAGCGCATCGGCCTCGCGGTCCACGCGCTGCGAATTGCCACGCACCGCCGCGACCCAGTCCAGTGCCGCTCCGGCGCCCTGGTGAATCGCCTCGCATTGGCTGGCCAGGCTCTTGTCGTTCCAGGTGGTCACGCCTTGTTCCTCACCGAATGATGCTGCCGGTATCCAGCCAGTAGCTGCTCTCGCCAATCCCGACCGTGGTCAGCGTGTTCAGCTTCAACGCGATGTCCCGGGATGGATTCAGCGCAGTACCATGGCTGGTGACTGCCGATGCGACCCCGAAGCTCTCGGGCCCCGCGCCCTTCTTCTGGTCGAGCTTCAGCGCGACCTCGATGACCGCGGGCCCGCTGCGATCGGCGGTCGCAAGGATGCCTTTGGCCCGGTCACTCAGATCCAGCACATAGAGCGGCGTCGCCGGCCAGCGCTCCGAACCGAGCTGCCGGAACCCGAGGATCATTCGCGCACGGACTTCAAACGGAGTCTCCGGCAGTTCGTAGTTTTCGTCGTCCAGATTGATATCCCGGTAGTACACGTCGGTGTTCCGCAGTACGAGATTCTGATCGATCAGCCCCAGATTGCGGACGGTTGAATAGACCTTGAACGCGTGAGCCAGAAAGTTGAAGTTGGGGATGCGGCGCGCGCCGCCGACCTTGCAGATCATCGCGCCGACTACCGCGGTGGTTTTTGGATCGCTGATCCGCCCGTCTCGATGGAACGGATACCAGACGCCAGCGCGGTAGCCGTGTAACGGGACGATGCGATCCGGCGGCAGCGGCAGCAGGCGCCGGAACAGGGCCAGCACGCCGGGCATGCAAGAAGGTCGCCCGCTCAACAGCAGCACGTCGCAGTGGTACAGATAGACAATCTCGCACAGCGCCCGGATCGTCTTGCACAGTTCGAACTGGTCTTCCAGAAAATAGCGGTGCAGCCGGTGCAGATCGAAGGCGATCGGCACCTCCAGTAGGTCGAATTCGATGTCTCGCGGCCCGACCGCCCGCTTCACGCCCAGCGCGAAATGGTCGATCACGTGCTGGGAAGGGCGATCCGCGCCGGCGAGCACTTCCCCGATTTTGGCAACCCGGGGTTCGATCGGCTGGGCTGGGTCGAAGCGCTCGTAGGCGTGCAGCAGGCGAAGTCCCAAGGGGTAGAAGACCTCCAGGGCCAGGCGCTGCCGCGAAGTGCGGTCCTGCACCGACAGGGTTTCCGCGCCGACCAGCTGCGAGAGCAGCGCGGCGGGGTCGGTGACACCGAAGCTCTTCAACGAGGACTCGATGGCCGGCAAGACCATCTTCTGGACGACTTCCAGCAGCAGGTCGTCACCGGCGATCTTGAACCCGTCGCGGAAGCGCTGCTCGGGCAGGATATAGACATTCGCGCCCTGTCCGTGGTCCAGGCGGTAATCCGCGACGACCAGATCCGTGGTGCCGCCCCCGATGTCGATGGAAGCGAGTGTAATCGTCTGGCCTGGCTGGGTCGCGTCGCGGCGGCGGAGGAGCTGGAAGAAATCTTCCGGGCGTCCGCCGAAATGTTCGTGGATCTCGCTGAACAGGTAGACAGCCTGTGCGCTGGTCGCCTCGTCCCATTCGGTATGCACCGAAGGGAAACGCGGCCAGGCCGTTGGGTTGCCCGTGGCATCCATCGCATCGATCGCGTCGTCCTCCGGATGCCAGCCCAGCGCTTTCCAGACCAGTGCCATCGCATCCTGCAGGCGCCGCGCGAAAATCCGCCGCTCGGGTTTCGGCATCGACGGCGGAACCGTGATGATGATCGACCGAAGGTGCCGGGGTTTCTCCGGATCGCCCTGCTTGATCCGCTGGGCCGGGCTGTTGATCTGGCACAGCGCGTGGAGCAGGATCTCCGACAGCAGAAAGGTCATCAGCGAGCTGCGCGAGTACTTCGGCATGAACACCGGCATGCGCTCGTCTTCGGGCAGTTCGTGCAGCGCCTCGCCGCGCTCGTTGATCAGGTTGCTGAACGGCGCGCCGGTCGCATGCGGTTCGATGTCGTCCTTGTTGAACGCGACGTTGAAACGCCAGCCGGGCTCGTAACGCTCCTCGTCCCAGAGGTAGCGCTTGGGGCTGGACAGCCCGGTCGAGCCTTCGGTGCCGCGGCGGTGGTTGGCGAGTCGCGCGGCCTGGCGGCCGACCCGGGCGATAGTCGGCCAGACGAAGGCGTCGTTGCGGCCGCCCTTGCAGGCCAGATGTTCCTTGCCGAGCAGGGCCTGGGCGAACTCGACCCGGCTCTCGAACGGCTCCTGATAGACCTTGTGCGGTTCGGACAGGTCCCGGATCATCAGTTCGTAGCGGTTCTTCAGACCGTCATGTTGCTGCGGATGCTCCTCGACCAGGATGCCGCAGGTCCGGCTGTTGCCGACATCCAGCACCATGTCGACCGGAATCGGCGCATACACGTCATCCGGCGCGTTGCTGCGGACCCGGATCTCGGGCAGCCGGACTTTCGTGCCGATCAGCGACAGGAAGTTCAGGTAATGCGCCTGGTGAGCGAGCTGCGTCAGCTCGGATTCCACATCCTCCGCCGGAATGCGCAAGCGGCGAACCGCCTCGTCCCGATAGACCTCGCGGAGCCATTCGTCGATCCAGGTCATCTCCGGAAACCAGCCCATCTCGTGGGCCCGGTGTGCCAGTAGAAAGGTCGCGCCGGTCTGCACGTCGGCCCGGGTTGGAGCCAGGTAAGCGGTTTCGTCGGAACGCTCCAGCACGTTGGTGTCGAACGCGACCGTCAGGCGATGCGTATGACCGCGGATATCGTCGCCCGATTCGAGCTTCACGATCCGGCCGCGCGTCCAGGTGGTGGGCCCCTGATCGAAGCGGCGCTGGGCGCCGGCGCGGAGGTAGGGCAGCGGCAGCCAGCAGCCGTCCAGCAGCTTGATCGATTCGTCGACGCTGACACTGAGGCGTGGTTTGACGACCACGGCGGTGTCGGCCGGGTGCACATAGCGCTGGCGGCGTTCGTCCCACTCGAGCCGGGCCAGCGACTGCTGGCTGCTTTGGAGCGCGAACTCGCCCGGCGGCTCCTTGCGGAGATCGAGGGTGAGCCCGAAATCCAGGAACTGGATGCCGGTCCGCATGATCAGCGTCGTGCTTTCGGAGAACTCGACCAGTTCGCTTAACATGCGGGGACAAGGTGCCTGTGCGGTGATTACTTCTTGCTGATCCTGACCTGAAAGTCGGAACCATCCCGGTTCTTGCCCTTGCACTCCGCGCGCCCCTGGGCGTTGGTCGTGCATTCGACGGAGGATCGCTGAAAGGTGCTGCCATCCGGGCAGCGTATGTCGTCCGCCTGGTCGATGACCAGGCGCGAACCCTGGAAGGTCGAGCGGACCGCTGCGGAGCAGGTCTGTTCCTTGCCGTTTACGGTCCGGCGCAGCTTGGCCGTGCCTTCGCCGCCCTTGAAGTCATATTCCAGCTGAACGGGGTTGCCGGCGGCATCCTGCAGCCCGGTGACCGAGCGCCAGCCGCCGTTCAGAAAGTCGGTAGAACCTTTCCTGGCCGCATCGCGCGGAATCTCCAGCGGAGCGCCGGCGCCGCGCGTGGTCCTGGTCGCACGTTGCGTTTCGGCGTCCCGGCTCCGTTCCGCTGTGGTCTTGCCATCCTCCTTGCCTTTCGACTTGTCGTCGGTCCCGGTGTCTGTGCCGGATGCTTCCATGGCCCCAGTGTTTTTGTCCTCGTCGCGACCGTCGCCATCCCCATCCCCATCCCTTTCGTCGGTGCCATCGGCTTTGCCGGCGTCAGCCGCCGTGTCGCGGGTATCGGCGGTTCCCGAATCGTCCGTCCGTGCATCATCGGTGGTGTCCGATACGCTTTTGTCGTCGGTTGCGGTCGTGTCGCTCCGGTCGACGGCCATGTCGTCGCGCTCGGTATCGGCGTCGTTGCGTTCCGTATCGACCCGTGTACCGTCCGATCCGTCGTAGGTGCGATCGATGCGGCTGTCGCCGGAACCACGGTAGGTCGTTTCGTAGTCGGTCCGCCCGCGCGCGTTACGTTCGTCGACTTCGCGGGTGGCTTCGTCGGCCTGCTTGTCCTGGACCGGCCGGCTCGGGTCATCCTTTTCATGCGGCACGCCGTCTGTGCCGTTGCCCGAGCGGTCCGATGTTCGTTCGCCGTCTTTATCGACCGGGGCCGGCCATGTGACGTCGATCCGGGGGACGCCGTCCGGAAAGCAGCCGCGTAAGCCCCACGCCAGCAGCAGCAACAGAAGCAGCAGGGGAAGCAAGAGCCAGGGCCAGGACCACCAGCAACCGCGCGTTGCAGAACCGGCAGCGCTTGCGGCGCTGAGCCATGCTGCGTCGTTTGCACCGGCTATGCTGCTGGTGTCGAGGCCGGCCAGCACGTCAAGATCGGTGGGCCCGTCGCGTTCGGCAAAGCCCCAGAAGGTCATCACCGGCCGCCCGTCGACCAGATAAACATGCTCGTCGCTGGGTATCCGGGTCGCAAGCTCGAGCAGCTTGCCGAACACCTGCTGCTCGCTGTCCTCCGACGCCTGCAGGGTGCGGCTCCGTTCGCGCAACTGACGCTGCGCCGCGAGCAAGCCGCCTTTGGCGAGACTCCGCTCCTCGGGCGTCGCGGCGGACCACGGTACGACACTGCCATCGAACGCCGAGTACCAGTCGATGGTTTCGCCCTTCTCGTCCTGTTGGGGTATCGCGAAGTAATCCGCCATCTCGGTGCCCAGATGACGGCGGATCGCCGCGCGCAACTGCGACGCGGCACTGTAGACAGGACTGCCGATTGCCCCCAGCGGAAGGAAGTGTTTGACGCTACCCGATCTGAGCAAGACGCCAGCCATGATCATCCTCCTCGATTACATGCTGGTAGGCGACGCGCGCGGTCAGGCGGCCTCTTGCACGGAGGCCCGCCTCTTCCGGCGACTTCGCCAGGATTGTAGCAAAGTTGAACAGCTCTACAGCAGTCCGCCCCGGAGTGGACAGAGCGACTGGCCGAGGGTCCTCGCCGATCCATGTTGGTCCCCGGGTTCAGACGCGTAGCGGCATGCGCTTCTGAAAAGGGCCGCACGCGATATACGCGGACCGAGAGCAACGAGAAGTCCATCGCTGCGCTGGATGGCGGCTGCTCCACTGGTCAGTCCGGCTCTGGTAAGGGTGGTCGATCATGTCAGCAATGTTGAGCAGCCGACCGGCGCACCCAAATTCGGGGCAGGGGCGTGCTTGCGAGAAACTGAGCGAGGTCAGCGCCGACGTACGCTTACGGCTCTCGGTAAAGGGCCGCAGCAATAAATGCGACAAGGTGCCGGCTGTCTTTCGTCGACTCAATATGCGGATGTTGAATTCGCGTCCCGCTACCTGCGGCAATGCTCGACTCATTCGATCCCGGCTGCGGCAGTCGAGAGGCGTCCGGCCATCAGTGCCGAAACCCGGACCCTCGTCTCGTAATCTCTCCCACCGTGCTTACCGCAGACAAGCCTGGCGGGGCGACGTAACGATCCGGCAGCGGACCGGTTCAGGAATCGTGGCGTCCGGTTGGAGATACCCGGGGCGCGTGACTATCGAGTCGCGCAATCAGGCCCGAGTGGCGACGGGTTGGCGATGTTACCCCGGCGCCAAGGACGTCGATGCCGCCGACCAGCATGACCTGCCCGCGGGCGCGGGTGATGCCGGTGTAGATGAGTTCGCGCGTGACCACGGGCAGGGGCAGATGAGGAAGGACCACGGCGATGGCGTCGAATTCCGAACCCTGCGATTTATGAACGGTCATCGCGAAGGCGGATTCGTGCTCGGGCAGCCGGACCGGCGGGATTGCCCGGAATCCGCCCTCGCCTTCGGGGAAGTACACGCGCAGCTCACCGGATTCATCGACCAGGGTCAGCCCGATGTCTCCATTGAACAGCTGCAGCGCGTAGTCGTTCCTCAGAATCAGCACGGGTCGGCCCGGAAACCAGACCGCTCGTTCGTTGCGATCCAGCGGATGCGATAGCCCGCGGCGGAATTCCCGGGCGACCTCCCGGTTCAGGAATTCGACACCACGCGATGATCCCCGGATCGCACAGAGGATCCGGAACGCGTTGTAGCGCTCGAATAGGCCTGCGACATCCGTCGGCCGCGCCGTTTGCAGCCCGTCCAGGTAGTTCGCATAGCCGTTCATCAGCCGCTCGAGGGTCGTCGGGGCCAGCGTGTTGCCGCAGTCGTTGACCCAGGTGATCTGGTCGTCGTCATTCCGCGTCAGCCATTGCCCGGTCGCGTCGGCCTCGCCGCGGTTCACCAGCGAGGCCAGAAGCCCAATGCCCGAATCCTCGCGGAATCGGTAGTTGCGCGAAAACCAGACGACACAGTCCCGGAGCGCGGTCGGCTGCATGGAATTGGGCGGCACGATGCGTTCGGGCGGCATATCGATCAGCTCGGCAAGGCGCGACACGGTGTCCGGCGACAGTCGCGCGTCGGCAGCGATCTCCGCGAAGACCGAACCGGCTTCCACTGCGGCCAATTGATCCTTGTCGCCCAGCAGGATCAGCCGCGCGTTCGCGGGGAGCGCTTCGACCAGATGCGTGGCGAGAGACAAGTCCAGCATCGAAGCCTCGTCCACGACCAGCACATCGAGCGCGAGCGGATTGTCCGCGTGATGGCGGAAGCCGCCCTGAGGCATCATGCCGAGCAGTCGATGGACCGTGAACGCCGTTTCCGGCAAGACCTTCCGGATCTCCGTGGGAAGATGAGCGGCACGCTCGCGCAGCGCGCCGAGCATCCTCGCGGCCGCCTTTCCCGTCGGTGCGGCGAGCGCGATGCGGCAGTTCGGTTGTTCCTCGACAAGACAGGCAAGGAGGTTGACGACGGTGGTCGTCTTGCCGGTGCCCGGGCCGCCGCTGATGATCGTCAGCCTGCGCAGCAAGGCCAGCGCAGCCGCAATCTTCTGCCAGTCCGGTCCTGATTCGCTGCGATCGAACAGCTCGGTCAGGCGGCTCCGGGTTGCCGGCAAGATCGAGCCCT
>WBZQ01002106.1_pt1 | contig 13074 bp, 7 predicted proteins | sample 5204251 | NCBI WGS metagenome assembly WBZQ01 (sample SAMN12412402, study PRJNA552823) | activated sludge metagenome | isolation source: activated sludge from nitrification reactor of wastewater treatment plant... | place: USA: Virginia | collected 2017-09 | reverse complement strand
ATAGGTCTTGCCGGCGGCGCCCTTGAACGACGCCAGACGCGCCAGCGCCTCGCACACAAAGTCGCTGGGCACCAGGTTGATGGTGTTGTGGCCAGAGCCTACCTTCATGAACACGCCCGGCGACGGCAAGCGCGACATGGCGCGCAACGCGAAGTAGGGGCCGTCGAACTTGGCGGTCTCGCCGCTGCGTGAGTCGCCCACCACGATGCCCGGGCGATAGCACGTGAAGGGCACACCGCTCTCCGCCACCGCCACCTCGGCCAGGAACTTGGTCTCTTCGTAGAAGTTCTTGAAGGACTGGCCGACGTCGAGATCGCTCTCGCGATACACACCCACCGCGGTCCCCGAGACGTAGGCCGTCGAGACGTAGTGCAGGCGCTCGCAGTGCTTGGCCTCCGCCAGCACGGCCAGCACGTTACGCGTGCCCTGCACGTTGATGCGCAGCGCCAGCTCGCGCTTGACCGCCAGGTCGTAGACCGCCGCGAGGTGAAAGGCGCCCGTCAGGCGCGGAGTGAGGGCCTTCAGGTCGGCAGCCGACAGCCCGAGGCGTTCCGCCGTGATGTCGCCCACCACGAGATCGATGTGTCCGCGCGTGTGTGCGTGGCTTGCGGCCAAGGCCTCCACCTGCTGGCGCGCCAACTCCAGGAACTTCTCCTGCACAAGGCACTTGAAGGTCGCGTCTGGCGACAGTTCCAGGAGTCGCGGCAACAGGCGCACCCCCAGGAAGCCGGGAAATCCAGTGAACAGCCAGACAGGGCCGGTGGCGCCGCGCTTGGTCGACATATCGGCAGAGTCTACCCCCGGAAGCGGGCCACCGGGCACGGATCCAGCCTGGCGTGGGGGACCGCGCTCAGCACGTAGAATGCCGACACGTGAGTGCGCCTACGGCTCGGGGCGACGAGCCGACGATCCCCTGCTCGGAGGTCTCGTGAAGAACCGGCTGGTCTTGGTTGCGGTGGTGCTGGCGTTGGTGCCCACCTGGCCCATGGCTGCGGCGCAGCCGATGCGCGGGCGGGTCGGGCTGGTGGCTTCACAGAATCTCCTGGCATCGCGGGTGGGTGCCGACGTGCTGGCCGAGGGCGGCAATGCCGTGGATGCGGCGGTCGCCACCGCGTTTGCGCTCGCGGTCGTGCATCCCATCGCGGGCAACCTCGGTGGTGGCGGGTTCCTGCTGTACCGCGATGCGAAGGGCGCGACCCAGGCCTACGACTTCCGCGAGACGGCACCTGCGGCGGTCAGCGCTGACATGTTCCTGAAGGCGGGACACTACGACGCCGCACGTCACCACGACAGCCACCTGTCGGTCGGCGTGCCTGGCACAGTCGCTGGCTTGCACCTTGCGTGGAGCGAGCACGGACGCGTGCCCTGGACGCGGCTGCTCGAGCCCGCCATCGAATTGGCCCGTGACGGCTTCCCCGTCAGCGATGGCCTGGCGGCTTCCTTGCGCGAGTACCTGCCCAGCTTCGAGCCATACCCGGCTTCGCGCGCCCAGTTCTCGCGCGAGGGGCGGCCCTACGAGATGGGCGACGTGTTGAAGCAGAAAGACCTGGCGCGTACGCTCACGCGCATCGCCCAGGATGGTCCCGACGGCTTCTATCGCGGCGAGAACGCGCGCCTGATCGAACGCGAGATGCAACGCGGTGGCGGCCTTGTCACCCAGAAGGACCTGGCCGCGTACCGCGCGGTCGTGCGCAGCCCCGTGACGGGCAGCTACCGCGGGTACGAGGTGCTGAGCATGCCGCCGCCCTCGTCCGGTGGCACGGCGCTGATCGAGATGCTGAACATGCTCGAGCCTTGGGACGTGGCCAGCGGCGGGTTTGCCTCGGCGCTCACCGTCCATCGCCTGGTCGAGGTCATGCGACGTGCGTTTGCGGACCGTGCCCAGCACATGGGCGATCCGGCCTTCAACCCTGACTTGCCGCTCGCACGCCTGCTGTCGAAGGAGCATGCGCTGACGTTGCGGCGCGGCATCGACATGGAGCATGCGTCGCAGTCGTCACCCACGCGCTTCACCTGGCCGGCCGAGTCGAAGGAGACCACGCACCTCTCGGTCATGGATCGCGAGCGCGGCGCCGTTTCGTTGACCTACACGCTCGAAGACAACTACGGCTCGAAGATCGTCGTGCCCGGCGCGGGCTTCCTGCTCAACAACGAGATGGGCGACTTCAACGCGGGCCCAGGCCTTACCAATGACGAGGGTTTGATCGGCACGCCCCCCAACCTGGCTGCACCGGGCAAGCGCATGCTGTCCAGCATGACCCCGACCATCGTCACGCGCGCGGGCAAGCCGTTCCTGGTGCTCGGCAGCCCGGGCGGGCGCACGATCATCAACACGGTCTTGCAGACCCTGATCAACGTCATCGACTTCGGCATGAACGTGCAGGATGCGGTGGACGCCAAGCGCGTGCATCACCAGTGGCTGCCAGATCGGGTGGTCTATGAGCGCTTCGGGCTCTCGGCCGACACGCTGGCGGTGCTGGCGGCCAAGGGCCACAAGACCTACGAGACCGATAGCGTGGGCGTCGTACAAGCCGTCGCCTACGATGCCGCCAACGACATGTTGGAGGGCGCCTCCGACCGGCGCCGGCCGGACGGAGGCGTTGTGGGTCGCTGAGATCAGCGCGCCGGGCGCTCGGACCGCACCGCCGGCACAAGCGGGGCCATCACGCGCGCCAGCCGATCAGGTCGTGAGGGGTCGCGCACCAGGTGCGGATAGCGCCGGCCACCCGAGTACTGGACGTGGAAGCTGTGGAAGAAGTCGTTGTTCTCGATCAGCAAGTCCAGCGCACCGGTGCGAGGCGTGGCCGCGAGCGCATCGTGCAGCACCTCGGGCGTGTAACGCCGCCCGTCGACCGCGAGCAACTTCATGCCGGGTCCCAGGCCCGCGGTCGCGGCGGGGAGGCCAGGGATGACGTCCCGGAGGCCGCCGTCTTCGCGCACGACGAGCCCGATCGAGAAGCTCTCGTCGACCAGCTTGTCCTTGGTCTCGCGATCGCTCATGAACGTGTTGGGCTTGTCGTCATACGCCAGCCTCCAGCCGCCGGCCTCGATGCCGCCCAGCGGCGCGGGGGCCCCGGTTGCATCCACGCGCGCCGCGAAGAAGGCCCCCCAGTCCTGCGGTGCCAACGCCGCCAGGACGTCGAGCACGTCCTGCCGGCTGTACGGCTTCACCGTGTACGGACCGGCTGTGCCGCCGTGGAAGCGCCGACAGAAGTCGTCGAGCGAGCGCTGCCCAGCGCTGGCTTCGCGGATCAGCCCATCGACTTCAAGCCAGATGAGCGCCGACTCGTCGTAGAAGTCCACCTCGCGACGCCAGGACGCCCACTCCGGCGGCGCGCCATAGAGCACCTGGGCCGCGGTCGCGGTGTCGCCCAGCGCTCGCCAGGAGCGCCCAGCACGGTGTGAGGTCTGGGCGGCCACGAGCGCAAAGTGCTCGCGCCACTCGTCGGGAGTCCAAAGCCCACTGCGCACGGGCAGCAGATCGCCGAGGTACTGGGTCAGCCCTTCGTAGACCCACAGCAACTCGCCATGCATGGGCGTCGCATAGTCGGGCGTGGCCAGGCCCGCCGGGCGGCGGAACTTGCCGTTCCACGAGTGCACGAACTCGTGCGAGAGCAACTCGGCCAGCCCGCGACGCCCGGCGGGCTCGAGCAGCGCACGCTCGCTGGTGCGGTTGTCGCTGCTCTCGTGATGCTCGAGGCCGAAGTGCTCGACATGCTCGCTCAGGGACAACAGCCAGCGATAACTGCCGTAGTGACGTGAACCGAACAACGCGCCGGCTTCGGCGGTCACGCGTGCCAAGCCCTGCGCGAACTCGTCCGGCAGCGCCAAGGCCGCGGCATCGTCGGCAGCCAGGATCAACTCGTGTGCCGGCGAGCCGCTGCCAATCGCGACGCGGCGCAGGTGCGCACCAGCCAACAGTGGTGAATCCACCAGGCGCTCCAACGAGACCGGCTCGAAGTGCACCAACGACCCGGCGCGGCGCGCCTCGGGCAGCGCGCTGGCAAAGTCCCAACCCTCGGGGAGCTGCACGCTGGCCTCGTAGCGTAGCGCGCTGGCCGAGCTGCCTTGCGGATAGAGCAGCAGCGTGTTCCACGACAGCAGCAGCAGCCGGTCCGTGCCTGTACGCCCGGCGGTGAAGTCACCGCCGCTCGGCAAGAGCATGTCGAGTTCGACCTCGACCTTGTCCACGCCCGCAGGCACCTGACAGTGAAAGGCGAACATCTCGCCTGGATCACGAGTCCAGACAAGCGCCTGGCTGCCGGCGCGCAGTCGCAGGCCCGTGAGGTTCGCGACCGGGCCCGTGGGGCCGTGCTCACCTGGCAACCACTTCGGATAGAGCAACGTCAACGGGCCCGCGGTCGCGGGCACGCTCAGCGTGGCGTGCACCAGCTTGCGACGCGCATCGCGCGCGTCGACCGCCAGGCGAATGGTCTGCGCAGGCAGCACGGCACTCTGGGTCAGAACCGATGCTTGGGCTCCCAGCGGCTGCGCCAGCAGCGTCAGGCTCAGGACGACGAAGCCGAGTCGTCGCAGCAGACTGGGCCGACCCTGCGTTGCGCGCGTGCGCTCCAACGGACACGAAACTCTCATGCCAGCTTCCTTTCGATGGTGTGCACGTCCTGTCAGCCCATGCGCCCGATGTGCGCCGCCACGGACGGGCTCCGTTGTTCCGCCACGAACCGGAGCGCGTGCTCGCAGGCGACTCACTGACGGGGGTGCTCCCCCGTAGCTTCGGCTCCGGGCCTGGCAGGGGTGGGCTGCAGCGCGGCCCATACAGCGGCGGCCGCCGGCCGGTTGTCCAGCGCCGCGGGATCCAGCGCGAGTGCTGCAGCGAATTCGCCGCGCGCTTCCTCGAGGCGCCCCAGCGTCGACAGCGCCACGCCCAGGTCGACATGCGTACCGGCATCCCGGCGTAGTTCCACCGCCTGGCGCAGGTAGGGCTCGCTTTGCGCCGCCTGTCCGAACGCGTACAGCAGCGTGAGCGCGACGCGATGCGACGCCTCGGGATCTTCGGGTTGCAGGCGCAAGGCCTCGCGCTGGGCCACGAGCACAGCATCCCAGTTCATCAACACGGCTTGGGCGCGCGCCAGCAACACCTGGGCCAGTGCGGCACGCTGCGGCCCGAGCCCTGCCGCCAGCGCAGCCTGGCAGGCGTCGACGGCGGCGGCGCGGCGGGCCGCCACGCAGGCCCGAAAGCGCAGGCGCGCTTCCAGCGAGTCGCCGCGCGGAACGGGTGCTGCCGACAACGTGACGCTGGTGGCCAGCAACCCCGCGATCACGACCAGACGTGCACCACTCGACGGGTTCACGCGCTGGACGGCTTGGCGTAGCATGATGGGGCTGATCGTAACAGTCTTGCTAGCGGTCCTGACGCCAGGTGCGAGCGCGGAGTGCACGCGGCATCGGCGTGTGCGTAGAGTGCGTTCAAGCCTGGTCATCGTCCGCGGCGGTTGACTTCGATCGTCGCAAATTGCTCCCGGTCCGGCACACTGGCGCGGCTCGGCGAACGCTCGGCGAGCCCTGGAGGGGTGTTCATGCGTTTTCTGGCTTGCCTGGCAATCTTCGTGGGCCTGTTGCCCAGCGCACCCGCTGAAGCCGGAGGGGCCTGGGTGCCCGCTCCCGGTCATGGCTCCTTGTACCTCGGCTTCAGCCGCAAGACGGCCAACTCGTCCTGGAATGCGTTTGGCGATGCCTTCACGCACCGCGACAGCGTTGGACGGGAAGTCTGGCACGACTTCCGGTACGCGTACCTGTCGGGCGAGGTGGGGGTCGTGAAGAACCTGTCGGTCACCTTCACGGGAACCTGGTTGCATGGCCTCGAGGGCCCGCGCGACGCCTACGAGTCGAACAAGGGTCTGTCGGACGCCTGGATTGGCGCCAAGTATCAACTGGGTCACGGGCGCTGGCCCGTGGCGCTGGCCTTCAACCACCGCACGCCGGTGTTCTACGACCTTCCGGGAGCCTACAACCGGCACCTGTTCGATGCTCAGGGCGCGTTTCGCGGTGTCAGCCCCGAGTGGCGCGGGCTGCTCAAGCGCGACTATGCGCTGTCGGTGCTCGCCAGCCGTTCCATCAGTCAATATCGGGGCTGGGTCAGCGCGGAGCTGGGCTACAACTGGCGCGAGGGCGCGCCGGCCAACCAGGTGCTCGGGACGGCCGAAGTCGGCTATCCGATCGGCTGGTTGCACTCGCAGGTCAAGGCCAGCGTGACCGGTCAGTGGAGCGCGGGGAGCGATTCGCTGCGCCAGCCTGACGATCGCTTCGGCCGCCGTGCGGACTACAACTTCAACAAGGCCAGCTACACCAAGCTGGGTGCTTCCTGGATCGTGCCCTTCGGTTCGGGGCGGCGCTGGGCCGCAGAGATAGGCTTCAATCGCTGGGTAGCCGGCCACTCCGCCCGGCGCTACAACGAGCCCTACCTGACGCTGGGACGCAGCTTCTGAGCAACGCGCAGCCCGCGCTGCCGCGGCAGACCATGGGGCCGTACCGCGACCCGATCCAGGTCGAGAGGTCGCGCTTGCCTGCGCTGGATCTCCGTGGTCGGGGTCGGGGCGCTCCCAGCGCAGTGGCACCCCTGCTGGGTGGCGGTGCCCGAGCCGCCCCTGGCACCGCGCACAGACTGTGAGCAAGGCCGGTCAAAACCGTTTACAATGGCCACATGCAATCCAGCACCCTCCCGGTCTTGCCCCGGCGTACGCTCCGTTGCGTAAGCGCCTGCGTAGCCGCTGCGTTTGCCTTCACAATGGGGCCTCAGACGCACGCTCAAGATTTCGATGAAATCCAAAAGCGTGGCGTGTTACGCCTTCTCCTCACCAAGTCAGATCAAGTGCCCTCGCGAGCGTTCGGCGCGGTGCCGACCGCCTTCGACCAAGAGTTGCTCGCCGGCTTCGCGGGCGTCTACAAGCTGCGCATCGAGACCGTCAGCGTCAACGCCTTCGCGGAGCTGCTGCCTGCCCTGACTCAAGGGCAGGGGGATCTTGCCCTGGGTCTCGCACCAACCCCCGAGCGCGAGCGCATCGCCGCCTTCACGCGCGAGGTGTTGCCCTCGCGACAGGTGGTGGTGAGTCGCGGCAACGCGGTCACGAACGCGGCCGACCTCCTGCGCAAGCGCGTGGGCACGGTGCCGGGCACCGCCTCCGCGCGACGCATCGCCGCGCTGGGCGTTCCCAAGACCAACATCGACGCCAGTTTCCGCGACGTGGACGAGCTGATCGACGGCCTGGTCGCCGGCAAGGTCGAGGCTGCCGTGCTGTCCTCGCGCTACGCCGTGCTGGCTCGACGGCAGCATCCCGACTTGCAGATCGGCGTGGCGCTCGAGGAAGGGCAGCGGGCCGCCTACGCGGTGCGCAAGAGCGCGCCGCAGTTGCTCGGTGCGCTCGACAAGTACCTCGTGGAGCTGCGCCGGCTGCCCACCTGGAGCCGCCTGCTGGTCAAGCACTTCGGCGAGAGCGGCGCCGAACTCCTCAAGCTGGGGCAGTAGCGAGGGCTGCGAGTCCACCCAGCCGAAGGACCGCCGACCGTCCCGGCGGAGGCTGGCACTCGGCCCGGTGGTAGGATCGCCGACCCATGTCCAACGCGACCAGGCTCGACGCCAAGCTCCTGTACCGACGTCTCGACAGCCTGTTCGGCAAGCTGGAAGCCGAGGGGCCCGCGAGGCGCGTGTTGGAGACGTTCCTGGACGACGCCTTCCGCACGTTGCGTGACGACCTGGCCCTGCGTGCGGCGGCGCTCTACGCCGAGCGCAGCGACCGTTTTGCGCTGCTGGCCCAAGTGGGCGAACCGGGCGGCCCGATCAGCGAGGCACTCGCCCCTGGGTGCTCTGCGTTGACGCTCACGCTCGAGCACAGCGTCTACCTCTTCCCCGAAGGCGCACAAGGTGAGGTGGGAGCGAGCGTGTTCCCGCCGGCCGCCATGGCCGCCTTGACGCTGGGACGCCGGCCTAGCCGCTACGTGATTTTCCTGATGCTGCGCGACGGCTGGAACCGTGACGAACTCGACTTCGCGCTCAACACGCTGCGTGCCGCCCTGGGTGCGCGCCTACAAGACGAGCGTGTGTTGGGCAAGGTGGCCGAGGCGGCCGAGATCCAGCAGAGCCTGCTGCTCGACGAACCGCCGGCCTTCGCCGGCTTCGAGCTGGCCTGCCGCTCCCTGGCGGCGGAAGAGGTTGGCGGCGACTTCTACGACTTCCTGCCACTCGGATCCGAGTTGCTGGGGCTGGCGATCGGCGACGCCAGTGGGCATGGCCTGCCCGCGGCGTTGTTGGTGCGCGATGTCGTCACGGGCTTGCGCATGGGCATCGAGAAGGATCTCAAGGTCACGTACGTATTCAGTAAGCTCAACCGCGTGATTCATCGCAGCAACCTGTCGAGCCGCTTCGTATCGGTCTTCTATGGCGAGTTGGAAGCCGACGGGAACCTGCTGTTCGTCAACGCAGGGCACCAGCCGCCGCTCGTCCTGTCGCCCGCCGGCGGGGCGGTGCGCGAGCTGTCGACCGGCGGCATGGTCATCGGCCCGCTGCCCCAGGTGTCGTTCCGGCGTGGCTACACGCGCCTCGAGCCAGGCGACGTGCTCGTGGCCTGCACCGACGGCATCCTCGAACGGCGCAACCCCGCGGGTGACTTCTTCGGGGACGAGCACTTCAACGCCTGCCTGCAAGCCAGCCTCGGGCGCACAGCCCAGGAGATCCTCGACGACGTCTACGCGGCCGCCCTGGCCTTCGGCGACGAGCGCCCGTGGGAAGACGACGCCACCATGGTCGTCGCGCGCCGCCTGCCCTGACGCGCTGGCGTATCCCTGCCTCGAGGCTCCGTTCGTCTGATCACCGAGGCGGTCGCGCGTCGCGTGTGACGCCGCGCTGACCTGCTAGAATCGATACTTCTTCTCGGCCCCCTGAGCAACTCCACTGGAGGTGTATGCGTGACACGCCCGCTCGTCGTCGCGTTGGCCTGCGCCCTGGCGGCGACCCCGTCCGCGTGGTCGGCCAGCGCGCCCGCAGTTACGAAACCCGCGTCGGCCCAGGCGTCCAAGCCCGACAGCAAGCCCAAGGGGCCCGCCAAGGAGAACAAGGACGAACCCAAGTCGCCTTTGTCGGCGGACGGGCTGGCGGGGCTGGAGCTGCGCGGCCTCGGGCCCGCGCTCACCTCGGGACGCATTGCCGACATCGCGGTGGACCCGCTCGACAAGAAGCGCTGGTTTGTTGCCGTGGCTTCGGGCGGCGTCTGGAGGACCACCAACGCCGGCACGACGTTCACGCCCGTGTTCGACGGCGAAGGCTCGTTCTCGATCGGTTGCGTGGCCATTGACCCCAAGAACCCGCACGTGGTGTGGGTTGGCACGGGCGAGAACAACAGCCAGCGCAGCGTGGCCTACGGCGACGGGATCTACAAGAGCGAGGATGACGGTAAGAGTTGGCAGAACCTCGGGCTCAAGACCTCGGAGCACATCGCCAAGATCCTGATCGACCCGCGTGATTCAAACGTCGTGTACGCGGCGGCCCAGGGTCCGCTCTGGAACGCGGGCGGAGAACGTGGCCTCTTCAAGACGACCGATGGTGGCAAGACGTGGAAGGCCGTGCTGACCATCAGCGAGCACACGGGCGTGACCGACGTGGTGATGGATCCACGCGATCCCGACGTGCTGTACGCGGCGGCCTACCAACGACGACGCGCGGTGTGGACGCTGATCAACGGCGGCCCCGAGGGCGGCCTGCACAAGTCCACCGACGGTGGGGCCACCTGGCGCAAGTTGGCGACAGGCCTGCCCAAGGAAGACATGGGCCGCATCGGGCTCGCCATCCCGGCCACGCAACCTGATTGGGTTTACGCCGTGGTCGAAGCGGCCAACAAGACCGGTGGCTTCTTCCGCTCCACCGACCGCGGCATGACCTGGGAGAAGCGCGGTCCCTACGTGCCGGCGGGGCCGCAGTACTACAACGAGATCTTCGCGGACCCCAAGGACCCGTTGCGGGTCTACTCGATCGACGTGTTCATGCAGGTCACCGACGACGGCGGCAAGAGCTTCCATCGCCTGGGCGAGAGTTCGAAGCACGTCGACAACCACGTGATCTGGGTCGATCCGGAGGACACGAATCACTACCTGGTGGGCTGCGACGGCGGCCTCTACGAGAGCTTCGATCGCGCCCAGACCTGGAACTACAAGGCCAATCTGTCGGTGACGCAGTTCTACCGCGTCGCGGTCGACAACGCGCGGCCGTTCTACAACGTCTACGGAGGCACGCAGGACAACTTCAGCCTGGGTGGCCCGGCGCGCACGCGCAGCAGCAACGGCATCACGAACCAGGACTGGGTCATCACCTGGGGTGGAGACGGGTTCGAAAGCCAGATCGACCCGATCGATCCCAACATCGTCTATGCCCAAGCCCAGCACGGAGCGCTGGGCCGCGTCGACCGACGCAGCGGCGAGGGCACGGGGATCCAACCCCAGGCGGCGCCGGGCGAAGAGCCTCTGCGCTGGAACTGGGACTCGCCGTTGATCGTGAGCCCGCATGCACCTACCCGGCTCTACTTTGCAGCGCAGCGCGTGTTCCGCACCGACGACCGCGGCCAGAGCTGGAAGCCGATCAGCGGCGACCTGTCGCGGCGCATCGACCGCAACAAGCTGCCCCTGATGGGTCGCGTGTGGGGCATCGACGCGGTCGCCAAGAACGCTTCGACCTCGCTCTACGGAAACATCGTCGGCCTGTCGGAGTCACCCCAAGTCGAGGGCCTGCTGTACGCCTCGACTGATGACGGCCTCGTGCAGGTCAGCGAGGACGGCGGCACCACGTGGCGCAAGACCGAGAGCTTCCCGGGTGTGCCCGCGACCACGCCCGTGACGCGCGTCGAGGCTTCGCAGCACGAAGCCGACAGCGTCTACGCCGTGTTCGACAACCATCGCGCAGGCGACTTCAAGCCCTACCTCATGAAGAGCCGCGACCGGGGTCGCACCTGGTCGTCGATCGCGGGCGACCTACCCGCGCGTGGCACCGTCTACTGCGTTGTGGAAGATCACGTGCGTTCCGAGCTGCTGTTCGCCGGCACCGAGTTCGGCCTGTACGTGACGCTCGACGGGGGCACGCGCTGGATTCAGCTCAAGGGCGGGCTGCCCACCATTCAGGTGCGCGACCTCGCCATCCAGAAGCGCGAGAACGACTTGGTGGTGGCGACCTTCGGGCGTGGCTTCTACGTGCTCGACGACTACAGCCCGCTGCGCGGGCTGACGAGCGCGACGCTCGAACAGGCCGCCACCCTCTTTGCGGTCAAGCCTGCGCTCATGTACGTGCAGGACACGCCGTTGGGCGTGCGCGGCAAAGGCTTTCTGGGCGACTCGCTGTTCACCGCGCCCAACCCCGCCTTCGGCGCGGTGTTCACCTACCACCTGAAGGAAGAACTGAAGCCCCGCAAGAAGCGCCGTCAGGACGCCGAGAAGGAAGCGCTCAAGAAGAACCAGCCGGTCGGCTATCCGACCCCCGACGAACTGCGCGCCGAAGCCGCCGAAGAAGCACCGACGGTGATCCTCACGGTGACGAACGCGGGTGGGCAGGTGGTGCGACGCCTGGAAGGGCCGGTCACGGCAGGCTTCCACCGCGTGGCCTGGGACCTGCGCTTGCCGCAACCTCAGCCGGTGAGCCTCACGGAGCAAGAACCCGATCTCTTCTCCCCCCCACCGACGGGCGCTCTGGCAGCACCGGGCACCTACACCGTTACCCTGTCGCAGCGCGTCGACGGTCAGGTCAGCGCGCTCTCGAGCCCGCAGAGCTTCGAGGCTGTACCTTTGGGCCTGGCAACGTTGCCGGCGGCTCAGCGCGACGAGGTCGCCCGCTTCCAGGGCAAGGTCGCGCGCCTGCAACGCGCGGTGCTCGGGGCCCAGGAACCGGCCCTGTTCGCCCGCGGGCTGCAGGCCGCGGGCTACGCCACCGATCCCCTCTATGCGGCCAAGCTTGAGCGCATCATCGGCAGCACTACGCTAAGGCAGGCTCTGACTAGCTGATTCGCTGGCACGCCCGTTGCTGTATTCCTGACGAGCCTCAATTAACGGCAAGTTTTGCCGTTAAACAGGTTCCAGTGCGGGGTGATGATGAGCATTTCAAGTATCGGTGTGAGCGGCCTCAATGCAGCCCAGGTGGGTTTGCTGACGACCAGCCACAACATAGCGAACGCCTCGACTCCCGGCTACAACCGGCAGGAGATCGTGCAGGGTGTCAATCCGCCCCTGTTCACCGGCGCCGGCTTCGTCGGCCAGGGTACGCATGTGCAGACCGTGAAACGGATCTACGACCAGTTTCTCTCCCGCCAGGTGTTGAGCGCGGAGGCCGGGGCCGCCGAGATGGACAGCTACCAGGCGCAGATCCGGCAGATCGACAACCTGCTGGCCGACACCAGCGCCGGCCTGTCGCCGTCGCTTTCGGCCTTCTTCAACGCCGTGCAGGATGTCGCCGCCAACCCGTCCTCGATCCCCGGCCGGCAGTCGATGTTGTCGGCGGCACAGGCGTTGACGGCCAGGTTCCAGGCGCTCGACCAGCGCTTTTCCGAGATCCGCGATGGCACCAACCAGCAGATTGCCGCGCAGATCACCCAGATCAACACCTTCAGTACGCAGCTGGCCGACATCAACCAGCGCATCATCATGGCCCAGGCGGGGAGCACCAATCAGGCCGCCAACGACCTGCTCGATCAGCGCGACCAGGCGGTGAAGGAGTTGAACAAGCTGGTGCGGGTCACCACGGTGACGCAGGGCGACGGCAGCTTCAACGTTTTCATCGGCAACGGGCAGCCGCTGGTGGTCGGCAGTCAGGCCTATCAACTGCAGGCGGTGCAGGCGCCCGAAGATCCGGAGCGCACCACGGTGGCGATCGTCGGCGTCGGCGGTACCGCGCTGGTCCTGCCCGAGTCGCAAATCAGCGGGGGCAGCCTGGGCGGCTTGCTCGGATTCCGCAGCCAGAGCCTGGATGCAGCGCAGAATGCGCTCTGCGATATCCAGGTGCGCCAGTCGCCGGATCTGACGCTGCGGATGGCGCCGATCACGACCGCGAGCACCGCCAGCGCCCCGAGCAGCCAGAGCGCGTCGGCGGCC